>Ga0268266_10001197_pt1 | contig 32012 bp, 28 predicted proteins | sample KBSS13metaG_FD_190356 | JGI IMG/M metagenome (GOLD analysis project Ga0268266, IMG submission 190356) | Switchgrass rhizosphere microbial communities from Kellogg Biological Station, Michigan, USA - KBS S1-3 metaG (SPAdes) (version 2) | ecosystem: Host-associated > Plants > Roots > Rhizosphere... | reverse complement strand
ACACGCGGAGAACGAACCGATCTAGGAGAGGTATTTAGCGCTGGCTAGAACAGGCACATGCGATGCCGACGCGGCAAACATCGCGGCCAGTAGATTCCGGTTTGCTGTGGCGTTCATCAGTTAGAAGCCCAAGCTCGCTACTTCTGGAACTCCACAAGGATCGCCTCGTAAGGCTGGCCACCGGTGTTTTCATCGGCCTGGGTGCCAGGCATCCGCCATTGCACCTCGCCCCGCCGCCAGGCCGCTTCTTTCACCACGCCCTTGTCGTCGGTCGTCTTCAGCTTTGTCGTCGTCAGCGGCACCAGCAGGTGCTCGAACATCGATTCGTAGGCAGGCGTCTTTTCGCCCTTGCCCAGGCGAAGCCGCAGCACGCGCACCTGGTCGTTTTGCATCTCGCGCTTGAAATGCCTGGGATCGATGGTCAGCGGATCGCGCGGCCCGTACAGGATGGCGTGCACCCTGTTGTCCTTGTGTTCCGGCCGTTTCAATTCCACATGGACGATGTCGACCGGGCCCGCGGCGGTGATGGTCGCGGTATGCGTGCCCATGGCGTCGTTCCATTGCACGTCGCCCGCCTTGAAATGTTCTGGCGCCACCTTGCCGTCCGGATAGCGGATGGTGTTGGTCCCCGCCTCGAAATAGATCATCACCCGGTTGGTGAGATGGACATGGGGTTTGGTGACCTCGCCCGGTTTGCCGGCGCTGAGCTGCACCCGCGCCACCGCATTGTCGATCGGCGTGGTCGGCGGATCATAGGGAATTCCGGCATGTGCGGCCGCCGCGGCGGCGAAGGCGAGAACCGTAAGCATGGGATGCGCCCTTTCGCGTTTAAGCCTTCTCCACCCGCTGCTCCGGATTGATCGTCAGCCACGCCACGCCGGCAACGGCATAGATCGCCGCCAACACCATCAGCGGCAGATTCCAGTTGGCCGTCGCATCCACCAAGTAAGCCAGCACGATGGGGCTGAGGATGCCGCCCACCTGGCCCACCGTGTTCATCACCCCCGCCGTCACGCCGGCATGGCGGCCGCCCACATCGACCGCGCTGGCCCACGCAGGAGCTAACGTCAGCATCGAACAGGCGCCGCCGATGGCGATGAACAGCCCGGCCGCAAAGCCGCTGGGCAATTGGGTGGCCAGGAAAATGGCGACCGCCGCCAGCGCATAGCCGCCCACACCGAAGACGCGGCGCGCGTTGCGCAAGCCGATCTTGCGCGCCAGCCTATCGGAGCCTTCGCCGCCCGTCAGATCGGCGACGAAGCTCAGCATCAGCGGCAGGCCCGAAAAGGTCGCCCATTCCGCGCCCTTCATGCCATGCGCCTCGGCCAGATAGGTCGGCAGCCAGGTGATGAAGAAATAAAAGCCGTAGGAATTGGCGAAGGCCTGGACGCAGAGCGGCCACACGGTGGGCGTCTTGAACACAGTGAGCCAGCTTTCCTGGTCCTTCGCTGCAGCGACGCCCCGTGTCGCCTCGATAAAGTCGCGCTCCTTCGCCGACACCGATTTGTGCTCGCGCGGCTCGTCGCGGAACCAGACATACCAGCACACGGCCCACAGCGCCCCGATCGCGCCAAACACCAGGAAGATGGCGCGCCATTGCAGCCAGCCCGCCATGGCGGCGACGATCAGCGGCGTCACCCCGCCCGACAGATGCGCGCCGGCAAAGAAGATGCCCTGGATGCGGCCGCGCCGCGTCTGCGGAATCCAGCGCGAATAGACCCGCGCCACGCTCGGCCAGGCGCCGGCCTCGCCGATGCCGAACAGAAAGCGGATGATAACCATGGAGAGGAAATTCCACGCCATCGCGGTGGCGGCGGTGAAGGCCGACCAGACCAGCACGACCAGGGTCAGCACCTGGCGGGCGCCGTCGCGGTCGGCCCACCGGGCGAGTGGCACGCCGAAGGCGGCATAGGAAACGGCGAAGGCGCTGAAGATATAGCTCATCTCCACGCGGCTGAGGTGCAGCTCGGCGCTGATCCTGGGCGCCAGCACCGAGATGCAGACCCGGTCCAGATAGGTGACCGCGGCCAGCGCCATGGTGAAGGCGACCACGCGATTTCGAACGGCGAACGCCATCTTCCACCCCTGCCCGGCGCCATCTTCTTTGGCTCTATGGCCTGGGCGCCCGCCGGGAGATTAGAGCCTGGGCGGCAAATGCCAAGTGGTTAGCCGCTTTGGCGCTCGCGCCGCGCCAGCACGCGCTGGCGGGCCAGCACCCGCTCGCGGTCGTCGACATAGATCAGCCCGGCGATGCGGCGGACCAGCAGATCCTCTTCCGGGTCCAGCACGCCGTCGGCATAGGCCACGCCCCACAGCATCTCGATCAGCTCCACCCTTTCCTCAGGGCTCATGGCGGCGGCGACGGCGCTGGTATGGCCATGCAACTGCACCAGTTCCGCGGCATGCGCCTGGGCAGCGGCGATCAGCTTTTCGCACTCCTCCGGCGACAGGTCGAAACGCCGGGCCAGCAGCGCCATGATCACGGCCCGCTCGCGCGCATCGAAATTGTCGTCCTGGCGGGCGGCTTCCAGCAGCAGCACGGCGACGGACAGGCGCAGGTCGGGCGCGGCTTGTGGCTGCGGCGCGGAAAGAAGGCGGGCGAGAGCGTCGAACATGACGCTCTCATAAGCCACCGGCTTCGCTTATGTCCAGTTTACTTCGCGGCAATGGACTTTTTAATGTCCACCACGGTGCGGTCGATGGTGCGTTCGAGCAAAACCTTGCCGATCGCGGCGCTGGCATGGCGCGGATCGCCCTCCACGCCGTTCTTGCCGTCGCCGGCCGCCAGCTTGTCCGGGCGCACCATCTTGGGATCGACCGCCATCATCAGCGAGACATCCCGCACATCGGAGTGATTGCCGATCTCTTCCTTCTTGATGCCGCGCTTCATCATCTCCGCCGCATCGCCCGCCTGGTCGCCGCGATAATAGCTGGTGATGGCATGCACCCGCACGCCGCTGCCGGCCCATTCCTTGTTCAGCTTGGCGGCGACCGAGGTCTCCCCGTCCTGGTCCGAGCCGTGATCGCCGATCAGCACGATGTTCTTGAAACCGTGCAGTTTCAGGCTGCGGCAGACGCCTTCCACCACGCCGGCATAGACGTCTTCTGGCACGCCCATGGTGCCGGGAAAGCGCAAGTGCCCGGTGGGCGGATCGTATTTGCCTTCGGGCGTATAGACGATCACTTCCGCCACCAGCGCATTGCCCAGGCGGTGCGCGATGGTCTGGGCATTGGCCAAGGCGCGGAAATTGTGCTTGCCGACCGCCATGTTGGGACCGTTCTGCTCGGTGCCGCCGGAGGGAAGGATCACCGTGGTCTTGCCCGCCGCGATGGCGTCACGGATCTCGAACGACGTCATCCGTTCCATCAGAACGTTGTTCGCGCCCTGCGCGAATGCGGGCGCGCTCAAAACGAGCGCGGCGATCAACAGTAAATAGCGACGCATATTTTTCTCCCCAGCCCCCGCGCGCGGACGCGCGCAATCAACCCGATGGCAAAGCGTACCACGTGCGCCTGCCCCGCCAAGGCCTATTGGCTACAAGTCTAATTGTGCAGTGCGAAGCACGTCACAGACTGAAGGCATGATCGCGGACTGGAATCTCGCGGCGGCGCCGAAGACGCCGGTGCGCGGGTCGTCGCCCTGGGTGGGCGGCGCGGCATGGGACATGCTATGGATGCAGAGCGCGCTGTGGCTGACGCCCCTGGCGCTATGGCTGGTGCATGGGTCTGGCGCCCGATCCGGTCCTTTGGACACGCTTTATTTCGTCATCACCGCGCTGTTCTGGATCGGCCACCGCCTGGGCAGCGCCTGGCTGGCCTATGGCACCGAAGCCTATCGCCCGCTGCTGCGCGCCGAACCGGTGCGCTTTGTGATGCTGCCGCTGCTGGTCACGGCGGCATGTTTCGCGATCTTCCTGCCACCCGACACGGCGCTGCCCTTCACCCGCATGGAGCGTTTCATCGGGCTGGCGATTTTGGACTATGCCGCCTCTACCTGGCATTTCGGAGCGCAGCATTTCGGCGCGCTGTCACTTTATCGCGCCCGGGCAGGCCATGGCAGTTGCTCGCGCGCGAGGCGCCGCGACCGGCTGTTCGCGCTGGGCGTGGGTGGCGTGCTAGTTTTTCTGGCGGATGCGCTTGCCGGCGCGGCGGCGTACCAGACTCTCTGGCTCAATCGCTGGTTGCCCGCCAGCTTCGTCTCGCTGCTGGAACCGGTGCGCGATGGGGCCACGCTTTTTTTATGCGCCGGGACCCTCGGCATGCTGTGGAGCGAGTTGCAAACTCCGCATCGCTCGCTGCCGCGCATTCTCTATATTCTGGGATTGTCGGCGATGGTCGCGGTGGCGCTGCAGCCGCGCAGCCTATTTCTTTTCTTGGCAATCTGGACTTCGCAGCACTGGATTCTGGCGTCAGGCCTGATGTCGCGCACACCGGGGCACGAGCCCACGCCGACCGGGCGGATGCGCCGGTTGCTTCATGCGGTGAACTCGCGCGGCTGGGCGCTCGCCGCATTCGTCATGCTGGTGTCGGTCATTCTGCTGCCGCTGTTCGAGGTCGAGGCCAACTGGCAGGAGGCAGGTCCCTATTACGGCGACCGCATTTTCGGTGCGTTCGCGGTGGCCTTGCGGACCTCGCCCTTCGTTCCGGCGCTGCTGGCGTTGGGTTTTGCCAGCGGCTTTGTCCATTATCTGATGGACCGCAATGTCTATCGCTTCTCGGATGCGCGCGTGCGCGCCGCGGCGCGCGGTCTGCTGGCACAATAAGAAAAAAGCAATGCGCCGTTGGGCCAAGGTCCAATAGTGAGGTTTCAAACATGGCGCGAATATTTCGCTGAGCATCAGCGAGAGTTCCGTCATGTGGCGCAAGAACATTCGACGCATCGTCCTCTTCTCCACCTTGGCGGGCGCCCTGCTCGGCTTTAATCCGCTGCCCGCGATGGGCCAGGCCGCGGTGCCGCAGCAGGCCAGTACCGCTCCCGCGCCCCAACCGGGAGAACTGGAGGCCCTGGTGGCTCCCATCGCGCTTTATCCGGACCAGTTGCTGGCAAAAGTGATGATTGCCTCGACCTATCCTATGGACGTTGTCGAAGCCGCCCGCTGGCGTCAGCAGAACAAGAATCTCACCGGCACGGCCCTGGACAGCGCCGTGGCCAGCCAGACCTGGGATGACAGCATCAAGGAACTGACTCACACGCCTGACGTCCTGGACATGATGGACAAGCAGATCAGCTGGACCCAGAAGCTGGGCGACGCGGTCCTCGCCTATCAACCCCAGATCATGCAGGCCGTTCAGCATCTGCGCACCAAGGCGCAGGCTAAAGGCACCTTGACCACCACCGCTGAACAGAAGGTCGTCACCGAAAACCAGACCATCATCATCGAGCCGGCCCAGCCCGAGAAGGTCTATGTCCCCTATTATGATTCCGCCAGCGCTTATGGTCCCTGGGACTGGGGCTATCCGGCCTATGGCTGGCCACCGCCCTATGGCTATGCCTATGGCGCCGGATTGGGTTTTGTCACCGGCGCGGTGATCGGCGCCGCCTTCTGGAACAACAATTTCAACTGGGGTGGCGGCAACATCAATGTGAACAATTTCAACAACTTCAACAACATCAACAATCGCAACGGCCAACGCTGGAATCACAATGCTGCCAACCGGCGCGGCGTGAATTACGGCAATCAGGCACTTCGCAATCAATATGGCCGCGGACAGTTGGCCGGCGCGGATGCGCGGCGCGATCTGCGCGGCTTCGGCGATCGCGGTGGATTCGGTGACCGCAATGGCATCGGCGGCGCCGGTGGTATCGGCGGCCGTGGCGGTGTCGGTGGTGTTGGCGGCGTTGGTGACGTTGGCGGCCGTGGCGGTATCGGCGGTGCTGGTGGCATCGGTGGTGCAGGTGGCATTGGCGGCGCGGGCGGCATTGGCGGAGCAGGTGGCATCGGCGGCCGCAGCGCCCTCAATACGTCCTTCGACCGTGGCGGCTTCGGCGGCCTTGGCAGCGGCAGCCAGACACGATCGTTCAGCAGCCGGGGCAGCTCCTCTCTTGGCAGCGCACGGTCATCCGGTTTCGGCGGCGGCCGTTCCTTCGCCAGTTCTGGCGGCGGCCGCTCCTTCGGCGGCGGCGGCATGCGCGGCGGTGGCGGCATGCGCGGCGGCGGTGGTGGCAGAAGGCGTTAATTTCCGGGAGACATGGATATGAACAGCTTGCGTCAGATTCTTCTTCTCGCCACGGTCTTTACTCTCAGCGTCACCATCAAGCCGGCGCAGGGCGCGGAAGGAACGGCATTCCCCTCCGCCCAGGCCGGCGTAGACAAGTTCGTCGCCGCCAGCCGCACGAACGACGTCGCCGCTCTGGACAAGATCCTGGGGCCGGATGGCCGCGACATCCTGCATTCCGGCGACGCCCAGGCCGACAAGAACGCCCTGGGACGTTTCGTCGCCGCCTATGACGCGAGTCACAGGCTCGTCGCCGCCAATCCGATAAAGACCACCCTCGCGGTAGGCGCCGATGAATGGCCATTGCCCATTCCGCTGGTGAAGAGGGCGGAAGGCTGGCGCTTCGACACCGCCGCCGGCAGAGAGGAACTGCTGGCGCGCCGCATCGGCCGCAATGAGCTCATCACCATCGAAGCCTGCAAGGCCTTCGTCGATGCCCAGCGTGAATATGCTTCCTCCGATCGCGGTGACGGCATCCTGGACTATGCCCAACGCTTTGTAAGCACGAAGGGCAAGAGGGATGGTCTGTATTGGCCCGCCAAGTCCGGTGAGCCACAGAGCCCGCTCGGCCCGATGTTCGCCAAGGCGCAGGCCGCCGGCTATGCGCCCGGCGCGAGCGGCAAGCCGCAGCCGTTCAACGGCTACTATTTCCGCATCCTTCAGGGCCAGGGGCCGGCGGCCAAAGGCGGCGCCTACAGCTATATTGCGCACGGCAAGATGATGGGTGGATTTGCGCTGATCGCGACGCCGGCCACCTATGGCGTCTCCGGCGTGATGACCTTCATAATCAACCAGGACGGCGAAGTCTTCCAACGCGATCTGGGACCTGAGACAGTTGCGAGAGCGGGACAGATCAAGAGCTTCGATCCGGAACCCGGCTGGAAGAAAGCCTGATCTCTCGCTAGCTGGCCTTTTTCGGCATGCTCGCAAGGTGCTGCTTGGCGAAGGTCAGGAAATAGGGCCAGTTGGGACCCGGGGTGTGGCCCTGCTCATGCTGGCGAAAGCCCAGATCACCCGCCAGTAGCGGTGTCAGTTGCGGCGGGAACTGGGTCGTCTCCAGCCCCTTGTGGCCCAGCAGCCGATAGACCGGATCGGCTCCCGCCACGGCCATGAACATGCCGCGCGCATCGACCCAGGCGTCTCCTTGCGCCGACGCCCCTGCGCCGATGAAGACCGGGCGCGGCGCGCATAGCGCCACCAGCGCATCCATGTCCACCGGCAAGTCCTTTACGCTCATCGAACCAGCGGCGTATTTCAGGAAGTTGCCCGCCATCCAGTGGAATTCATTGGCGGCGGCGACGTTTTCCAAAGTCTCGCCGAAATAATGATGGAACAGCTTGGCGCCGCCCGCGCCTGACGAGCTGATGAAGCCGATGGCGATGCGCGGATCATAGGCCATGGCGACGATGGCGGCCTTGCCATAGCGGGAATGGCCCTGGATGCCGATCTGGTCGGCGGCGACATGCGGATCGCTGCGCAGGAAATCCACCGCGCGGCTGGCGCCCCAGGCCCAGGCACGCAGCGCCCCCCAGTCATCCATCTTGCGGGGCTTGCCCCTGTTCACCAGGCCGATGATGCCCTTGTCCAGGCCTGCGCCATTGTCGGCCTGTACGCTGCCGGGATCGAGGATGGCATAGCCCCAGCCCAGCGCCAGAATCTGCGCCCGCCAGTCGGGCCCCTTGTCCGGCTTGATGCCGAACGGCAAGGCACCGGCGGGGAACGGCCGTGGATTGATGGCGCCGAACTGGATAATGACCGGCACCTTGCCCTTCACCTGAGCCGGCAACGTAAGCGTCATGTCGATATCGACCGTGATGGCGGAATCGGCGCTGTTGTCGACATGGCCCGTGAGACGGCGCATGACGGCGCCATGGCCGCCCACGTCCTCGCTCGCCGTCTGCACCACCGACCAGGTGACTTTGGGCGTCCGTTTGGGCGCGCGCCCGAATATCTCGCGATCGAAAGCTTCGACGATCTGGGGCCGGCGCAGCTTCCACCATTCCTCGGCAGTTTTGGTCTCTTTGCCGTCCTTCATGCGCAGGACATCGGAGGTGTAGGGATAGGGCGCCGACGCGGCCTCGTCATAGTTGGGCGCGTTCGGCGCATCGACCGGGGAATGGGAGTCGGTGATTTCCCGCAGCTTGCCGCTGATGCCCAGCACGGCCTGCTCGCGCGCATATTCCTTTTGCGTCGCGTCCAGCAGGACCTGGCGTTCCGGCGTCATGGGGATCGGCACCCGGGGCCCCAGATAGGGCACGTCGGAGTTTTTGTAGGTGACGGCCAGGGCCGGCGCCGCCAGAAAGACGAGCAGTCCGATCGCGGCTTTGCGCGCAGAGAGGGATACCGGCATGGCGTACTCCCGTCGATTTTTTCTTGATCTTCACTCCGGACGCCCCGGCCTTCAAGCGGGGATCAGCCGTTCTGTGCCTGCTTTTCGCGCTCGCCATAGAGCAAGGTGACGTTGAGGCGGCGGTTCTGATAGCCCTCCTTGAACGACAACCGGTCGGTCTCGTGAAAAAGATCGGAATCGAAGATCACCGCCCGGTTGGCGCGATAGGGGATGGTGACGGGCTTGGCGCCCGCTTCGGTGAGAAATCGCCGGATGGCGCTTTCGTCGGTGTTGTATTTGTCGAAGTCCCAGTCCAGCGGCGCCGCCTTGTCCCACACCACCAGCCCGCCGCTTTCGGGATCGAGATTGGCCTCGTCGGGTGTGATCCAGAAATTGACATTCACCGCCGCGAAGTCGGCATGGATGTTGATACCGGAAAGCGTGCTGTCATATTTGAAGGCCCAGATATATTTCAGAGGATGGTCGCGAAAGACTTCCGGCAAGGCTCGCGGAAGTTCTTCCGCGATCTGCGCCAGCAGTGGACAGGCAAATCCCGCTTCCGGCGTGGTGCCCAGATAGCCGGCGTCATAGGTCTTCTGCCAGATGGTCGAGGCTTCGCAAAAGCGGCGCAGGGCGGTCAGCGCGTCCTGTGTCAGCAGATTGTCGACCACAATGATCTGCGGCCGCTGCGCCTGCCATTGACGTTCGATTTGCTGGCGCGGGATATCGCGGTTGATGGCATCGCCAGACAGGCGCGCGCCGGCGTCCAGATAAAAGGAAAGATCCTGGGCCGGGCGATCCAGCAAACCCGCCAGATGCGCGGCCTGCTCCCGGTCGTGCTTGGCGCGGTGCGGCGGATTGGGTGATGGTGCCGGCAGCAGTGACCCAGCAGGGCCATGCGCGCGCTCGGCGCGCGCGCGAAACATCCGGAAGGCATCTTCAATGCCGCCCCGGCTGTACAGCAGCTCCGCCAGGCCGTTTGCCGCTTCGGCGCTGTCGGATTGCGCGAGGATCTGGCGATAGCTTTCCATCGCCGCATCCGTCCGGCCGAGATCGCGCAGGGTGCGCGCCCGGCCCATCAGGGCATGCGGGCTGGCGGGCTGAAGACGCAGCGCGGCTTCATAATTGGCCAGGGCGGCGTCGAATCGTCCAAGCTGCCGCAGCAGCAGGGCCCGGTTGTGCAGCACATCGAAATAATCGGGCCTCAGCCGCAGTGCCTGGTCGTAACTCTCCAGCGCCTGTGGAAGACAGCCCAACTCGCGCAGCGCATTGCCGCGGTTGTTCAACACTTGCGCATTGCCGGGCGCCAGCGCCAACGCGCGGTCGTAACTTTGCAGCGCATTTCCGAACCGGCCCAACGCGCTTAACGCATCGCCTTCCACCATCAACATGGCCGGATTGGCCGGCGCCAGGATCCGGCCACGCTCGATGTCCGTCAGCGCATCGGCGGCGCGGCCGGCCGCGAGCAGCAGTTGGGCGCGCGCGAACAGGGCATCGGGCATCTGCGGATTGATCGTGATGCTCTGGCCCAGCAATGGCAGCGCCTCGCTGTTCCTGCCCTGCTGGGCCAGCGCCACACCCAGCAGATAGAGCAGCATCGCGTTGCGCCCATCGCTTTTCAGTGCCGCGCGATAAAAGCGCTCCGCTTCAGCCAGATTGCCCTGGCGATGATGAGCAAGCGCCTGGTCGATGAGCTGTTGTACGTTCATGTGTCCAGTATACAGCTTGAAAGGGATTAACTTCTCTAAGCGGTCGCTTGATGTTTGTATATATTCGCGGCCGTCTCACAGCCCGCGACGACAAAAACAGAGGAGAGGATATGCGTCAGATCGGCCTGCTTTCGGTCATCCTGGGTACGGCTTTGCTCGCATCGCCCGCCTTCGCCGCGACGCGAAGCTGCGATCCCGGCCAGTTCGGCGCCCGCGCTGATGGAAGAGCCAAAGACACAAAGGCGATCCAGGCAGCGATCGACGACTGCGCGGCCAAGGGCGGCGGCACCGTCACCTTGACCAAAGGCACTTATGTCAGCGCGCCTATAATTCTGAAAAGCAATATCACCCTGGATGTGGCGGCGGGCGCAACCCTCTTGGGCTCGCCCGATCATGATGATTATCCGCAGGCCACAGTGTTCCAGGCGCCCGGCCGCCAGGCGTTGATCACAGCGGTCAATGCCCACGACATCGCCATCACCGGCAAGGGCACGATTGACGGCAATGGCGCGAAATGGTGGCGCGATGCAAACGGCCAAAGGCCTAGCGGCGTCATGGGCGAGATCGTCTTTCGGCCGCGGCTGATCGTGTTCGACCATAGCCGGCATATCCGCATGACCGACGTGACGGTGCAGAATTCACCGAGCTGGCAGATCATCCCCTATTACAGCGACGATGTGACGATGCGGAACATCAAGGTTCTGGCGCCATCCGATTCCCCCAATACCGATGCGATCGATCCCTTCTCCTCCAGCAATGTGGTGATCGATCACGTCACGGCCGATGTCGGCGACGACAATGTCGCGATCAAGTCGGGCAAGATCAATTCGCCGGGACCGGATTCGCCCAGCCGCAACATCACCATCACCGACTGCATCTTTCTGCATGGCCATGGGCTTTCGATCGGCAGCGAGCTGGCGGGCGGCGCGCAGAATGTCCGCGCCGAACGCATCCAGTTCAAAGGCACCGACCAGGGCATCCGCATCAAGTCCAACCGCGACCGCGGCCATGATGTCAGCCATCTGTTTTTCAAGGACATCACGATGGAGGGCGTGAAGACCGCGATCCTGATCTCGGAATATTATCCGAGTATCGAGCCGCCAGCCGACAACCGGCCGCAGGCCATCGGCCGGTTGACGCCGTTCTTTCATGATTTCCATATCGAGAATGTCACCGCCACGGGAAGCCAGGTGTCAGCGGTGGTGTTCGGCCTGCCGGAATCGCCGGTCAAGGATCTGACCATGAAGAATGTCCATCTCAGCGGCGTCAAAGGCATGACCATCAGCGATGCCCAGGGCGTGGTGCTGGAGGATGTGAAAGTGACGGCGCAGCAAGGCAAAGCCATCGACATCCGGCCGTCGGCGAAAGTGACGGTTCGATAAACCGGTCGCTAGATATGCCCGCCATGCTCGCGCACCGCGCGGGTGACGCTGGCGACGTCTTCGGTCACGGCCTGGCTGCGGCGGTCGAAGCGCAGCACCGCCTGCACATTCCCCGGATACTCGCCCGCGAAAGCCTCGCGGACGGAAAGCACGGCGATGGGATCGACCTTGACGGGTGAGCCATCCGGCCGCGTCAGGTTGACAGCCAGGATAGAGCTGCCGTCGCTGCCGCCGTTGCCGCCCAGGATTTTGTTGATGCCCGTGAGATAGGCCTGGGTCTCGGCGGGAAGCGCCGTGCCGTTCGCGAGAAGCGCGTCCACCCGCTGCGGACCGGCATTGTAAGCGGCGAACAGCGCGGGATAGGCGTATTTGCCTTTCAACCAGCGCAGATAGGCCGTGCCCGCCATGATGTTGTCGTGGGGGCGGAACGGGTCCGGGCCCAGCTTGTACTGCTGGCGCATCTCGTCATAGGTGCCGGGCAGCACCTGCATCAGGCCCAGCGCGCCGCGATCGGAGACCATCGGCTGGCCCTCGCTCAGCATGGTGCGGCCACCGCTTTCCATCCGCATCACGGCATTGATCCACAACACCGGCACCCCGAAGCGGTGCGACGCGCCTTGCACATTGCCGCTCCAGCGCTTGATCAACTGGGTTGGCGACATCGCCTGTTCCTGGGCGAAGACCGAGCGTGGCACCGCCGCTGCACGTGCAGGCTGCTTGGCCGGATGCGGCGCTGTCCGCTTGGCTGCGTGCTTGACGGCATGGCGGACCGGATGCGGCCTGGCGTGCTTGGCCGCGGCCGCTGCGACGGCCGGCGCGATCAGCAGCAGGATCGCGCCGGCAAGCGCCCTGACGCGGATGTCAGGCGCGCATGTCAGGGAAGCCGCCAGGCAATGAAGCTGTCGCCCACCCCGGTGCCGAAACCCGGCTGGCCGCCGGCGGCGATCAGCACATACTGTTTGCCGTCGCGTCCCAGATAGGTCATGGGCGTGGCATGGCCGCCGGCCTGCAACGCCACATCCCACAAGGTCTTGCCGGTCGCCTCGTCAATGGCGCGGAAATGCTTGTCCTGGGTGGCGCCAATGAAGATCACCCCGCCCCGCGTCACCAGCGAGCCGCCGATATTGGGCGCGCCCAGTCGGAACGGCAGGCCCAGCGGATGACCCAAGGGTCCGCTGTTGGAGGCATCGCCCAGAGTGCGCTGCCAGATCGGCTTGCCGGTCTTGAGGTCCACCGCGGTCAGGAACCCATAAGGCGGGCGCTGGCAGGGAATGCCCAGCTCGGTGACGAAGCCATGCCAGTGCACGCCATAGGGCGTCCCGGCCATGGCGGCGCCCGGTTCGGTTTTGCGGCGGCGCGGATCGCCGTTGATGAAAAGGCCTTCCGCATCGGCTTGAGAGCGGGGAATGAAGCGGTCGTAATCGGCCATCAGGTTGGAATTGACCACCAGCACACCGCGGCCTTCATCCACCGCCACGCTGCCCCAATCTATGCCGCCCAATTCGCCCGGCGTGCGGATGGAAGCGCCTAGCCGCGGCGGGGTGTAGTAGCCGCGGTAGTCAGCCTGACGATAGAGAATGCGGCAGTAGAGCTGGTCGAAGGGCGTCATGCCCCACATGTCGGCTTCACTCAGGTTGGGCCCGGCAAAATTCGGCATCGCGGTCGAGAAAGGCTCGGTGCGTGACCAGCGCTCGCCGGGAACGGTGGAGTTGGGCACGGGCTTTTCTTCCACCTTGGTCAGCGGCTGGCCGCTGCGGCGGTCCAGCACAAAGATCTGGCCGGTTTTGGTCGCCTGGATCAGGGCAGGAACCGGTCCATTGGCGGTGGGGAAATCCACCAGCACCGGCTGGGCGGCATTGTCATAATCCCACAGGTCATGATGGATGGCCTGGAACACCCAGCGCACTTCGCCCGTGTCAGCATCGAGCGCCACGGTGGCGCTGGAGAAACGGTCGGTCTCCGGCGTGCGGTTGATGCCGTAGAAATCGGGGCTGCCCATGCCCATCGGCAGATAGACCATCCCAAGCTGCTCGTCGCCGCTGTAAGGCGGCCAGGCATTGGGCGTGGACGGCGTATAGACCTCGCCCGGCTTGAGCGGCGCGTGATCGTTGGGCTTGCCCGGATCGAAGATCCATTTCAGCGCGCCGGTGATGGCGTCATAACCGCGGATCACGCCTGGCGGTACGAAGGTGGACTGGTCGTCGATGATGTAGGAGCCGATCACCGCCGTGCCATGCACGATCGCGGGCGGCGAGGTGGGATTGATCCAGCCGCGCGGGAATTTATCCAGCCCCTCGCCTTCCGACAGATTGACCGATCCGTCCTGGCCAAAGCTGCGGCAAGATTCGCCGGTCTTCGCATCCAGGGCGATCAGATGATTGTCCACCGTACCGACCAGCAATCGCGTCGTGCATTCGGCAGTGCCGGCGGGGGCGCGGAAGAAGCTGACACCACGGCAAAGACCGCGCCCGCCATAAGACAGGTCTACCTTGGTCTCATGCCGCCAGACCTGCTTGCCGGTGACCGGGTCCAGCGCGAACACCGCGCTGTGTGGGCCGCAGGCATAGACCATGCCGTCCACCATCAGCGGCGTGGTCTCGTAGAGATGGGCGGAGTGCTTGTCATGCTCGAACATGCCGGCGTGATAGACCCAGGCCTGTTGCAGGGTGCCGGCGTTGGCCGGCGTGATCTGATCGAGATCGGAATAGCGTGTGGCGTGCAACGACTGGCCGTAATGGGTCCATTCGCCCGGATTGCCCGCGCGCGCGGGGCCTTGTGCAGGCAGCGCGGTTGCGCTTGCGGGCCCCTGCAGCGCGCCCAGGCCAAGCACGGCCACCAGACCCGCGATCAGCGCCAGCGACGCCCACACGCGCGTCCGCGATGAAACGGGCTTATCGGTCGGCACCAGCCAGAGCAGCCACAGCGCCCCGACCGACAGGAACACCAGCCGCGGCATCAGGGCCCAGCCGTCCAGCCCCACTTCCCATAGGGACCAGGCAAAGGTGGCCAACAGGACGGCCCAGTAAAGGCAAATGCCCCAGACGCGACCGCGCAGCACCAGGAAGGCCGAAATCAGGATCAACAATCCCGCCGCCACGTAATAGAGCGAGCCACCTATTGTCGCGAGATAAGCACCGGGCAGCGCGAGCCCCAGGCCCGTGATCAGCAGCAGAATAAAAGTAAGAAGCCGCATATTGCCCCGCGGGTTGACGTTCGGGGGCGCACTTTAAGGCTCCAACGCAGCGGGGCAAGGGCCAGTGGGCGGCTAATCGTACCAGCCCGGCGCCTTCACCGCGTCGCGGTACCAGTCAATGGTATGACTGAGCCAAAGCTGGGAATGGGTACGGGCCAGGAATTCGTCCACTTTCTTTCGCGACTCCGATGTGCCCAAGGTCTGTTCACGCGGCGGCATTTTCCCCAGCTTGCGTTCCGCCGTGTAGTGATAAAGGTCGCCGGACACCACCACCCCGCCAGTGCGCGCCAGCTTCACATAAAGCGATTGATGCCCCGGCGTGTGGCCCGGCGTGGAGATCAGCACCACGCTGCCGTCGCCGAACACGTCATAGTCGCCGTCGATGTATTTTATCTTGGCATGGGCCAGCGCCGCATAGCCGCGGGCAGCGACCGTGTTCGCGTTCGGCCCGAACATCACATCATATTCGGCCTTGCGCGCCAGCCAGGTCGAACCGGCATAGTCGTTGGCGTTGCCGACATGGTCCCAATGGGAATGAGAGATGGCGAGATAGGTGATCATCGGGGCGGTGACGCCGACATTCGCCAGCTCGCCCCGCAGAGTGGTGAATTTTAGGATGCCCTCTTGGCCCATCATGTTCTCATAGATCGGGCGGCCGACATGGCTGTCGGGAAGGCCGGTGTCGTACAGCAGCATTCCCTTGGGGTGCACCACCAGGAAACAGGGATCGGCGAAATTCGGATTGCCGACGTCAGCCAGCGTCAGGCCGAAACGTTCGGGCTGATAGGAGATGATGGTGCCGCAATCCAGCACATAGAGGCGCGGGGTTGTGAGCTTGGGGACAGGAGGCAGGCCGGGGTCCGAACTGGGCTGGGCGGAGGCGGCCGCCACACCCAAAGCCATCGCCAGAGCCAGAGCGGTGCGGAACAAGGTCATGGTTTTTCCCCTTCACATCCCCGCACATCTGGCGCCGGACAGAGCCTGTTGGCAAGAGCCGGCTTTTCCGGCCACTACCTGCGGGCACTTATCTGCCGTAAGAAAAGCCATGCAACCGGCGGACGCCCTGCTGCGCTATGCGATCGACTCGTTCACGGCGGGTCTGCTCGCGCCCGCCGATATCGCGGCCCGCGAGGCTGTGGCGCTTGATCCGAACAATACCGCCGCATGGCATCTGCTGGGCGTGATGGCGGCGGGTATCGGCGCGCGCGACCAGGCTATCCTCTATCTGCGGACAGCGCTGGAGATTGAGCCAGACAATGCGCGTATCCGGCAAAATCTGACAGGAGCGCAAAGCCTGAAACCGGTCGCGCCACCGAAGGGCGACCGCTATCTGCTGATCAAAAGCTGGGGCTTCGGCTTCTGGGCGGATGTCGCCCAGTTGCTCGGCTCGCTGCTGCTGGCCGAAGCCACGGGACGTATCCCGGTCACCTATTGGGGCGCCGAAAGCCTTTTCAGCGACAAATCCGGGCGTGACGCGTTCGGCTTTTATTTCGAGCTGGTGTCTTCAACATCTTTCGAAAGTTTGCAGCAGATGCCGGGCGCCAGCTTCTTTCCGCCGCGCTGGCATGCGGGCAACCTAGCCGGGTCCGGCGTCGCCAAATGGGAGGGAGCGGGGTCCCGAGCCGGCGCGGCCTATTTCATCAACCGGCCGGAGACGATCGCGGTCAGCGACTTTCACATCGGTGTGGTTGATGTCGCGCCCTGGCTGCCGTCATCCCACCCGCTGGCGGGCAGATCGCAGACCGAAATATATCGGTATCTCGTCGCCCGCTATCTCAAGCCGCGGGCGGAGATCGAGGCGGCCTGCGAGACATTCCTGGACCGCCATATTGGAGCTGCGCCTTTCGTGGCCGTGCATATGCGCGGCTCCGACAAGGCGCTGGAAGACCCCAATCTGCAGGCCACCAATGCCGCTTTCGCGGCGGCGCTGGAAAATGTGGACCCGTCCTGGCGCATCCTGCTTCTTACCGATGACGCGGAATGCCTTGCGCGCATGAAAGAGCGCCATGGCGAGCGGCTGGTCGCCATCGATTGTCAGCGCACCCACACCGACGAAGGCGTGCATTATCTGCCGGGCATCGATCCGGTCCGGGCCGGACGGGAAGTGCTGACCGACGCCTGCCTGGCGCTGCGCGCAAACCGCTTCATCGGCAATGGCCGCTCGAACGTCTCGGCCATGATTGCCGTGATGAAGGATTGGGCACCCGGCGACTGCACGCTGATCGGACCTTCGGTTCTGATGGAGCGCAATCTGCGCATCCATCAAATTCCGACTTTTGCCCCCGATACTGCTACTGCCGGATCGTGAAGGAGGCGCCGTTCTCGCGCCCATTGCCCCAGAGGGAAAAAGGATTCTCCGTCGCCGACTGACCCGGCGCGGGCGGCGCGGCCGAAACCAACGTCAGATCGAACAGCAGAGTCTGGTTCGGCGGGATGACGCCATTGGATGCCCCCTTGGCGCCAAATGCCAGGTTGGCCGGCAGCGCCAGCAGCCAGTGATCGCCCGCATGCATCAAGGAGAGGGCTTCGGCCAGGCCCGCCATGGGGACATTGGCCATGCCAAGACTGGCCGGCAGCACCGGCGTGGTGGAATCCACCACCGTGCCGTTGATCAGCCGCACGGTATAGCCGATGCGCACCACATCATCGCCGCCCGGCCGCCGACCCGGCCCGCTGCGCAGGATGCGATATTGCAGACCGCTGGGCCGGACGATGGTCCCGGGCTTTTTGGCATTGTCGGCAAGATAGGCGGCATTGGCGGCAAGACCCGGCGGCTCCTCCGCGGCTAGCGCTGGAGAGGCCAGCAAAGCCAGAAATATCATCAGCCATTTCATCATTGCGCCATTGTTCGCGAGGGGCCACTAGTGTCCCGATTCCGAAATTCGCATGATCATGATATCGCACTCCTGGCGAATTTCGGAATCGAAGGACACTAGCAAGTTATTGATTCCTAGTGTCGTTATGGTTTCGAAGTTCGCCTTGAAGCCAATACCGAGATCTTGCGAACTTCGAGACCACGACACTAGGGGTCAATGCCGTTTGGTTTTTGCGATAAAAGCCGCCATCATGGCCGAAACGCGAGGGGGCGAAAATGAGGAAACTTCTGGCTGTTGCCGCCGCCGTGTTGCTGCTGGCGCCTTTGGCGCAGGCACAGCCCGCGCGTGAAAAAATTATCATAGACACCGACATCGGCGATGACATCGACGACGCCTTTGCCATGGCCCTCGCGCTCTCAAGTCCTGAGTTCGAGGTGCTGGGATTCTCTGCCTCCTTTGGTGACACGCCGACGCGCGCCAAGATGCTGGACCGCATGCTGGGCGAGCTGGGGCGCAGCGACATCCCGGTGGCGATGGGTACGCCCGTCGATGTCAACCGCAATGCCTTCACCCAGCGCCGTTATGCCGAAGGCGGACAGTTTGCGCGCGGCAGCCATCCCAACTCCGTGGATTTTGTGCTGGATCAGGCGCGCAAGTATCCCCATCAGGTGACTTTGGTGGCCATCGGCCCCCTGCCCAATGTCGGCGCCATGATAACCAAGGATCCCGCCGCTTTCCGCCTGCTCAAGAAGGTCGTGATCATGGGCGGCTCGATCCGCACCATGACCGATCCTTATGGCGTGACGGCGCCAATCGCGCCCCATCCGGAATGGAACATCAAGAACGACATCGCCGGCGCCAAAAAGCTGTTCGAATCCGGCGTGGCCCTGCAGGTGCTGCCGCTGGATTCCACCGCGAACCTCAAGATGCATGAGGTGGCGCGCACCGCCCTGTTCGCCCATGGCAGCATGATGACCAACATCCTGGCCGGGCTTTACTACGAATGGAGTCAGGCGACGCGCAGCCCGACACCGATCCTTTATGACCCCATGACTCTCGCTTCGATGCTCGATCCTTCGCTTTGCCCGATGACGCCGCTGCATCTGACTGTGGACGACGCCGGCAATACGAAGGAAACACAGGGGCCGCCGAACGCGCAGGTCTGTTTGCATTCCGATGCCGACGCCTTTCTGCACTTCTATGTCCGGCACGTGACCTCGCATTGATGGACATTAACCAGCTCTACAGCGCCGCGTTGGCGGCGCAGAAATCCGGCCAGGAGGCGCAAGCCGAACGGCTGTACCGGCAGATATTGGAGCAAGCCTCGCCGCCGGAAGCGCTGGTCAATCTGGGCAATCTTCTGGCGCGGCAGGGGCGGCGCGATGAGGCGCTGCCGCTGTATGACCGCGCATTGGCGGCGCGGCCCGATTTTCTGGAAGGCCTGTTCAACCGCGCCGGCCTGTTGCTGGAGCTGAAACGGCCCGAAGACGCGTTGGAAGGTTATGAGCGGGTGGTGGCGTTGCGCCCCGATCTGTTCATCGGCTGGAACAACCGCGGCAGCGCCCTGCGCGCCCTGCAGCGGCACGAGGAGGCGCTGGCCAGTTTCGAGCGCGCCGCGGTGCTGAACCCGTCCCATGTCAACGCCCTGACCAATCGCGCCATGGCCTTGTGGGACCTGCGGCGGCTGCAAGAGGCGCTCGTGGCGGCGAACCAGGCGCTGACGGCTCAGCCCGCGCATGCCGAAGCCCTCTACACACGCGCCAACATCCTGCGCGATCTGGGCCGCATGGCCGAGGCGCTGGCCGATTACGAACAGGTGCTGGCGATCCAGCCTGCGCATCTTCATGCCCTGAACGGCGCGGCGCAGGCGGCGCTGGCGCTGTGCGATTGGCCCAAGGTCGAGGCCCTGACGCCGCGTGTGAAAAACAATGCCTCCAGCGGTCCGGCTTTGATCCAGCCTTATGTGCTGCTGGGTTATGACGACGATCCCGCCCTGCAACGGGCCTGCGCGGAGAATTATGTCCGCCGCACCGTGCCGGCACGCGCCGCCCTGGCCGGCAAGCGCTACTCCCACGACCGCATCCGCCTCGCCTACCTCTCGGCCGATTTTCATCAGCATCCCACCGCCCAGCTTCTGGTTGAACTGTTTGAGCGCCACGACCGCAAGCGTTTTGAGGTCACGGCGGTGTCCTTCGGGCCGGACGATGGCAGCGCCCTGCGGGCGCGGCTGGAGCAGGCGTTCGACCATTTCGAAGATGTGCGCGGACGCAGCGATGCCGAAGTTGCGCAATGGCTGAGGGCGCGGGAGACCGATATCGCCGTGGATCTGAACGGCCACACCCACGGGGCACGGACCGGTATCTTCGCCCATCGGCCGGCTCCCGTGCAGGTCAACTATCTGGTCTATCCCGGCACCATGGGCGCGCCTTTCATGGACTATATCCTGGCCGACCGCATCGTGCTGCCGGTCGATCAGCAGCCTTTCTTCAGCGAGAAGATCGTTCACCTGCCCGATTGCTATCAGGCCAATGATGCGACGCGCGAAGCTCTGCCCGCGCCCAGCCGCGCCCAAGCTGGTCTGCCCGCTGAAGGCTTTATCTTCTGCAGCCTCAACAATGGCTGGAAAATCACCCGGCCGGTGTTTGAAATCTGGATGCGGCTGCTGAAGCAGGTGGAAGGCAGCGTGCTCTGGCTGCTGGACGGCTCCCATGCCGACAATCTGCGCCGCCATGCCGTGTCTCGCGGGATCGAGCCCTCACGCCTGGTCTTTGCCTCCAAGCTGCCGCCGGACCAGCACCTTGCCCGGCATCAGCTCGCAGACCTGTTTCTCGATACCTTGCCTTACAATGCGCACACCAGCTGCAGCGACGCGCTGTGGGCAGGGCTGCCGGTCATCACCTGTTACGGCAAAGCGTTCCCCGGCCGCGTCGCCGCCAGCCTGCTGAAAGCGATCGACCTGCCCGAACTGGTCACCACCAGGCTGGCCGATTACGAATCCCGCGCACTCGATCTGGCGAAGAACCCCGCTCTGCTCGCGGCGACAAAGCAGAAGCTGGCGCGCAACCGCCGCACCACGCCGCTTTACGACAGCGAGCGCTTCCGCCAGGCGATCGAGGCGGCCTACGAAAAGATGCTGGCCTAATTCGCCTTCGGTCTTTTCTTGGGATCGAAGCCGTAAAATCGCTCCGGATTTTCCACCAGAATACGATGGCGCAATTTCTCGTCCGGGGCCCATTCCGCCAGCAGGTTGAGCAACACCACGTCATCGGGCATCGCCACCGGGTTGAGCTTCTTGGTGGCGTCGGGATGCGGCCAGTCGCTGCCCCAGACGCAGCGCTCAGGCGCGGCTTTGAGATAGCCGCGCGCCGCCTCGGTGGCGCCGGCGTAATGGGGCGGTGTGCCCCCGCCATAGAGATAGGCGCCCGACAGCTTAACCCAGCCATGACCGGAATCCAGCAACTTGCGCACCGTGACATATTGCGGCCCCTTGGCGTCCACCGCCCGGCCCAGATGATCGATGATCACCGGCACAGGCAGGCCCAGCAGCAGCGATTCCATCTGCACCAGTTGTTCTGGCGGCATGTTGCACTGGATGTGCCAGCCCATCGGCGCGATGCGTTTGGCCAGCGGCGTGACCTCGTCGGCACTGACGGGATTGCCCAGCCCGAATTGCACTCGCACCCCGCGTACGCCGGCGGCATTCAACTGTTTGAGCTCCGCATCGGTCACCTTGGAATTGACGACACAGACGGCGCGGGCGTTCTCGCCCAGCTGCTTGAGCACATCCAGCACGCATTTGTTGTCGGTGCCATAAGTGGATGGCTGCACCATCACATTGCGGCTAGTGCCCAGCTTTTTCTGCAGCGCCTTGTAATCGGTCACCGTCGCAAAGGGGGGCTTGAGGACGGCGTTGGGATTGTAGGGAAAGCGCGGATCATAGATGTGGTGATGGCAATCGGTGGCGCCATCCGGCACCGCGAAATTCACGCGCGGGTCCTTGGCCAAAGCAGGTGTGGCGGCAAGGCTTAGTCCGGCAACCACAGTCCGACGATCAACGCGCATCATTTCTTCCCGTATAAGTCACTCGCCATACCGTCTGGCCGACATCATCGGCGACCAGCAGGCTGCCATCCTTGGCCACCGTCAGGCCGACGGGACGTCCCCATGCCTTGGGCGGATTGTTGGATTTGCCATCCCAGAAGCCGGTAAGAAAATTATCATAGCCGCCGACCACGCGGCCGTTCTTCATCTTGATGCGCACGACCTTGTAGCCATGCGGCTCGCTGGTGTTCCAGGAGCCGTGCAGCGAGACAAAGGCGTCGCCTTTGTAATCGGCCGGAAAACTGTCGCCGGTATAGAACACCAGCCCTGTCGGCGCGCTGTGCGCCGGAAACAACACGTCCGGCACAATCGCCTTGGCCACCATGTCGGGCCGCTTGGCGCCCAGATCCGGATCGGGATGGGTGCCGATATAGCTCCAAGGATAGCCGTAAAAGCCACCCGGCTTCACATAGGTAAAATAATCGGGAGGAAGATTGTCGCCCAGCCCGTCGCGCTCATTCACCGCCACGAACACATCGCTGGTGCCGGGATAGACCGCGATGCCGACCGGATTGCGGATGCCGGCGGCATATTCCACCAGCTTGCCGTTCACCACCTTGAACACTTTGGCGCCAGGCTGATATTCCGAGACATTGTCGTGGCTGCCCATCTCCACAAAGATGCTGCCGTCGGCCGCCAGCGCCAGGTTGCGAGTGGCGTGCATACCAGAGTTACGCAGGTCGGGGCCGGTGGTCACTTTTTCCGGCTTGCCCGCTTTGGTCTGCCCCGGCTTGTAAGGTACCCGCCATACCGCCATCTGGTCGCTGAAATAGAAATAACCATCCTTCAGCGCCATGCCCTGCGGCTTGGTGAGGCCGGTGACGAAGGTAAAGCGCTGATCGGCCGCGCCGCCGCCTTTGCTGTCGCGCAAGATGGTGATCTTGCCGGCGCTGCGTTCGGCAAGAAAGACATCGCCATTGGGCGCGGTCAGCAACCCCCGCGCATTGTCCACATGATCTGCGAATATGGAAACGGCGAAGCCCTTCGGCGCCTGCGGCTTCATCCCCGCCGGGCGTGGAATATCCGTGTCATTGTTGGCCACGGCCGGCGTGGCATAGGGCTTGGGCAGGTCGGAGACCTTCAGCTCGAAATGCTGACCAGGACGATCCACCGCCCAGGCTGTCCCCATCGCCAGCAACGGCGGCAGCAGCCATAGCGGAACTGACACAAATCTTTTCATCACCCTCCCCGTGCCGTCTCAAGCGGCCTTCGACGCGGATGATGGCGGGGTGCGGCCCCAAAAACAATGGTGCGGCCTCGCCTTACCGGCTAAAAGCCCGCCATGATCCAGAGCCACAAAGCACAGGCGCGCGCCTGGTTTGAGAGCCTGCGCGACCGCATCATGGCGGCCTTCGAGACGCTGGAAGATGCCGCGCCGGACAATCTTTATCCCGGCGCGCCCGGCCGCTTTGAGAAAACCGCCTGGTCCCGCGGCGAAGACGAAGGCGGCGGCGTGATGGGGATGATGCGCGGCCGGTTGTTCGAGAAAGTGGGCGTGCATACTTCTACTGTGTTCGGCGCCTTCTCGCCCGACTTCGCCAAGCAGGTGAAAGGCGCGGGCAATGATCCCCGCTTCTGGGCCAGCGGCATCAGCCTGATCGCCCATATGAAGAATCCGCGCGTGCCGGCGGTGCATATGAACACCCGCATGATCGTCACCACCGAAAGCTGGTTCGGCGGCGGCGCCGATCTCAATCCGACGCTGGATGCCGCGCGCAGTCCGCGCCATCCCGACACGGTGGATTTCCACGCCCGGTTGAAGAAGGCGTGCGACGGCTTCGACACGGAGTGGTTTCCCAAATACAAGAAATGGGCCGACACATATTTCTGGTTGCCACACCGCAGCGAGCCGCGCGGTGTGGGTGGCATCTTCTACGACCATCATGACAGCGGCGACTGGGAACGCGATTTCGCTTTCACCAAGGCGGTGGGCGAAGCCTTTCTCGATATCCAGCCGCAGATCATCAACCGCCGCATGGTTGAAGCCTGGACCGAAGAGGAACGCCACGAACAGGCCAAGTGGCGCGGCCGCTATGTCGAGTTCAATCTGCTCTATGACCGCGGCACGCATTTCGGGCTGAAGACCGGCGGCAATGTCGAAAGCATTCTGTCCTCCATGCCACCGGTGGCCGAATGGCGGTAATGCTGCGCCTGGGCTCGCGCGGTTCGCCGCTGGCGCTGGCGCAGACGCGCCAGGTGGCCACCATGCTGGCGAAAAGCAGCGGCGCTGATCTGGACGCGTTTCCCATCGAGACCTTTATGACCAGCGGCGACCGACTTTCCGGACGGCTGCAGGATCAGGGCGGCAAGGGCCTTTTCACCAAAGAACTGGACGAAGCCTTGCTGGACGGACGCATCGACTGCGCCATCCATTCCATGAAAGACCTGCCCACCCGCATGCCGCCCGGCATCGTGCTGGCGGCGGTGCCGGCGCGGGAAGACCAGCGCGATGCCTTCATCGCCATGCGCGCAAAAAACCTGGCCGAACTGCCGGCCAGCGCCACGGTGGGCACCGCGAGCCTCAGGCGCCAGGCCCAGACCCTGCACCTGCGCCCCGACCTGAAAGTGGAATTGCTGCGCGGACGGGTAGAGACGCGGCTGGCCAAGATCGAAAGCGGCGCCTTCGACGCCACCTATCTGGCGCTGGCGGGCTTGCGTCGTCTCGGCTTGGAACAGCATGCCACCGCGATCGTCGATCCCACGGAGATGCCGCCGGCGCCGGGGCAAGGCGCTTTGGCCATCACCGCCCGCGCCGGCGATGAAAAGACGCTCGCCCTGCTTGCCCCGCTCAACATCGCCGAGCATGCCACCACCACTACCGCCGAGCGCGCCTTCCTGGAGGCGCTGGACGGTTCCTGCCGCACGCCGATCGCCGCCCTGGCTGGCATTGCGAGCGGCCGCCTGACCCTGCTGGGTGAAGTGCTGACGCCGGACGGCAAGCATCGCTGGCGGCGCGAGGAAAGCGTAGCCCTCGGCCAAGATGCCTCAGCGGCGGCCCGCACGCTGGGCCTGAAACTCGGCGCGGATATCCGGGCCGAGGCCGGGCCGCTTTACATCGCCCATTTCGGCGACAAGGGCTGGTAGTGAGGCGCGACGGGCGGAGCCGGTCAAATCGGTCCAGCGGACCGATTTGAGCGCCGGACGCGCCGAGCTTGAGCGAGGCGCCACGGATATGAACGCCGCTGATAGCCTCTTTTAAGCATCGCCTTTTTGGCGCAGCATCCGCGCCAGAAAAACAAGGCCATCGCGCCACCGGGAGGACAAGATGCTGAACAAACGCGGTTTTCTTACAGGGACTTTGGCCGCCGGCATGGCCGCGGGCGCCGCAGCGGCGGCGCTGGCGCAGACGCCCAAGCCGGCCAATGGCCTTAATCCGCCGCGCAAGATCGCACACGGCATGATGAAGACCACCCGGATGTTCAAATATCCGAAAGGGTACGGCAACGGACTGGCGGTGGCGCCAGAAGGCCTTTGGATCGCGGAGCAGAAAATGACCGGCGATTCCGCGAGGCGCTACGGCCTGCCGGAGCCCGCGGATCCGCGCGAGGCCGCCTGGCTGGTGGACTGGAACGGCAAGCTGCTCAAGACGGTGATGACCAACTGCCGCAACTGTTCCGGCATGGCCTATGGCGACGGCCATGTGTGGATGATGGCGAACCAGGAGCCGCAGGGCTGTTTCGAAGTCGATATGAACAGCAAGGAGATCAGCCATCGCCAGATTCCGCTGGCCTTTCCGGGACAGAATGGCGGCGGCAGCCATGGCGCGCAGTGGCACGATGGCAAGTTATGGATTGCGGCGCTCCGGCCCAGGCTGCTGCTGCGTGTCAATCCCAAGACCTGGACGCCGGAAATCGCGCTCTCGACCTACACCACACCGGACAAGCCGCGCACCCATGACATAACCATCGATGACAAGGGCGATATCTGGCTGGTGCTCGGCAACGACAGCAAGAGCTACAAGGAAGGCACGCCCGGGCTGGTGAAGTATGATGGCAAGACCGGCGAGATCATCGGCCTTTATGATTTCCTGCCCGGCTCCTGCGATCCGCATGGGCTGGAATTCCACAACGGCACCCTGATCAGTTGCGATGCCGGCATCCATCCAGGTTGGCCCAATGGCGACAGTCCTCATGCTGGCTGGGTGTTCAAAATCGAACCAGCTTAGCGCGGTTCTTTTGCGCCGTGGGTTCGTCGCGCCTTCGCTCATGCACGTTTTAGTGCACATCGCTTGGTGCTCCTGCCCACGCCGCAAAAGCCCTCGCGCTCGGCCTGGAGACCGACCTGCATCATGGTTGAATTGAAAATCCGGCTGGCAACTACGGCCGATCTGTCGGTGCTGCGCACCATCATGGCGGCCGCGATCGCGGAGAATCTGAAGCCATTCCTGCCGCCGGAGCTTATCCGCGCCAGTGAGAAGGTGATGGGCCTCGATACCACCCTGGTGGAAGACGGGACCTATTGGATCGTCCATGCGGACGGCGAGCCGGCCGGCTGTGGCGGCTGGAGCCGCCGCAACACCCTTTACGGCGGCGACCATACGGGCGGCCGCAACGCGGCCCTCCTCGATCCGGCCGTCGATGCGGCGCGGGTTCGCGCCATGTATACCCACCCCTCCTTCCTGCGGCAGGGAATCGGTCGCCTGATCCTGGACAATTGCGAAGCCGCGGCCCGCCGCGAAGGCTTCAGCCGTCTGCAACTGGCCGCCACACTGGCCGGCGAACCTCTATACCGGGCCTATGGCTTTGAGGAGATCGAGCGTTTCCAGGATGGCGGCGTGCCCCTGATCCGCATGGAAAAGCGGCTCACCTAGTCCGCGGCTGCGCGGAGATGCCTAAATCGTGCTGCGCGGCGCGGTGAAGGCGTCATCCACGACATTGCCGGTGTTGAGCACGCCACGGGGCTCAAAACAAAGCACCTCAGCTTCTTCATCGGCGCAGGTCCGATGTTCGAAACCGCGCGGCACGACGATGCAGTCGCCCGGCGACATAGAAACGACGCAATCCCGGAATTCAACGCGGAACAGGCCCTTCCAGACCATGAAGAACTCATCTTCGTTTTCGTGGACGTGCCAGGGGAATTCACCCTGCACCTTGATGAGCTTGATTTCCTGGCCGTTCAGCCCAGCTATGACCTTGGGACGCCAATGTTCCGAGAACAGGGCGAACTTCTCGTCCAGGTTGATTTTTTCCGGCATGCGAACGCTCCAATTCGCCCGGGATCAATCCACGCGGAACCCAGGCCGTGTCGCGATATAGGAAGAATCCAGCGCCGAGATGCTGGAACAGCCCAGCAGCTTGAGGGTGCGCACGATATCGGCGCGGAAAATCTCGATGGCGCGCTCGATCCCCGCATCACCCGCCGCCGCCATGCCATAGGCGTAACCGCGGCCGAGCAGGCAGGCCTTGGCGCCCATGGCCATGGCCTTGACCAGGTCGGAGCCGCGGCGGATGCCGCCATCGAAGATCACATCGATCTGGGAGCCGACGGCTTCCAGGATGCCGGGCAGCACGCGCAGAGATCCAGCGCAGCTGTCCAGCTGGCGGCCGGCATGGGTGGAGACCACAACGCCCTGCGCCCCGTGATCGACAGAGCGCCTGGCGTCATCGGCCGTCATCACGCCTTTCATCACGATCGGCCCGTTCCACACCTCGCGGATCCATTTGAGATCGGTCCAGGACACTTGAGCGGATTCCAGCGCCGCTCCGACATCGATCGCCGCCAGGGGACCCGATCCCGGTATGACGACGTTGGGGAAAGGCCGGATCATGCCGTCGGCCACGAAGCCCGCCAGCCAGCGGGGATGCGCCAGAATATTGGGCAGATAGGGAAGCTTGGCGAAGGGGTTCTTGCCCATCAGCGCCTTCATGCCGTTGCGCACATCACGCTCGCGGTTGCCCGCGACCGGCGTGTCGATAGTCACGAACAGTCCCGCATAACCGGCGGCCTTGGCCCGGGCGATGCCGTCTTCGGCGGCCTTCCGGCCGCCCGCCAGATAGAGCTGGAAGAAGGTGGGACCCTTGGACTGGGCTTTCACATCTTCCATCGGGTGGCCCGACAGGGTGGAAAGAATATAGGCGGTGCCATGGCGGCCGGCCGCGGCCGATGCCGCCAATTCGCCGCGCGGATGCATCATGCGTGAATAGCCGATGGGACCCAGCATGAAGGGCAGGTCCAGCTTGTGGCCCAGCACCGTGACGGAAAGATCGCAGGACGGCGTCGCCACCGCAAAACGCGGCTTGAGATAGACCTCCCGGAAGGCGCGCTCGCTGTCTTTCAACGTCACTTCATCGTCGGCCGCGCCATCCAGATAATCGAACACCGCATCGGGCAGCCGGGCGCGCGCCAGCCGGCGCAGGTCCTTGACGTTGACGACACGGGGAGCAGCCAAACTCATCGAAAAAAGCCTCTTGGCGGGCGGTGGAAGATCCCCGCGTTTATGCCCGCAAAAAGCCGGCATTAAAAGCCGGTCCTCTCACCAAGCGACAGGCCAAGCGACGCTCAAAAGGCCGAAATCCCGGTCTGGGCCCGGCCCAGCACCAGGGCATGAATGTCGTGGGTACCTTCGTAGGTGTTGACGGCTTCCAGATTCAGGACATGGCGCACGACGTGGTAATCATCTGCGATGCCGTTGCCGCCATGCATGTCGCGGGCCTCGCGCGCGATGGCCAGCGCCTTGCCGGCATTGTTGCGCTTAAGAAGGCTGATCGCCTCCGCCGCCAGCTCGCCTTTTTCCATCAGGCGCCCGGCCGCCAGGCAGGCATTCAGGCCCAGCGTGATTTCGGTCTGCATGTCGGCCAGCTTCTTCTGGTAAAGCTGGTTGGCGGCCAGCGGCTTGCCGAACTGCTTGCGTTCCAGGCCGTAACTCCGCGCCGCGTGCCAGCAGAATTCCGCCGCGCCCATCGCGCCCCACGAAATGCCGAAACGGGCATGGTTCAGACAGGCGAAGGGACCGCGCAGACCTTCGGCTCCCGGCAACAGCCGGTCCTTCGGAATTTCCACATCCGCCATCGCGATCTGGCCGGTGATGCTGGCGCGCAGGGAGAACTTGCCTTCGATCTTGGGCGTGGAGAGCCCCTTGTCGCCGCGCTCCAGCACAAAGCCGCGCACCTTGTCGTTCAACTTGGCCCAGACGACAAAGACCTGCGCGATGGGCGCATGGGTGATCCAGGTCTTGGTGCCCGACAGGACATAGCCGTCAGCGGTTTCACGCGCGCGGGTCTGCATGGCGCCGGGATCGGAGCCGGCTTCCGGCTCGGTCAGGCCGAAACAGCCGATCCATTCCCCGCTGGCCAGGCGTGGCAGATACTTCTTTTGCTGCTCCGAGGTGCCAAAGGCGTGGATCGGATGCATCACCAGGCTGGATTGCACCGACAGCGAAGAGCGGAAAGCGGAATCGATCCGCTCGAATTCGCGCGCGATCAGGCCATAGGCCACCGGCGAGACGCCGCCGAATTCCGCAATTGTGCTGCCAAGCAAACCCAGCGCGCCCATCTCGGCCAGCAGCGCCGGATCGAAACGCTCGTGCCGGTGCATCTCCAGGATTTGCGGCATCAGCCGGCTTTCCGCAAAGCGGCGGGCACTGGCTTGAATGAGCTTTTCGTCTTCGTGCAGCGAAGAGGCGAGCAGCAGCGGATCGGCCCAATCAAACGGCGGCCACGGCTCAGCCATCCCATCCCCAGCACGAAATAAAACGGGGAGGCGAAATGCTTCCCGCTCCGGAAAGCATATCGCCATCCCCGTGCCGCCCGCAAAGGGCGGACTTAGCTCGCGCCGCCCAGAGGCGGAAAGAGCTATGGGCTAGTTCGACTTGGTGACCTGGCCTTCCGCCACGCCGGCCTTGCTGCCGACGCCCGGATTCACGACGTTCTCGCCGCTCTTGGGCATGGGGGTGACCACATCCTTATGACCGGCCAGCGTGGCTTCGCTGGTCGGCTCCGCGCCGGGCTTGCCCTTGCGCAGATCGGGTTGCTGAGTATTTGCCATGGAAATCTCCGAAAATGGGTTCCCTGCAATAACGGTCTGACAGGGCTTTCCGTTTCAGGAGTTTCGATCGTTCCGGAATATCCAATCCCCGATATCGCGGTCCACGCTTTCGCCTTCCAGGTCGCGCAGCAGCATGTGATAACCGCGCTCATAGTGCTTGATCTTGGCCTTGCCGCCCAACGCCGCGATCACTCCCTCCGTTGGCTCTTTGGGAATGATCTGGTCGTTGGCGCCATACAGAAACAGGATCGGCGGGGCGCTGGTGATGCGCTCCGGCGCGGTGCGCGCCTCATCCATCAGATTGACCAGACCATAAAGAGTCGCGGTGCGGGTTTCTTTCTGGAATAGCGGATCCTTCCCCAGCGCGATCAGCATGGGGATATTGTCGGACGCGACAATCTTCTTCACCCGGCCCGCGGCGCTGTTGGGCAGGATCATGTTCGGAAGGACATGCGCGCCCAGGAAAAGCGCGACCCGATAAAGCATCGGCATGTCGCCGCGCGACCAGACCGCCGGCGCCACAAGGATGACGCCATCGACGGCGGGGGGCTGCGGTGACCCGAGACCGGTCAGCACCACCGCGCCGCCCATGCTTTCGCCGAGCGCAAAAACCGGCACCCCCGGATAGCGGGCGCGCGCGGCCGCCACCGTATCGTCCAGATCGCTGCGCATGGTGTCCGCCCCGGCCCAGATTCCTGAATTTTCGTTTCTGCCGAAGCCGCGCTGGTCATAGGCCAGGGTCGTGATGCCCTGCTTGGCCCATACCTTGCCGGGCATGTCGAAGGCGTTGGAATAATCGTTCATGCCGTGCAGCGCTACGATCACGGCGCGGGGCTTGCTGCTTTCCGCGTCCCAGTGGCGCAGCGGCAGCCGGGTGCCATCGCGTGCGGTGACGACATCCTCGCTGACAGACGGGGTTACGCTGCCCGTCACGGCGGGGCCAAAGCTGGGCGCGCAGGCCGCCAGCAGAAGCGCAGCGGCCAGGCCGCGGAAGGTTCGAAACAGGGACACGGGACGATTTTAGACGGGTTCAGAGCGGCAGCAACCCGATCATGGCGCCCGACAGAGAACTGGCAAGGGTTCCTGCCAGCAGCGCCCGCGGCGCCAGCGCCACCACGTCCTGCCGGCGTTCCGGCATCAGCGCGCTCATGCCCGCGATCAGAATTCCGATGCTGGCGAAATTGGCGAAACCGCACATGGCGTAAACCATGATCTCGGAACTGCGGGGATCGAGCGCCCCCGGCGGCAAATCCGCCATGTGCAGATAGGCAATCAGCTCGTTGAGGACGAGCTTGATGCCCATCAGGCCTCCGGCGGTCCCCGCCTCCTGCCAGGGCACGCCCAGCAGCCAGACGAAGGGAGAAAAGAGCCAGCCCAAAATCCGCTCCACCGTCAGCGGCGCGCCCGCCACATCGGGCGACACGCCCAAGATCACATTGACCAGCGCCACCAGGGCGGTGGTGACGATCAGCATGGCGATAATCTGGAGGTAAAGCCGCAAGCCATCCTCGGTGCCGCGCGCCATGGCATCCATGGTGGAGCGATAATGCACGCTTTCGTCCTGTTCGCTGAGTTCGGTCTCGGCGGGACCAGGCACCATGGTACGGGCGATGAGAATGCCAGACGGCAGCGACATCATCGAAGCGACCAGCAGATGGCCCAGCGCACCCGGCAGCACGGGTTTGAGAATGGTGGCATAGAGCACGAACACCGTGCCGGCGATCACCGATAGGCCCACCGTCATCAGGATGAACAGTTCGGCGCGGGTCAGGCGCGGCAGATAGGGGCGGATCACCAGCTGGCCTTCGATATTGCCCAGGAACACCATCGAAGCCGCGGAAAGCCCCACCGCGCCGCCCAGGCCCAGGGTCTTCTTCAGCGTCAGCGCCATGGCTCGCACGATCATGGGCGAGATCCGCCAGTACCAGAGAATGGCCGCCAGCGCCGAGATCACGATCACCAGCGGCAGGATGGTGAAAGCCAGATTGACGAGATTGCCGGGGTTGGTGACGGCGAAGGGCGTGGGGCCCGAACCCATATAGCCGAAGACGAAACTGGTACCGGCATTGGTGGCGGTTGTCACCGCCGTCACCACGACGTTGAGGCCATAGAGCGCATCGCGGGTCACCGGCACTTTCAGCAGCAGCAGCGCGATCGCCGCCTGCAGAATCACAGTGCCCGCCGCCAGGCGCCAGGAGAAGGCGCGCCGATCCTCGGACAAGGCCCAGGCCAGTGCGATGATGGCGATGATCCCCAGCATCGATTGCAGATGCGCCACGAGGC
>Ga0268266_10001194_pt1 | contig 32065 bp, 40 predicted proteins | sample KBSS13metaG_FD_190356 | JGI IMG/M metagenome (GOLD analysis project Ga0268266, IMG submission 190356) | Switchgrass rhizosphere microbial communities from Kellogg Biological Station, Michigan, USA - KBS S1-3 metaG (SPAdes) (version 2) | ecosystem: Host-associated > Plants > Roots > Rhizosphere... | reverse complement strand
GGACGGGTTGGTGCTCTCGCTCATCGCTGTCGTCGTCGCAGTAGAACGGCCGTTCGGGCCGTTCATCACCAGGGTGGTGTCGGAGCCGGCGTCGACGGGGATGATCAAAGGCAGGCTGCCGGCCTCATAATGAAGCCGCACGTCCGGCGCGTTGGTGATGCCGTTGCAGCCGGAGCCGGCGCGGCGGGCGAGATGTCGCCGCCCGCCTGGAGCTGGATGATCCGCGGGTCATTGTTGAAGCCGGCCTCGAGCGAGAGCTCGAGTGAATCGACGGTGTTAAGCTGCGTTCATTCGCTTGGCGGAGCAGGCGCGGCTTTGCCCGAGCGCAGGGCGATCAGCAGCCCGGCAATGGCAAGCAGACCTCCGGCGATTGCCAAAGCCGACCAGACATAGCCCTCGAACAGGGTCGAGATCGCCATGGCGATGATCGGGATCAGGACGCTCGAATAGGCGGCCTTGGCCGCGCCGATCGCGCGGATGATCCTGTAGTAGAGCCAGAAGGGAAGAGCCGAGGCGAGGATGGCGAGATAGACCAGCCCGACCCAATAAGAAGGGCGCGGGTCGAAGACGGGCGGCCCGGACATGGCGAGCGCGAACAGTGCGTCCAGCAGCGCGCCGTAGAGCATCGCCCAGCCCAGCATGGGCACGACCGGCCGCGACTTCATGCCCTCGGCCAATTGCATCACGTTCGAGGCCGAGGCGGCGAGCACGGCGAGGAGGACGAGGCCGAGCCCGGTCAGCGTCGCGGCGGTCGGCGTCGGGCTCGCCCTGATCTCCTGCGCGAAGAGCAGGCCCACGCCCGCCATCGCCACGGCCGAGCCGAGCATGAAGCGGCCGCTCACTTTCTCGCCGAAGCAGAGCCAGGCGAGGCCCGCATTCGGAATGACGAGCAAGGCGAACACCACGGCCGCGAGGCCCGACGTGATGTAGAGCTCCGAGGCGTAGACCAGGTTATAGTTGAGCACGAATTGCAGCAGGCCGAGCGAGGCCGCGAGCAGATGGGCGCGGCCGAAGGGAATGGAAAGGCCGGCCAGCCGCGCGATCGCCAGCATCGCCAGGCCCGCGATGATGAAGCGATAGGTGACCGACCAGAGCGGCGGCACCACGCCCAGCTGACCCTTGATGACGATCCAGGTCGAGCTCCAGATCAGAGTGATCAGGAGAAAAGGGAGGAGAATCCTGGGGTCGCGGAGGCCCGCTTTCTCCGTCACAGCGCGCGGATCGCCGCAGCGAGCGCGTCGATGGCGGCGGGGTCACTGTCCCAGCTGGTCACCAGCCGCGCCTCACCCGGGCCCCAGTCGTAGAAATCGAAGCCCTGGCCGCGCAGCGCCGCCGCCTCGCCTGGGGAGGCGCGAATGAAGACCTCATTCGCCTCGACCGGAAGCAGCAGCCGCTGCGCCCCGGCGGCTTCGGCGAGCCGCGTCGCCGCATTGTTGGCGGCGCGCGCATTGTCGAGCCAGAGATCTCCCTCCAGCATCGCCAGGATCTGGGCGGCCATGTAGCGCCCCTTGGAGAGCAGATGGCCGGCCCGCTTGCGCCGGATCAAAGTCGCCGCCGCCAGTTCCTTCCGGAAGAAGATCAGGCACTCCGCCGACAGCCCGCCATTCTTGACGAAGCCGAAGGACAAAGCGTCGACCCCGGCCCGCCAGGTCAGGTCCGCGGGATGGCAACCGAGCCGCGCCACCGCATTGGCGAAACGCGCGCCGTCCAGATGGAAGCCGAGGCCGCGCGCTTTGGCGAGATCACCCAAGGCCGCGGTCTCGTCGGGTGTGTAGACGCAGCCATATTCGGTCGCGTTGGTGATCGAGAGCGCGTGCGGCTGCACCTGGTGGACATCGTCGCGGACAGTCGCGAGCAGGCGCTCGACCTCGGCGGGGGTCAGCTTCGCGCCCGCACCCTCGCCGAGCAGCAATTTGGCGCCGAGCGTGTAGAATTCCGGCGCCCCGCATTCGTCGGTTTGGATATGGGCGTCGCGGTGGCAAAGGATGCTGCCATAGGGCGGGCAGAGGGCGGCGAGAGCGAGGCTGTTCGCCGCCGTGCCGGTGGCGACCCAGAGCGCCTCCACCTCGGTCCCGAACAGATCGGAGAAAGCGCCGCTCAGCCGGGCGCTCCAGGCGTCGCCGTCATAAGCGGTGTCGAGCCGGTTCGCAGCCCGCAGCGCCGCCAGCACCTCGGGGCATGCAGCCGCCGCATTGTCGGAGAAAAAGCGCATGCCCGCGCTCTAGCCGGGACACATGTCCAAAAGCAAATATAAAGATTTCTTTATATGTGATTCCGAAGGGTGTGAATCCCCTCTGTGGCAAGGGATTCCAGCCGTCCCGCCGAGAGGCGGTTTTCCGCATGCGGCGTTTACCACAATTTAGCCTGACTGGATTATGGGATGCCGATTGAGAAGGCCTGGAAGGACGACATGGGCGTAGAGAATTTCGGCAACACCTCGGTTGGCGGCAAGCGGGCCGCCAAGCGCGCACGGGTGCTGCTGGCTGCCAAATTGGAGACGGACTCGGGCGAGATCGAGGCGCGGCTGCGCGATCTCTCGCAGAAGGGCGCGCTCGTCGAGTGCGCCCGGATCCCGCCGGTCGGCAGCGAGGTCGTCTTCGTCCGCGGCAAGACCCGCGTGCCCGCCCGCGTGGCTTGGGCCGGCACCGACCGGATCGGCCTCGAATTCGATCATGAGATTGACGAGCATGAGGTGCTCGTCCAGCTCGGCAAGCGCCCGCCGCCCAAGCCAGTCAGCTTTCGCCGCCCGGGCTTTTCCAAGCCCACGTCGCCCGAGGATTTTCGGACCGCCCAGGCGTGGGGCGCGACGGTGGGCCTGACCTTGCCCGAGAGCGAGGACTAGGATTCGGCGATGCAGCAGGTCTTCACAGGCAGCTGGCAGCTTCCCTCGGAGTTCGGCACGCCGTTCCTGTCCGGCGAGCTGACCACCGACCTGCGCAAGCCCCAGGAGCTGACCAGCCGCAAGTCCGAGCGGGTCACGCTCGAAATGGGGGCGGGCCTGCGCCAGCGCGGCGGCACCGGCGTCGCCGTCCAGATCGTTGACCTCTCGACCGACGGCTTCCGCGCCTCCACTCACTTGCAGATGGCCAAGGGCACGGACGTCTGGCTGCGCCTGCCCGGGCTCGAGCCCTATCAGGCGCGGGTGATGTGGGCGAAGGGCAATTTCATCGGCTGCGCGTTCGAGCGGCCGCTCCATCCGGCGGTGCTCGACATGATCGTGAACAAGTCGGAAAGGCGGTAAGCGGCTGCGAAGAAAGGCCGGCTTCGGCCTGATTCGGATTTTATCCACAGCCATGCTAGACCTTCGCCCGACTCGGGGGAGGCGTCTGTGGAATCGGATCATCGTTATTTTCTGCGTCGGGCGGCTGAGGAACAGCGCCGCGCACGCCATGCGGTGACCGCGGCTGCCAGGGACCGCCATGCCGAGCTCGCCGAGCTCTTCGCCACCAAGGCCGCGCGGACCCTCCGCCTCCAGGAATTGCAGATCGCCGCACGCGCCTGAGCGCGCCTCACACCTGTCCGGAAACCTGTCCTGATCGGAAAGCGATGGTGCTGCCGGTGAGGATTGAACTCACGACCTCAGCCTTACCAAGGATGCGCTCTACCACTGAGCTACGGCAGCACGTCGCTTTGCGAGGAAGCGGGCCTATGGCCGCGCGCCCCGTCCTGTGTCAAGGCACCAGCCATGGCCAGGCATGACGAAGAGCGCGAGAAACGCCTCGCCGCGGCGCTCCGCGAGAATCTGAAGCGTCGCAAAGCGCAGTCGCGCGACGGCGTCGAGGGGCTGCGGACCGAGCCGGTGAAGAGGGATTCGGGCGAAGCCTGACCGGCTCAGAGCGGCGCGCAGGCCGCCTCGAGCCAGGCCTTGGCCTCACCATCCAGCTGCGGGCCGACGATCCTCAGCACCTGGGCGTGATAGTCGTCCAGCCAGGCCAGCTCGTCCGGCGACAGCATCGCCTTATCGGTCAGGTCGCGGGCGATCGGGGCGAAGGTAAGCGTCTCGAAGCCGAGCATCTTCTTCTCGGCGCCCGCAAGCTCGATCGGCACGACCAGCACCAGATTCTCGACGCGGATGCCATATTCTCCAGTCTTGTAATAACCGGGCTCGTTGGAGAGGAACATGCCGGCCCGGAGCGGCTCGTCGCCGCCCGCCTGGCCGCTGCCCGCGGGCGCGATTCGCTGCGGCCCCTCATGCACGGAAAGGAAGCTGCCGACGCCGTGGCCGGTGCCATGGGCGTAATCCAGGCCCGCATTCCACAGGAACTGGCGGGCGAAGCTGTCGAGCTGGGAGCCGCGCGTTCCTTCCGGGAAACGCGCCCGGGCGACCGCGATATGGCCCTGCAGGACGCGGGTGAACCGGTCCTTCATCTCCGCCGTCGGCGTGCCGACGATCACCGTGCGGGTGACGTCGGTAGTGCCGTCCGGATATTGGCCGCCCGAATCGACCAGATAGATCTGGTCCATGAGCAGCGGCCGGTTGGTCTCCTCGCTCACCCGGTAATGGACGATCGCGCCGTTCGGCCCGGCCCCGGAAATGGTGTCGAAGCTGAGGTCGCGCAGGTCGCCGCCCTGCTGGCGGAAGTCCTGCAGCTTCGCCGCCGCCGACATTTCGTCCACGCCGCCCTTCGGCGCCTCGACCGACAGCCAGTGCAGGAAGCGCGAAAGCGCGGCGCCGTCGCGCGCCTGGGCGGCGCGGTGGCCGGCCTGCTCGACCGGATTCTTGATCGCCTTGGGCAGGATGGAGGGATCGCGGCGCGACACGATCTGCGCGCCGGCCTTGTCCAAAGCCTCGAAGATCGCCGCCACCGAGCGTTCGGGATCGACCGCGATGGTCTTGCCGGCCAGTTCGCCCAGCGCTCCCTCGAAGGCGCTGCGCTCGTGGATGCGGACGCCATTGCCGAGATGCTGGCGGACATCGTCGCCGATCTTCTCGCCGGCCACGAACAGGTCCGCGGTGCCGTCGTCGCGGACGAGGGCGAAGGACAAGGCGACCGGCGTCCTGTCCACGTCCTGACCGCGCACATTGAACGTCCAGGCGATCGAATCGAGCGCCGCGAGCACGGCGGCGTCAGCTTTCTGCTCCTTCAGCCAGTCGGCCATCTGCTGCCGCTTCGCCGCCGAGCTCTCGCCGGCATAAGCGTCGGGATGGACGATCAGCCGCGCCCGGCTCGGCTCCGGCCGGTCCGCCCAGACCTTGTCGATCGGGTTCATGCCGACCGCGACCAGCTCCGCGCCCTTGTCGGCCAGAGCCTCCTTGGCCCGGTCCACCCAGTCGCGCGTGTGCAGCCAGGGATCATAGCCGATCCGGCCGCCGTCGGGCGCATGGGCCTTCAGCCAGTCGGCGATGCTGGTCTGCGGGACGGATTGATAGGACCAGAAATTGCCGTCCACCTGGTCGCGCACCTGTAGCGTGTAGCGCCCGTCGACGAAGATCGCCGCCTCCTCCGGCAGCACCACGGCCGAGCCCGCCGAGCCCTGGAAGCCCGTCAGCCAGGCCAGGCGCTGGGCGTAGCTGCCGACATATTCGCTCATATGCTCGTCGGTCAGCGGTACGACGAAGCCGTCGAGCCGGTCGGCCTTCAATTGCTCGCGAAGGGCGGACAGGCGGTCTTCATAGCTGGACATATCAGGTCTTTCCGGATGCGGTTGTCGCCCGCTAGATACGTCTCTTCAGAGCCACGCGCCACCCCGGCGCCCGACAGGATATCGGCCACATGCGCCTGCTGATCCCCGCCTTGCTCCTCGCAAGCCTCCCCGCCGCCGCCCAGACTCGGAACGAGAATATGACCGCCCAAACGCCCCCGCCCGCTTCCCTCCCCGCGCCGCCCGTCGCCGAACAGCGCCCGCACAGCTTCACTCGCCACGGCGTGACCGTGCAGGACCCCTATGCCTGGCTCCGCGACTCCTCCTACCCGACGGTCGACGACGCCGACGTGCTCTCCTATCTGCGCGCCGAAAATGCCTATTTCGAAGCGGCGATGGCGCCGCACCGGGCGCTGACCGACACATTGTTCGCCGAGATGCGCGGCCGCATCCCAGAGGATGACAGCTCCGTCCCGCAGCGCGACGGCGACTGGAATTACTGGTGGGCCTTCCAGGCGGGCGCGCAATATCGCACCCATTACCGGATTCCGGTCATGGCCGGCGGGGCCCCGCAGACCGTGTTCGACGAGGCCGCGGAGGCGCAGGGCAAGCAATATTTCCGGCTAGGCGCGCTCGAGGTCAGCCCGGATGGCCGCTATGCCGCCGTGCTGGTCGACGATGACGGCTCGGAGCGCTTCCAGCTGCGCATCCGCGAGATCGCCACCGGCCGCGACGTGGAAACCGTGACCGAGGTCGGCATCGGCCAGCCGGTCTGGACCGCCGACAGCCGCGCCATCGTCTTCACCGAGGTGAACGACAATTGGCGCTCCTACCGCGCCCGGCTGCACCGGCTCGGCCAGCCCGCCGCCAGCGACCGGACGCTCTACGAGGAGACCGAGAATGTCGCCTTCACCGTCGGCGTCGGCCACACCCAGGACCGGCGGTGGATCGTCATCCAGACCGGCGAGAACAGCTCGAATGAGACCCGCATCGTCCCTGCGGACAATCCCGAGGCGCCGCCGGTGCTGGTCGCCCGCCGACGGCCGAACATCCAATATTCGGTCGATGCGAGCCACGGCAAGCTCTGGATCCTCACCAATGACGATCATATCAATTTCCGTCTCGCCGAGGCCGATCCGGCCACGCCCGGCACCTGGCGCACGGTGATCGCCGGTTCCGACCAGGTCTATCTCCGCGGCGTCACCGCCTTTCGCGACCATCTTGCGATCAGCGAGCGGGTGAACGGGCTCGACCAGATTCGCCTCCGCACCTATCAGGGCCGGGAGAGCCGCATCCGCTTTTCCGAGGCGAGCTACCAGGCCGGACTCGACACCAATCCCGAATATGCGCCCGCCGCCTACCGGGTCTATTACGGCTCGATGGTCACGCCGCCGACCACCTATAATTATCACCCGGCGGAGAGCCGGCTCGAGACGCTGAAGGTGCGGCGCGTCCCCTCCGGCTACGATCCGAGCCAATATGTGACCGAGCGGCTGATGATCCCGTCCCGCGACGGCAAGCAGATCCCGGTCTCGATCGTCTACCGCCGCGGCTTCGAGCGGAACGGGCAGGGCCGCGTCTTCCTGTACGCCTATGGCGCCTATGGCATCGCCACGCCGCCGAGCTTCAACACCAACCGGATCAGCCTGCTCGACCGCGGCTATGCCTATGCGATCGCCCATATCCGGGGCGGCGACGACATGGGCTATGGCTGGTATCTGGACGGCACCCGCACCCACCGCACCAACACCTTCAACGATTTCGTCGATGTCGGCCGCGGCCTGATCGAGCGCGGCTATACGCGCAATGGCCGGATCGCCGCGCAGGGCGGCTCGGCGGGCGGCGAGCTGATGGGCGCGGTCGTGAACCAGGCGCCGGAGCTGTTCGGTGCGGTCGTCGCCGACGTGCCCTTTGTCGACGTCGTCAACACCATGCTGGACGAGACCCTGCCGCTCACCCCGGGCGAGTGGAACGAATGGGGCAATCCGATCACCGACGCCGAGGCCTTCCGCTATCAGCTCAGCTACAGCCCCTATGACAATGTCCGCGCCCAGGCCTATCCGCCGATGCTGATCACCGGCGGCCTGAACGATCCGCGCGTGACCTATTGGGAACCCGCCAAGTGGAACGCCCGGCTGCGCGCGACCCGCACCGACCGCAACCTCCAGCTCATGAAGATCAACATGGGCGCCGGCCATGGCGGCCAGTCCGGCCGCTGGACGCGGCTGCGCGAACAGGCGGAGGCCTATACGTTCGTGCTGACCCAGATGGGCGGAGCGGAGGCCTCGGCTCCCCGGGCCGCGCAATGAGGGCGCTGCTCGCGGCGTTGGCGCTGGCCTTCGCCGCTGCCCCGTCCGCCTCTTCTGCGCAAAGGCCCGGCACGCCGCCGCCGTCCGTGGCCGCCACCGTCATCCGCGACGGCGACAGCTGGACGGTTGAATTCCGGTTCGCCCTGCGCTCGCCCGCCTGGATGTTCGGCCATAGCTCGGTCACCCGGGAGGGCAACCGCGCCTGGCGGCCGCCAAGCTGGACGGTGCTGACACCCGGCGTGCGCATCGAACGGCGCGGCCGCCACGACGTCCTCTTCGCCGAGCGCGGCAATGTGCCGGCGGTCGTGCGGATCCGCTTCACCCCGGTCGCGGACGATCTGATCGCGGAATATGATCCGGCGTTGATCTTCAGCGACGGCTCGGTGGCGCTGTGGAGCGGGCATTTCCACCTGCTCCCGGTCGCCTCCGCCGCCACGGTGGCCGCCTTCCCGGTCGATCTCAGCGGGCGCACCTTTGCCGGCAACGGTTCCCAGGTCACCTTCCGCGACCGGCGCGGGCAGGTCCTGCATATCGGCCAGAGGTTCGATTCGGCGACCCTGATCGGCGGCAAGCTCTACGTCCTGTTCGGCCCGCTGCAGCCGGTGGCGAGCCCGGACATCGCGACCCTGATCGATCCCGCTCTCCCCGACTGGCTGAAGCGCGAGCTTGCCGTCTCCACCCCGGCCATCTTGCGCCATCTGACCGAGGTGCTCGGGCCGCATGGCGGTGCGAAGCCGACGGTGCTGGTGAGCTGGGCGGGCCCCACGCCCGGGCGGCAGAGCATGGGCGGCAGCACCCTGCCGGGGCAGATCGGCATGACCTTCGAAGGCATCGGCGTGGTCGCCGAGAGCCGGGACGTGCGCGACGGCGCGCGCTGGTTCATCGCCCATGAGGCAGCGCATTTCTGGCTCGGCACCACGGTCCATTATGAGAGCCAGAGCGACAGCTGGATCATGGAGGGCGGCGCCGACATGCTCGCGGTGCGGGCGATCGCCGCCATGGATCCCACCTACGATCCGAGGCCGAAGCTGCAGTCCGAGATCGAGGCGTGCGCGGGCTTCGCCACAAGGCCGATCGCGACGGCGGGCGAGCGCGGGGACAACCAGGCCTTCTACGCCTGCGGCGCGGTCTTCGCGCTGATCGCGGAAGGCGTGTCGCGCCGGCCTTATGGCGCGTTCATCCGGCCGGTGATCGACGCGAACCGGGCGGACGGCGTGCTGACCACCGCCGAATGGCTGGCGGCCCTGGCCAGCGCCGGCGCCGATCCGACCATCGTCCGCGACATCGAGACGATGCACCGCAGCGGCGTGGCAGACCCGAAGGCGATGATCGGCTCGCTGCTCCGCCGCGCGGGCATCGCCTTCACCCCCGGCCCGAACGGCGTGCCGAGGCTGTCGTGAACGAATTCCGGAAAAGCATCACCGCAACCGAGGACGACATCGACGAGCTCGGCCATGTCAACAATGCGGTCTGGGTGCAGTGGATCCAGGATGTGGCGGTGTCGCACTGGTATGCGCTCGCCCCGGCCGAATATGCCGATCGCTACATGTGGGTCGTGACCCGGCATGAGATCGACTATCTGCGCGCGGTGCTGCCCGGCGAGACGGTAACCGGCCGCACCTGGGTCCCCGATCCCCCCAAGGGCGCGCGCTTCGACCGGCACATGGAATTTGCCGGCGAGGACGGCAAGGTCCGGGTGAAGGCCAAGACCACTTGGGCGATTATCGACAAGGCGACGGGGCGGCCATTGCGCGTGCCGCCGGAGATGGCGGCTTTGTTCCTGGCCTGAAGATCCCCCCGGGACGGGGAGGGGACCAGCCGCAGGCTGGTGGAGGGGGCTTCGTGCCAGATGAAGGACCCCCTCCGTCAGCGCTCCGCGCTGCCACCTCCCCGTGCCGGGGAGGCGCTAGAAGTCCCGGATCGCCTTCACCACCGAGGGCACGGCCCGCCCGCTGACCGCGAAGCCCATATGAGAGCAGTCGATCTCCTGCTGCCGGTCGCTCTCGCCGGGCAGCCCGCGCGTCGCGCGGATCGAGACAATGCCGTCTCTTTTCGACCAGAGCGCGAGGGTCGGCACTGGCGGCTTCTCCGCCAGCACGGTCTCGATCGGCGGCCTGTCGACCCGGTGCCTGGCGATCCACTCGTAGAGCCGCCAGACATTGTTGCTGCGCGGGTCGCCGGAGAAAGGCGAGCCCATCGTGATCACTTTCTCGACCAGGTCCGGGCGGAGCTTGGCGACCTCGCGGGCGAAGACGCCGCCCAGGCTCCAGCCGACCAGGATCACTTTCCGGCCGCTGCCGAACGCCTCGATCTGCCGGGCGATCCGCTCGCGCATGTCGGCGGTGACACCTTTGTTGAGGCCAAGCCCCCAGCCGGTTACCCGATAGCCCGCCGCCGCCAAGGCGCGCTGCAGGCCCAAGGTGGTGCGGTCATTGGCGACGAAGCCGGGGATGACCATCAGCTTCGGCCCGTCCACCGGCCCGCGCTGGGTCAGCTTCCCGAAGCTCTTCCAGAGGCGCAGCCACAAAGCCGGCCCCTCGCGCAGGAAGAGCCCGAGCCGCGGCCTGGCCTCGTCAGAGATACTCGCCTCCCATCAGCGCCTGCAGCGGCGCGGGGAGCTTCACCCGGCCGTCGGCGGTCTGGTGGTTTTCGAGCAGCGGCACGAGGATGCGCGGGCTCGCAAGAGCCGTGTTGTTGAGCGTGTGCGTGAAGCGCACCTTCCGGTCCTCGTCGCGCCATCTGAGGTTCGCGCGGCGTGCCTGCCAATCGTGCAGCGTCGAGCAGCTGTGCGTCTCGCGATATTTGCCGAGGCTCGGCACCCAGGAATCGATGTCGTTCATCCGGAACTTGCCGTTGCCCATGTCGCCGGTCGAGGCCTCGATCACCTGATAGGGGATTTCGAGCGCCTGCAGCATGCCCTCGGCATTGGCGAGCAGCCGCTGGTGCCACCTAGCGCTTTCCTCCGCATCGTCGCGGCAGATCACATATTGTTCGAGCTTGTAGAATTGGTGGACGCGCAGCAGGCCGCGCACGTCGCGGCCCGCGCTCCCCGCCTCGCGGCGGAAGCAGGGCGAATAGCCGGCATAGAGGATGGGGAGCTTGTCCGCGTCGACGATCTCGCCCGAGTGAAGCGAGGTCAAAGCGATCTCCCCGGTGCCAGCCAGGTACAGATCGTCGGCGGGCATGTGATAGGCCTCTTCCTCATGACCCGGGAAATGCCCGGTCGCGACGAAAGCCTGCGGCCGGGCCAGCGCCGGCACGGTCATCAGCGTGAAGCCGTCCGCGGCGAGGCGCTGCTGCGCCCAGAGCATCAACGCCTGCTCAAGCAAGGCCAGCCGCCCCTTCAGGCAATAAGTGCGCGAGCCGGCCACCTGCGTGATCCGCGCCAGGTCCGCCCAGTCATTCTTCTCGATCAGGGCGACATGGTCGAGCGGCTCGAAATCGAAGCTCGGGATCACGCCTTCGGTGCGCACGATCGTATTGAAGCTCTCGTCGGGCCCGACCGGCGCGCCTTCCCAGGGGATGTTCGGGATGCGCAGGAGCAGACCGTCCAGCTCGCCTTGCTTGCCGCCGAGGCTCTTCTCGACCTCGCCAATCTCCGCGCCGATCGCCTTGGCGCGCGCGCCGAGCGCCGGCCGTTCCTCGGGCGTGGCGCTCTTGAAGCCGTCGCTGATTGCGTTGCGCTCGGCCCTGAGGCTGTCGACCAGGGTCTTCAGCCCGCGCACCTCGCCGTCGAGCGCCAGCAAGGCGTCGAGGTCCAGCGTGCCGTTCTTCTGCGCGATGGCGGTCCGTACCGCGTCCGGATTTTCACGGATATATTGAAGGCTCAGCATGGCCTCTCCCCTGAGGGGCGATCCCGCAAAAAGCAAGCCAAGGCCGTCATCCGCGCGGCCCGCGCAGCCGGTTCACCGCCCGCCGCGCCGTCGCCCCGAACCCGATCGTGCGCGAGAGATGCAGCGCGCGCCGGAGCGGCCGGGGCAGCGGCGAGCGCCGCCAGCTTGCCGGGTCGCGGAGCGCCGCAATGAAGCGCGCCGTCTCCGCCCGCTCGCTCTCCCTTGCCGCGCCGGGGTGCAGCGCCAGCAACCGGTCCAGCGTCAGCAGGATCCTCTCCCGCGCCGCCGCCCGCCGCGCCGGCGCCTCGCTGCCGAAGCCGCGCAGGAAGCCGCTCGCGTCCAGATCCGTCTGCCGGTCCTCCCGGTCATGGGCCAGGCCGAGCGCCCGCCAGAGCGAATCGCGGATCGCGTCGGTGCGCGCCCGCGCGCCCATCTGATGGGTCGCGGTGAGGCCCTTCCGGTTCAGCCGGTAGCGGGCCAGCGGCTCGGCCAGGTTCCGCGCCCGGACATGGGGCAGCATGGCGGACCAGAGGAAATGGTCCTGCACCAGCCGTTCGTCCGCCCGATAGCCGCCCGCCGCCGCGAACGCGGCCCGGCGGAAGGCGGTCGCGGAATGGTAGAAGGGGTTGTGGAACAGCATGGTCCAGCGGATCGCGAAGTCCGTCTCCGGCATCCGCTCCACGCCAACGGGCCGTCCGGCCTCGTCGATCAGAGTGGCGGCGCTGCCCACCAGGCCGAGCCGCGGGTCCGCGCGCAGCGCCCCGACCAGCCGGCCAAGCCGTGCCGGCTCCGCGGCATCGTCGCTGTCCAGGCGGGCGATGATCTCGCCCCGCGCGGCCTTTATCCCTGCATTGGCGGCGGCGGCGGTGCCGAGATTGGCCTGGTTGCGCAGCACCCGGATGCGCGGGTCGCGCGCCGCCTGCGCCGCGACCGGGCCGGGATCGGGGGAGCCGTCATCGACCAGGATCAGTTCGAAGTCGTCGAACTCCTGCGCGAGGATCGAGCCGACCGCCTCGTCGAGGAAACGGAAATCTTGATAGACCGTCATCACCACCGAGCAGGCGGGGGCACCGGCGGCGGCCGCTGCGAACCGGAGCGGGCGCGGCGCGAAGACGGTCGGTGCTAAGTTGGACATCCAGGCTCCCGCGCGTGAGGCGGCCGAGCCTAACAGCGCCGGCGGGCCGGGCAAGCGGGGCGATTCTGCCGTCGGGAAGGCTGGCGGAGACGGAGGGATTCGAACCCTCGGTAGGAGTAATCCCCCTACGGCGGTTTAGCAAACCGCTGGTTTCAGCCACTCACCCACGTCTCCGGAAGGGCTCGGGAAGGGCTATACCGGCCCGAAATCAAAGTGCAACCGCCCCAATCGACTCGGCCTGGCGCATGATCGACTCGGTTCGCCGCCGATTCATGGACTGGCAATGTTCGCGGGCGCTACTCTTTGGGCGAGAGCCTGTGGGGGTTTTGCCATGTTGAAAACGTTCAGAAATCTGGCCGCCGCGGCGGTCCTGCTCGCGGCCGTCGGGCCGGTCGCCGCGCAGGAGATCCGCGAGGTCGATCCGAGCGCGCCGAGCAGCTGGAACAACGAGCCGGAGACGCCGAACCGCAACCGGGCCGCCGATCCGGACGCCGCCGCCGCGCCCGCGGACGAGGCGCCCGAACGGACTCCGGCCGAGATGCGCGGCCCCGCCGGCGCGGCGGTCGCCCCTGCTCCCAACGACATTCGCTCTATCCCGGTCACCGGCCGCGCCGGCTCGGTGCCGCGGCGCGACGTGTTCAACGCCGCCGAGGGCGTGTTCGGCCGCGGCGCCCGCGGCCTCGCCGGCATCCTCGAAAATATCCTGCGCGATCAGGGCGAGCCGATCGCCTATATTGCGGGGCAGGAGGCGGGCGGCGCCTTCATCTTCGGCGTCCGCTACGGCTCGGGCGTGATGCACCACAGCATCGAAGGCGCGCGCGACGTCTACTGGACGGGCCCGTCGCTCGGCTTCGACGTGGGCGGCGACGTCAACAAGGTGTTCGTGCTGGTCTACAACCTCCACGACAGCCAGCAGCTCTTTCGCCGCTATCCTGGCGGCGAGGGCCATGCCTATTTCGTCGGCGGCTTCTCGGCCACCTATCTGCGCCGCGGCGACGTGGTGCTGATCCCGGTCCGTTTGGGTGGGGGGCTGAGGCTCGGCGTCAACGTGAACTATATGCGCTTCTCGGAGCGCAACCGCTGGCTGCCCTTCTGAGCTTTTCGAGTCATCCCGGCGCAGGCCGGGACCCATGAACCCGGATATTTGCTGTCTGGCGAAGGCGCGATCGCTTTACCTCTAAGCCGGTGGTCATGGGTCCCGGCCTGCGCCGGGATGACTACGGGTGGCTGTCTTCACGAAGCCCACGAACGCCCTGAGGGGGCGGGCAGATAGCGTCTGCCCGGATAATAGAGCCACGGTCGGGGAAATTCCTCTTCCGACTCCCGCAGTCGGCGCCTGAGCCGCCGGGCCGGTTCGGCGGCACTGGCGCCGCCGCCGAACAAGGTGCACATCGTGTCACAGGCGTCACAACCGACTCGGGAAAAGCGGCGCCCTTTCCACTGGGGGGAGACCTGAAATGGATATCCAATATCTGCTCACCTTGATCGTGATCGGCGCCGTCGCCGGCTGGCTCGCGGGCCAGATCGTCAGGGGCTATGGCTTCGGCCTGCTCGGCAATATCGTCGTCGGCGCTCTCGGCAGCCTTATCGTCGGCTGGCTGTTGCCGAAGCTCGGCGTGGCCCTGCCCGCCCTGGGGACAAGCTGGATCCTCAACGCCATCGTCTACGGCGCGCTTGGCGCGATCATTCTGCTGCTCGTCGTCGGAATGGTCAGACGGCGCTGACCTTGATTGGGGGCGGGCGGAACGTCGTCCGCCTCTAATTCTCGTCGGGTCGCCACCAGATGGCCAGGCCGATCATCGCAACCGTGCCAAGGATGAGCACGCTCAGCAGGGCGAAATCGCGAAACGCCATGGCGTCATCCTGGCATTGTTGGCGGAAGATGCCAGTAAAACCTTGTTAATTCAGATCAAATTTCGCCGGCGTAACTATTGCGCAACCTGCTAGGAAAGACGGATGACCGATCCCGACGCCCCCTGGCACGCCCATATCTATTTCACGCCTGCCCAGCGCGCCGCCGCCGCGGCGCTGCGCGACGAGTTCCTGCGTCTGGCGGAGGCAGGCGGCGACCCTATCATTCTGTTCGTCGGCCGGATGATGACGCAAGGCGTTGGCCCGCATCCCATCCCGCAATATGAAGTGCATTTCCGCGAGCGCTCGATCCCGGCGGTTACCGCCATGCTGGAGGCGTCCGGCCTTCGCGCTCTCGTCCACCCGCTCACCGACGACGACCTCGCGGACCACACCACCCACGCCCGCTGGCTCGGCGAGCCCGTCGAGCTCGATGTCACCACCCTCGACCCGCCCGGCCAGAATCAGGGCATTCCCCGGTTCGGGGTGTCGGATTTCTAGCGCAGCAGCCGTCGTGCCGCCCGCGCCGGCGCGCTTCCGGCCTCGAGGATGAAGGGCGGCGAACACATGCCCTGCAGGACGATCAGCCCCGGGCCGGAGGCGCCGCCGCCGTTGCGCAACGCGATCAGCACGGGAGCACGCGGCATGGTCCGGGGCGCGCCATACATGGTCGGGTCCAGCCGCACGGCCAAAGTACGCCCGGCGCGTCCGCGCAGCACCTCGGCCACCGCCACGCCGAACGTCGCCCGCCGGCCGCCTTCCCCAGGCCGATAATTGACGATGCGGCCCACGACCACGAGGTCGGCGGCCCCGACCGCACTGGGGCTCACCGGCGTATGGACCGCGCAGGCGGAGGCGGGGGAAGCAGCGACCGCCGCCGCAAGGGCCAAAGCGGTCATGATCGAACGGCGCAGCATCGTCATTCTCCGGTGAGCGTCCAGCATGCGGAGACTCCACCGTCTCGCATGACGGCCCGCTGAATGAAAGCGAGCGCCCATTTGCCGCCGCCCTCTCGCCGCGATATCCCTGCTGGCGATGAACCCGGTCACGGCCACGCAACCGATCCGCGCCCGCTCCTGGCTGGCCTATCCGCTGGCGGTGGCGCTCTCGGTGCTGGCCCTCGTGGCGAAGCTGAAGCTTGGGGGGCTGTTCGATCATTCGCCGTTTCTGCTTTCCCTGATCGCGGTGTCGGTCAGCGCCTTTCTCGGCGGCCTCGGGCCCGGCATTCTCGCGGCGCTGACCTCGGGCCTGCTCGCCGCTTATTATCTGATCCCTCCGATCCACAGCTTCGCCATGACCTGGCCGCAGGGCTGGATCGGCATGGGCGCCTTCGCCCTGGTCTCGGGCGTGGTGATCCTGCTGATCAACGGCGTCCTCCAGGCCTATGAGATCAGGCGGCAAAGTGAGCAAAGACTGCTCGACATCAATGCCGAGCTGGAGGCGCGGGTCGCCGAGCGCACCGCCCAGCTCGAGGCGGAGGCGGCGGAGCGCCGTGGCGCGGAGGCGATGATCCGCCAGATGCAGAAGATGGAATCGATCGGCCAGCTGACCGGCGGCATCGCCCATGACTTCAACAATATGCTGGCGATCGTCACCGGCTCGCTCGACATGGCGAGAAGGCGGCTGAAGGGCAGCGAGGACCCGAAGGTCGGCCGGTCGATCGACAATGCCGCCGAGGGCGCGCGCCGCGCCGCCGTGCTGACCCAGAGGCTGCTCGCTTTCTCCCGCCAGCAGCCGCTCGAGCCGAAAGCGGTGGACGCCAACCGGCTCGTTGCCGGCATGTCGGAGCTGATCCGCCGGACGATCGGCGAGACGATCGCTGTGGAGACCGTGCTCGGCGGCGGGCTCTGGCCCTGCTTCGCCGATGCCGCGCAGCTCGAAAACGCGCTGATCAATCTCGCGGTCAATGCGCGCGATGCCATGCCGGAGGGCGGCCGCCTCACCATCGAGACCGCCAACGCGCATATCGACGACCTCTATGTCGCGGCCAATCCCTATGCCGCGCCGGGCCAATATGTGATGCTCGGCGTCACCGACACGGGCACCGGCATGTCGGCCGAGGTGATCGAGCGGGCCTTCGATCCCTTCTACACGACCAAGGGGCCGGGCCAGGGCACCGGCCTCGGGCTCAGCCAGGTGTTCGGTTATGTGAAGCAGTCGGGCGGCCATGTGAAAATCTATTCCGAGCCCGGCCGCGGCACGACCCTGCGGCTCTATCTGCCGCGCCATTTCGGCCCGGCGGACGCGGCCGCCGCCGAGGAGCGGAAGCCGCCTGCCGTCGCCCCGCAGGGCAGTGCCGACCGGCTCATTCTTGTCGTCGAGGATGAGGAACAGGTCCGGGTGATGACCGTCGAGGCGCTGCGCGACCTTGGCTATGAAGTGGTGGACGCGGCGGATGGCGCGGCGGCCTTGGCCCGCCTCGAGACGCTCGAACGGGTCGACCTCCTGCTCACCGACGTGGTCATGCCGGGGATGAACGGTCGCGAGCTCGCCGACCGGGTCTGCGCGGCGCGGCCGGGGACGCCGGTGGTCTTCACCACCGGCTATACCCGCAATGCCGTCGTCCATAACGGCATGCTCGATCCCGGCGTCACCTTCCTCGCCAAGCCCTTCACCATGGACCAGCTGGCGCGGAAGGTGGCGGAGGCGCTGGCCCCGGAGGAGCCGGTCAGCCCCTTACCCAGCGAACGCCCGGATCGTTGAAGTCGATCACGTCGTTCAGCTCCCGCACGTTGCGATAGCCATAGCCGACCAGGTTGATGAAGGTCTGGATGTTGAGCGCGAGGGGCAGCATCTTGGTCACCACCGGCTCGACATTGTTGCGGAAATTATTGTTGCAATAGATGAGGATGGGCCGGTCCGTCCGGCCGATCACCCGGCGCAGGCTGGTGGCGTTGAAGTCTGGCAGCGGCAGGTTCACCGCGCCCTCGATATGGCCCCGGCGATAGGCCGCCTCCGAGCGGGCGTCGAGGATCAGCACATTGCGCTCGCCGCGCGCCCGGTCGAACGCGGCCCAGTTGATCAGGCGGGCCTGGCGATAGGGCTGCACCTCGCCGGCGAGACGGCGGAAGCCGGGATAGTCGATCAGCGGATTGTCGCGCTGAACAGCCGGCCGCGCCGGCTGGGCGGCGGCAAGCGGGGCGGTGGCCCCGGCGATGAGCAGGACGGCGATGACAGGACGGAGCATGGCACTCACTCCTTCTTCTTTCTTGGGTGGCCGGATCAGCGCGCGCGGCGCGGGCTTCCGGTGGGGGTGGGGCCGCTGACCCATTGGATCCGCGGATCGCTCATGCTCACCACATCATTGAGCTCCCGGATGTTCCGGTAGCCGTAGCCGTAGAGATGGGTGAAGGTGGACAGGTTCAGTGCGAGCCGCCCCGTCTTCAGGATCAGTGGCGGGCGGTCGTCGCGGAAATTATTGTTGCAGTAAATCAGGATCGGCCGGTCGCGATTGGGGCCGATCACCTCGGCGAGCAGCCCGACGCTGAACTCGGTCAGCGGCACGTTCACCGCGCCCCGGATATGGCCTTCGGCGAACTGCCGCTCGGAGCGGGCGTCGAGAATGAGCACATCCGGCTGGCGGGCCGCGGCGGCAAACGTGTCCCAGTCGATCAGCCGGGCGAGGCGATAGGGCCTGACCTCCGTGATCAGGTCGCGATAGCCGTCATAGCTCATCTGCGGATTGAGCAGCACCGGCGCCGGCGCGGCCACGGGCGGGCTGACGGGCGGTGACGGATGGGCCGCGGCCGGGGCGGCCGTTGCAAAAACACACAAAGAAAAAGCGAGGGCGCGATACATGGCAACCTCCTTGGACAGGCACATTGGGCAATGGGCGTGGCGTTGGTACGGCTCCGAAACTGTCCCGCCGCTGAATGGGCCGCACCTTCCGCGAAGGTTCAGCTTTGCCTAGGAAGAAAGGCGAAACGCACTTCCGGAGAGCCGCTCATGCCCGCCGCCCGACTTTTTCCCCTGCTCCTCGCCAGCATCGCTCTTTCACCCGCCGCCGCGGTCGCGCAGGCCGCGACTCCCGCCGTGCCGGCCGCGCAGCCGCCGGCGGCCGAGGCGCCGGTCCGGGCCGCCGTCGCCGAACTGGTCAACGCGACCAACGCGCTGGATGCCGAGCGGCTCGGGCGGACCATGACCGACGATGTCACCGTCTTTTTTCCCGGCCCGCCTTTCCCGGCGGCGCGGGCGCAGGGGCGCGCCGCCGTGCAGAATGCCTTCGCCCAACTGTTCGGCCAGCTTCGTCAGCGCGGCACGCGCAATGTCAGCCTCCAGCCCGCCGGCCTGGCAGTGCAGCTTTATGGCGACACCGCGATCGCGACCTTCCATCTGATGGGCCAGCAGGAGGTAGGGCGGCGGACGCTGGTGCTGCGCCGGGTCGGCGCGCGCTGGCTGGTCGCCCATATGCATGCCTCGATCGCGCCGATGCAGCAGCGCCCGGCCGCAGCGCCCGCGCCCGCGACGCCGCCGCGCCCCGCCCCCACGCCTGCGCCGCCGCCCAGGCGCTAGAGGGTCGCGAAGGCCCGCACCGGAAAGGTGCCCATGCCGGCCACTTTGGGCGGCACCGCGGTGAAGCTGAAGCCGTCCGCCGGCAGCGCGGCGAGGTTCGTCATATGCTCGCAGATCAGCACGCCGGCGCCGAGCAGGATGGTGTGCACCGGTCGCGCGCGAATAGACGTGTCGTCGATATTGTAGCTGTCGATCCCGACCAGCTTCGCGCCCCGCTCGACCAGCAGCCGCGCCGCCGCTTCGGTCAGGAAAGGGTGGCCGGTCGCGTAGGCGCCGGTCCGCCAGTGCCGGTCCCAGCCGGTCTCGACCAGCACAGCTTTGCCGGCGACGTCGAGGCCATCGAACGCGTCCGCGCCCACCGCCTGCGCTGCCGCCATCACCTTCGACCCAGGCAAGGCCGCGAGCCGTTCCAGGCTTAGAGCGGCGAGGTCGTCGCCCTCCGCATAGCGATGTAAGGGCGCGTCGAGATAGGTGCCGGTATTGGCGACCATGTCGATCCGCCCGATCTGGAAGGAGGAGCCGTCGTCATAATGGGCGGCCGAGCCTTCCCGCGTCCAATAGTCGCAGATATGCGGCCCTGGCAGGTCGCCATAGGTGACCATGCCATGCTCGATCACATGGCTGAGGTCGACGAGCCTTTGCTTTTCCATATCGCCACAATGGCTCCCGCCGCGATCAGCATCCAGATCAGGTTCAGCGTGGCCGACGGCAAAGCCCCGTGCCACCAGCCGTTCACCAGAAAGCCCGCCGCGCCGATCAGATTCATCCACTGGAACAGCGGCGAGCGGCCGGTCAGCCGCCCGACGGTCACCAGCAGATAGGCGCCGAGCACCAGGACAGCGCCGGTCCAGCCGGCGGCCTCGATCGCAAGCTCCGTCGCGCTCAGGCCGCCGCCCCCCGCGCCAGGTTCCGCAGCACATAGTGGAGGATGCCGCCGTTGCGGAAATATTCCAGCTCGTTGGCGGTATCGATGCGGACGCGCGCGGCGAAGGTGAAGCTCGTGCCGTCCGCCCGCGTCACGGTGACGCCGATCTCCTTGCGCGGGGTCAGCTCGCCAACGCCGAGGATCGTGAAGGTCTCCGTGCCGTCGAACTCGGGGACCTCGTCGACGAACTGGAGCGGGATCACGCCCATGCCGACGAGATTGGAGCGGTGGATCCGCTCATAGGTCTCCGCGATCACGGCGCGCACGCCGAGCAGGTTCGTGCCTTTCGCCGCCCAGTCGCGCGAGGAGCCGGTGCCATATTCCTTGCCGGCGATGATGACGAGCGGCGTGCCCGCGTCCTTGTAGAGCATGGCGGCGTCGTAGATCGGCATTTGCGCGCCGGTCGGAATATGTTTGGTGATGCCGCCTTCGACGCCGGGGACCATTTTGTTCTTGATGCGGATGTTGGCGAAGGTGCCGCGCATCATGACGTCGTGATTGCCGCGGCGGGCGCCGTAGCTGTTGAAGTCCGCGCGGCTAACCTGATGTTCCGAAAGGTATTTTCCGCCAGGGCTGTCGAGCTTGATGGCGCCGGCGGGGGAAATATGGTCGGTGGTGATGCTGTCGCCAAGAATGGCCAGCGGCCGCGCGTCGACGATGTCGCCCGGGGCCACCGGGGTCATGGTCATGCCCTCGAAATAAGGCGGGTTGGCGATATAGGTGGAGCCGGCCGGCCAGCCATAGGTGGAGCCGCCGATCACCTCGATCCCCTGCCAGCGCACGTCGCCCTTGTAGACGTCGGCATAGCGCGAGCGGTACATCTCGCCGTTCACGAAGTCGTCGATCGTGGTGCGGATCTCGTCGTTCGAGGGCCAGATGTCCCTGAGGTAGACGTCCTGCCCGGTCAGATCCTTGCCGATCGGCTCGGTCACCATGTCGCCGACCACGCTGCCCTTCACCGCATAAGCGACGACGAGCGGCGGCGAGGCCAGGTAATTGGCGCGCACGTCGGGGCTCACGCGGCCCTCGAAATTGCGGTTGCCCGAGAGGACGGAGGCGGCGACCAGATCGTTCTTGTTGATCGCGGCGGAGATCGGCTCGGGCAGCGGCCCCGAATTGCCGATGCAGGTGGTGCAGCCATAGCCCACCAGATCGAAGCCCAAAGCGTTGAGGTCCTCGGTGAGGCCCGCCCGGTCCAGATAATCGGTCACCACCTGCGAACCCGGGGCGAGACTGGTCTTCACCCAGGGCTTGGAGTTCAGCCCCTTCGCGCGGGCCTTGCGCGCCACCAGGCCGGCGGCGACGAGCACGGAGGGGTTGGAAGTGTTGGTGCAGGAGGTGATCGCGGCGATCACCACGTCGCCATGGCCGATATCATGGGCGCCGCCGTCGACCGGGAAGCGCGTGCCGAGCTCCTCCGGCTTGTGGCCATATTCCCTGGCGAAGTTCGCGACGAACTCCTCGTCCACCTGGCTGAGCAGCACCTTGTCCTGCGGCCGCTTCGGGCCGGCGAGGCTCGGCTCCACGGTGGACATGTCGAGGCGGAGCGTCTCGGTGAAGACGGGATCGTCCGCGCCTTCCTCCAGCCACATGCCCTGTGCCTTGCAATAGGCCTCGGTCAGGGCGATGTCGCTCTCCGGCCGGCCGGTGAGGCGCATATAATCGAGCGTCTTGGCGTCGACCGGGAAGAAGCCGCAGGTGGCGCCATATTCGGGCGCCATGTTCGCGATCGTCGCGCGGTCCGCGACCGACAGCGCCGAGACGCCGGGGCCGAAAAACTCCACGAAGCGCCCGACCACGCCCTTGGCGCGCAGCATCTGGGTGACGGTGAGGACGAGATCGGTGGCGGTGATCCCTTCCTTGAGCGCGCCGGTCAGGTGGAAGCCGACCACCTCCGGGATGATCATCGAGACGGGCTGGCCGAGCATGGCCGCCTCGGCCTCGATCCCGCCGACGCCCCAGCCGAGCACGCCGAGGCCGTTGACCATCGTCGTGTGGCTGTCCGTGCCGACGAGCGTGTCCGGATAGGCGATCTCCGCCTCGCCCTTCACGCCGACGCCGATCACCTCCTGCGTGCTCCACACGCAGCGGCAGATATATTCGAGATTGACCTGGTGGCAGATGCCAGTGCCCGGCGGCACCACCTTGAAATTGTCGAAGCTGGACGAGCCCCATTTCAGGAACTGGTAGCGCTCGATGTTGCGCTGATATTCGAGCGCCACATTCTGCTCGAACGCCTTGGGCGTGCCGAATTCGTCGACCATCACCGAGTGATCGATGACGAGGTGGACGGGGACGAGCGGGTTGATCTTGGTCGGGTCGCCGCCGAGCTTGGTCATCGCGTCGCGCATCGCGGCGAGATCGACCACGGCGGGCACGCCGGTGAAATCCTGCATCAGCACGCGGGCCGGGCGATACTGGATCTCGCGGGTGGAGGCGCGCGTCGTCTGCCAGTCGACCAGGGCCTGCACGTCCTCGACGGTGACGGTGACGCCGTCCTCGAAGCGGAGCAGATTCTCGAGCAGCACCTTCATCGAGAAAGGCAGCTTGTCGACATTGCCGAGTTTCGCGGCCGCCTTGGCGAGCGAATAATAGGTGTAGCTCTTGCCGCCGACGTCGAAGCTGCTGCGCGTGCCGAGCGTGTCGTGCCCCGTGGAGGTCATAGGTACTTGCCCCTTCCCAAGGATGTGCGTGGTGGAGGCGAAGCCCCCGGGCCGGACTCGGGGTCCGGTCGTTGCGGAGGCGCGTAGCAGAGAGAGGGGTGGGGGGAAAGGGAGGGGGTGGGTGGGTTGAATGTTTGACGGCGCATGCGTGGCGGCAGCGCGTCGCCCGGATACGGCAATGCCGCAGTCACCCCCTTGAAAGAGGTGCAGCAATGCCGTACATATAGCCATGCATACGGTGATCGAGACCGATGCCTATCTGGCGGCGACTGCGTTCCGATCTTCCTGCTGACCGTGTTCGGAAAGAATGAGAAGCCAGTCTTTCCGGCGCCGAGCGCAACGCGCTGTCGGCACTGACGAAGCGGCTGACCGATGGATTGAAGCGAGGAGTTCGTGATGTCCGAGCGTGCGTTCGACAAGATCGCGGCAGGCCTTGAGGATGCCATCGCCTATGCCGGCGGTGACGCGTCCCGGGGACGTGCGCACCCGCCCATCGATGTGAAGGCGATCCGCGCCAGGACCGGAAAATCGCAGCAGGCTTTCGCCGATGCCTATCGGTTGCCCGTCGGCACCGTGCGCGACTGGGAGCAGATGCGCCGCCAGCCCGATGCCCCCGCCCGCGCTTTGCTTTCGCTGATCGCTGCCGATCCGGGTGCGGTGGAGCGGCTTATTGCGAAGGGGTGATTGGCGCGAAGTGCGCCGCGCCCGATGATGCGCCGGGATACTAGTGCACTGTCACCGTAATCCGGCCGCCCAGCGTGCCTTCTCGGTGCTGGTGAATGCGCTGCAACAGGCTGGACGTGACGCCGGTGTAGATCGTCCCGTGGAAGGCGCTGGCCATGATGTAGACGGCGGGGTCGCGGTCCATTCTTAGGCCGCTAAAGAAGGTGGATTCCGGATCAAGTCCGGAATGACGATGGTGGGGACAATCTCGTCCGGAATGGATCGGGTTCCCCGCCCCGCTCATCCGCCCATATTGTTTCCAAAGGAACACAATGCGTTGCCGGCCTTTATCCTTTGGACGAAGCCGCCCGGGAGACAGCGTATGACGGATCGGACGCCGCAGCAGCAGAAGGAAGGCGCTGACCGGGGCAAGCGGGCCTCGTTCGACCGGCGGACCGGCGCGGTCCATGGCAGCGGCGCCGGGATCGGCGATCCGGCGGCGGATGAGGATTATGCCGACGACCAGAAAGTCGGCTCCGGCAGCGACCGCAAGGACGGCGATCCGTCCAACGCCGCCTGACCAGGTGCATGGAGCGCTTCTTCTTCAACCTGCTGGGCGCCAGCCGCTGGGCCGACGAGGACGGCGAGGAGCTGCCTGATCTCGCCGCCGCCCGATGCCGCGCGGTCGAGCGGTTCGCCAGGGTGGCCGGCATGGCGCCGCATCTCTCGGTTCAGGTGACAGGCGGCGACGGCCGGACCTTGTTCACCGTCCCGGATGGCCAGCCGGCAAGTGGCCGGCACTGGCTGCACTAAAGGGACAGCCCCAGCTCTTTCCGATAGCGCGCGAAGCAACGGGCGCCGGCGCCGAGCCGGATCAACGCGCCCTCGGCGATCGCCGTCGCCCGGCGCGGGTCTTCCGCGACGAGCGGGCCGATCGCCTCCCGGTTCCAGGCTTCGCTATGCTTCACGTCGAGCACGGCGTGGAGATCGAAATAGTGGCGGTCCTTGCCGCTGATGCCGAGCCGCCGCAGCCCCGCCGCGGTCGCGGCGGACCGGCCCGGCGCGGTCAGCTCGATGACGCCGAGCGCGCCGACCGCATGCCAGGCATAGCGGCGCGTCGTCGCCATGGCGGTCATCGCATTGGCGAGCGCGAGGCTTTCCCAGGCCGTTGTCTCGATGGACGGCGCCAGGCCCAGCACCTCGACCATATGCTCCAGCATCGGGCCGTGCATGCCCTTGGCATTGCCCCGGCCCATCTCGTCCCAATAATTGCGGGCGAGCTCCAGCTTGGCGCGGGCAGGCAATTTGACCTGGGTGTAGGCGGTCAAATCCTCGAAGCCCGCTTCGCCGGCCGCCTCCTGGGTCAGGAACCAGCGCATTTCGTCGAGGCTGGCCTCCGCGGCAAGCCAGGGGAAGAGCGGGTCTCCCTGGCCGGGGCCATTTTCCCGCAGCCCCTCGAACCAGGCGACAAAACCCGCGGCATCCGTCGGGACGGCGGCGGCTTCGGCCAGCACCTCGGCGCGCAGCTCCTCGAGAAAGGCGCCTTCGAGGCGCAGCATCTTGGTGTCGCCGGCAAGGATTGTCTGCCAGTCCGCGCTGGGCAGGCCGGGGGCGAGGCGCTGATGATTCCAGTGGGCGAGCGCCTGCTGGAAGATGTCGTTCAGGAATTGCGACTCCGGGTGACCGGACGCCGTGTCATATGCAGTTGCCATATCATGATCCGGACTGGGGGATTTGCGACAGGAAGCGCCGCGCGCCGCCCTTTGTTCCCTGTCGCCAAGCGACCTTATCGCAGGTTAATCAGCGACTTGGGGCTTTCGAGAGCCAGCCTTGCGCGCGATGGGATCAAGCGCAATGATCCTATATGGAACATTTTATGATCTATGATTGTAGGATTTGGTGTGTCATCCTCTCTGCGACTCGCGGATTTGCGCGGGGAAGCGGACGGATGGAACGATGGCGAAAGACGGTATTTTCCAGAAGCGGCAGCATCTGATCGAGCTGATGGAGGCGGGGCAGCTGGTTGCGGCGCCGCCTATGACGCCGCCTTCGACCGTCTTGAGACCGAGGATCCGGGCGGCGACACGCAGCCGCCGGAGCTGGCGGAATATGAAAGGTTGCTGGTCGATGTCGGCAATCTGATCGACCGCGGCGTCTGGCCGCGCCATTTGCACTGGACGGTCTGAAATGGCGGGCGATCGCGTGGACGGGGAAGGGGACGGGGACGGGGACGGGGACGGCGAAGCGCCGCAGCGGGGCAAGGTGGTGCGGCTGCCGTCGCGGCTCCATTCGGGCGTGATCCGGCCGCGGCATGACGGCTTCACGCCGGCCAAGCAGCAGAAATTCTTCAAGGCGCTGAGGAAGACGGGCTGCATCAGGGATGCCTGCCGGGCGGCGGGGATTTCCAAGACGACGGTGGACCGGTGGCGGAACAAGGACGAGGTGTTCGACGACAAGGTGGAGGCGACGCTCAACCTGGCGTCGGTCACGCTCGACACGATCGCCTGGAAGCGGGCGACCGAGGGAACCGAGGAGAAGATCTATCGCGACGGGCGGCTGGTCTTCACACGGCTGAAGCCGTCCGATTCGATTCTCAAGCTGCTGATGCAGGGCGCGGACCCGGAGCGTTACGGGCGGATCGGGCGGATGCCGCGCAAGGACAAGCATCTGGAGAAGAAGCTCCGCAAGCAGATCGCGCGCGAGATGAAGGCGGCGGAGAGCGAGGAGGCGCGGGCGGCGCTGGAGGGCAAGCTGATGGGACTGATCGACATGGTCCGGCGGCGGAACGCGCGGCAGAAACTGGCGGCGGGCTGGTCGCCGGGGCCGGACGGCAGGCTGGTCGTGCCGCCGGGCTACCGGATGGTGGCGGAGCCGAAGCGCCTGCCGCCGCCGGCGGATGGCCCGGCGGCCTGAGCCGGGGGGAGTTCAGACCCCTGGCAATCGGCCAGGCCTCGCGGCGCTAGCGGGCCTCGGGCGGCAGGCTCCGTCTTTGCTCCTCGCGCCTTGCCCGATCATGCCCTTCGCTGAACGCGGGCTCGGCGCCGGCGGCCTTGCGGGCGCGCTCGGCGTCGGGGTCGACGGGGGTGGGGTCCGCCTCCGTCGGCGGCGGCGGGCCGCTTCCGGCGATGACCTCCGCGGCGAGGATCCGGGTTGCCCTGATCTCGCAGCGCCAGCCGCCTAGATGGCCATAGCTTGCCGGGCCGCCGGCGGGATCGATCGCGCGCTGGCCGGTGATGCGCAGGCGATAGGCGCGGCCATGTCGCGGCGCGTCGGCGCTGTCCCGCGGGTAGAGGCGGCGGAAGTCCGCGGCGGCTGCGGGCGTCATGCCGAACCAGCAGCCGTTGAACTCCGAATGTTCGAAGCGCGTCGTCCAGGTGCCGGCCATCGCCGTTTCGGCGCCGAATTGCGGCTCCCGCGGACCGGTCCGAGGCGGCGGGGGCGTATCCTCGCGGGCCGTGCGATTGTCGGGGGGCGCGCCATTGCCGCAGCCACCGAGAATGAGGGTGGCCACGGCGAGCGCGACTGAGGTCCGTTTGTTGTGCATGGCGGCGTTCCTGCCCGGCCTGGGCGGCGCGCGCATGCCCGGCACGACCAAGCAGCGGTCTGGCGCGACGGAGGACGCTGGCCCCGGCCCTGATCAGGCGGCCGCAGATATGGGGGCGGGGGCGCGGGTGGCGGCCGGGATGGCCCGGCGGACGCGCATCGCGATGAGCCAGGCATTGTGCTCGGCGACGTCGAGCGGCTCCAGATAAGGGACCGGCGCGCCGCGATAGTCGATCAGGGCGCCGCGCTCGCGCAGCCGGCCGCCGACGATCCCGGTCTCCAGCAATCGGTGAAAGCTCATCGCGGTCGCTCCCGGCCTGCGCCCTTCCGGATTGGAAGAAGTTTGCGCGACAATGGGTCTAGCCGGTTCCCGATCCAGCCGCGATTGCCATTTTGACGCGGATTGGGGTGAATTCTCCTCATCCGGACGAGCGGGCGCGGAAGGGTATTCCCCCTGCGCGGGGCGGGAGTCGGGCTTCTGGCGGCGATCTGCTATGCGTGGCGCATGGACGGGAAGCGGCCCTTGCGGGAGCGGCGGCGCTCGGCGGTGGCGCGGCTGGCGTTGAGCCTGGTGCTGCTGCTGACGCCGCTCGGCGCGCCGGCGATCGGCTTCCTCCTTGCCTCGGTCTGCGACTTCCATTTCATGAGCAGCATTGCGCAGCCGCCCCAGTGCTTCCTGCCGGCGCCGCTGACCGATTATTTCGCGGGGATGCTGTTCGGTGCGCTGACCAGCGGAAGCATCATCGTCGCCATTGTGTGGGGATTGCTGGCGGCCGGCCTGCTGACCGCGTTCCTGGCCTATGCGGTGAAGGTGGCCTGGCTGTTCGGGGTCGAGCGGCTGGCGGATGAGAAGGACCCCAGCGAGATGGACTCCGGATCGGAACAAAGCTAGAACAAGTGCATCCGATTCGGAGGAGATTGAACGTGCCGATGCTGCCGATCCTGTCCTATGACGAGGCCCAATATGTGGGCGCGGACGTGCATGATCACTGGCTGCGGATGACCGGCGCGGCGCCGATCGGGCGCGACGATCTGGGCTGGGCGGACCTCGTCCAGTTCGTCACGCGCAAGGCCTGCGAGCGGGTGGTGGCGCGCGACGATGAGGCGGAGCCGCTGGCCCGCTGAGCGGCGGCTTGCGGCAAAACGTGCCGAGACGCGGGCAGGCGGGCGCGGGGCCCCTGCTGGCGGCTTGCCAGCATGATGGCGGAACCATAGGCCGATGAAATTCGAGGAGAAAGTTTCATGATGCTGCTCGCGTTCGCGGCCCTGTTGCAGGCCGCTCAGGCCGGACCCGCCACTTCCGGGCCCGCCGCTATTGCGCCGCCTCTCGCCACGCCTGGCGAAACCGCCGGCGCACCGGTGCCGCCGTGGCGCGCCGCCGGCCGGGCCTGGAGCGACTGCGCCAAGGGCCGGATCGACGCGCGGCTGCAGTCCAGCGACACGGCCGAGGCGATGGCGGACGCGGCGATCGCCGGCTGCACAAGCGAGATGGAGGCGGTCCGGAGCGCGATCGCGGCCGAGCGCGGCGCCGACGTCGCGGCCGCCAATGTCGAGAGGGTGCGGACCAGCGGCCGCGCGATGTTCCTTGCCTATATCGCCAGCCGCCGGGGCCGGGGCGCCACTCCCGCCGCCGCACCGTCCACGGGGCCGGGGCGGTAACGCCCGAGCCTATTCGTCAAAATCGTCCTCGCCGAGCCGCCAGGTCACCTCGGCCTCGCGAAAATCGGGGACGGGATTGCCCGCGCTGTCGCGGGCCGGGGCGAAGCGCGCCCGGCTTCTGACGATCCGGCAGGTGGCCTGGTCGATCGCGCTGGAGCCGCTCGAACCCAGGATCGTGCAGGCCGACACCCGGCCCTCCGGCCCGATCTCCACTCGGTAGCGCACCGTGCCCTGCTCTTCGCCGCGCATGGCGGCAGCGGGATAATCCAGGTCGTCGGGGCGGAACGGCCAGTCGGTGAGGATCACCGGCGCGGGCGTGGCCGCGGCGGGCCGGGGCGGTGTGGGAGCGGGAGCGGCCGGAGGCGCGGTCCGGGCCGCGCCGCTCTGGGCGGTGAGCAAGGCGGCGAAGAGCAGGGCCGGGGCCATGCGTGAAATCTAGACCCGCGCGCGCCCGTCGCCAAGCCATTCGCCCCTGGGCCGGATCATGTTATGCCCGGCGCCTTCGGACAGCTTAGGGGAACGGCGATGGAAGAGATCCTGATCCTTGGTGGCAGCCTGGTCTTCGTCCTGGTCTTCATCTGGGGCGCGCGAACATTCTATTACCGCAAGCCGCGCCGGTTCACCGGCCATGACGGGCGCAAGTGGACCTGGCACCCCGGCGGCAGCTACAGCGATCCCCAGGGGCGGAAAGTGACCGACCCGGCGATGATCGCGAAATGCGAGGCGGCCTGGGCCGAGCTGCACGAACGCACCGCGCGGGAGACGGCGGCGATCCAGAGCGGTCGCCTTCTCGGCGATTGAAGCAACGGTTCGGGCTTGGCAGGGCGCGCGCGGCCATGCCATGCTGGGCGCATGAAGCCGACCCGCAAGCTCCGCCCCCGTTCCTTCATCAGCCAGGTGTCCGGCGGCAGCCGGAGCAACGGCCTCGGCAAACTCGCCGGGCCGAGCCGCGAGGAATATGAGAACGATCATGACGCCCCCCATCCGGCGCAGGGCCGGGGCGGCGCGGCGACGGATCACGACGCCTAGGCTTTATTCGTCAGGCAGCTGCCAAGTGACCCTGATGTGGGTGACGCCGGGCACTGGCCTCCTGCCGTTCACGGCTGGCCGGTAGCGGACGCGGCTGCGGACGATCCGGCAGGTGGCGGTGTCGAGCGCGGCCGACCCGCTGGACGCAGTGACCGTGCAATTGCCGACCCGCCCCGTCACCGCCACATCGAGGCGGGCCTCGACAATGCCCTGCTCCTCGTTCCGCAATGCCGAAGCGGGATAATCGTCCATCGAGAAATAGGTGAGCAGGTCCGGCCGGTCGTCGCGCGGCGGCCCGGCGGGCAGCGTCCAGCGCACGTCGCCGGAGATGATGGCGCCGGTCACGCCGCGGCCCTCATCGTTCGTGGCGGCCAGGATGCGCGCGCGCAGCAGGTCGCAGGTCGCCCGGTTCAACGCGACCGACCCGCTCGAGACGGCGACTTCACAGGCCCGCGGCCGGCCATCGGCACCGAGCTGCACGCGGACGCTCGCGACACCCTGCTCCCGCGCCGAATAAGCGGGGAGCGGATAATCGCCGCCGTTGAAGCAGGGGCCGAAATCATATTGCTCCTCATGCGCGTAGACGAGGCAGGTCTGGGGCGCGCGGATGATGCGGGGCGGCACCGCAACCGGGTGAGGCGGCGGCGGGCCTGGCGGCACCGGCAAGGGCGGGGGCGGAGGCACGACCATCGGCACGGGCAAAGGCGGCATCGGCACATATTGAACGGGCGGCGGCGCGGGCCTGGGCTGCACCTCACCCGCATGGGTCGCCAGCATAGCCATCGTCATCGCGAGCGCGGACATGAGTGTCTCCCAAGGGCGCTAATTCGGGCTCCAGCCCGGACAATGGCGGCCGCGCAGCTGCGCGCGGAGCGGGCCGGGCAGCCGCGCCGCGGGGCGGCGGCGGGCCCGCGGCGTGGCCGCGGCCGGGCCGCCCCAGCCGACGGCATCCCAGATCACGTCGCAGACGGCTGCGCCCGCCGCATTGCGAGCGGGGGTGAAGCGCATGCGGGCGGCGTAAAGCGGGCAGGCGGCGGCGTCGAACAGGGCCGAGCCGCTGCTTGTGGCGATTTCGCAGCCGATCACCCGCCCCGTCCGGCCGATCGCCACGCGCAACTGGCTCGCGCCCATGAACGAGGGCGGCGCCCCGGAGGGATAATCGGCCTGGGTCACCATCCCGTAAGCCCGGGTCAGCGGCCGGACGGGAACCGGCGCCACCGGCACGCCCGCCCTGCCTTTGTCCTCCCGCAGCCGCCAGCGGACCGTGCCGAGGATGATATCCGGCCCGAAGCTGCCGTCGCGCATCAAGGCGGGCGCGAAACGCGGCCGCGCGCGAAAGATCCGGCAGGCCGCATGGTCCAGGGCCGGAGAGCCGCTCGAGACGATGATCGTGCAGGTGTCGACCCGGCCGGCCGGGTTCACGTCGAGCCGGAAGGAGACCATTCCGTCATGCGCGTCACGCATCGCCCGGGCCGGATGATCGTCCGCGCTGATCCAGGCCTGGAGATTGGAAGCGGCGCGACGGACGGGCCGCAGCGCCCGCGGCAAGGGCGCCGGCGCCGAGGTCACCACGGGCTCAAGGGCGGGGACAAATTGGCGGATCGCCAGCGCTTGCGGTGGCGAGTGATAGAGAGTGACCGGCGATGCGGACGGCGTGGCAGCCTGCAGCGCGGTGCCGGTCAGCAGCATGGCGGCGGCCGTCGCAAGGCTCATCGCGCTTGTCCCCTCATTCTTCCGGCAGGCGCCAGATGATGAGTCCGTTGGGATCGACGCCGGGCACCGGCCGCCCCTCGGCATCGCGGGCGGGATAATAACGGGCGCGGCTGCGGATGATCCGGCAGGCGGCCAGATCCAGCGCCTCCGCACCGCTGGAGCGGGTGATTTCGCAGCCGCTCGGGCGGCCGGCCGCGTCGACCTGGATGGTGAACCTGACGGCGCCTTGCTCGTTCGCGCGCAGCGACACCGCCGGATAATCGCTCATCGTGAAATAGCTGGTGTAAGCGGCGGGCATGTCCCGCGGCGACCGCGCGGGCAACGTCCAGGCGAACTGGCCCGAAAATGTCATCGCCCTCGGCCGGGCCTCCGGGCTGTAGGGCATCGCGATCCGCCGCTCAAGGAGAGCGCAGGTCGCCGCGTCCAGCGCCGCGGAGCCGCTCGATGCGGTCACGGCGCAGGCCGTGGCGCGCCCGCCGGGGCCGATCTCCACGCGGAAGGCGACGACGCCTTGCTGGCGCGCGTCGAAGGCGGCGAGCGGATAATCCGATTCCAGGAAGCAGCGGTCGAAATCGCGGACGCTTACATCCTGGGACGGGCCAGACGGAAACACGCGGACCTCGCAGAAGCGCGGCCCTGGCACGAGC
>Ga0268266_10001192_pt1 | contig 32092 bp, 28 predicted proteins | sample KBSS13metaG_FD_190356 | JGI IMG/M metagenome (GOLD analysis project Ga0268266, IMG submission 190356) | Switchgrass rhizosphere microbial communities from Kellogg Biological Station, Michigan, USA - KBS S1-3 metaG (SPAdes) (version 2) | ecosystem: Host-associated > Plants > Roots > Rhizosphere... | reverse complement strand
GATAATGCCTCATCGACGGCATCTCGGCGCGAAGCGCGTCCAGCATCGGAACGGCGTCAGGCGTTGCCACCAGCAGTACGGCCTCGCTGTGATTGACCCGGTGCTGGATGTCGCGCGGGCTCAGCACCGCCATCGAGGTCGGCACGGCAATGGCGCCGGAAGCCAGGGTGCCGACCGTGGTGATCTGCCATTCCGGAATACGCGGCAGCAGCACGATCACCCGCTCGCCCCGGCCGACGCCCAACCCGTCCAGCACGCCAGCGAAGCGATGGCACCAATCGCTCATCTGGCCGAAGGTGATCTTGCTTTCGGCACCATGCGCATCGCGATAAAGCGTCGCCGGCCGGTTCGACTCGGCGGCAAAGCGGTCGACCACATCGCGGGCGAAATTGAAGGCTTTCGGCACCTCCCAGACGAAGGTCTCGCGCTTGCGCCGGTACTCGTCCAGCGCGGTATTCAGTGCGTCCATGCCATCTTCCCCAGGGTAGCGCCCCGAACTCCCGGTTCGGTTTCCGTAACTCTAGGGCTGGACGGCGCCAGTGGCTAGGCGAAGGGGGCTAGGCGACGGATCTGGCTAGTCGTCCTGCCGAGGTCAGCTCGGCCAGCTTGGCAAACAGGATCGCGGGTTCGATCGGCTTGGTGACATAATCGTCAAAGCCTGAACTCAGATACTGCTCCTTGGCCCCGCTCATCGCGTTGGCGGTCAGCGCGATGATGCGGATGCCGGATTTGGGAGTAGGCAGGGTCCGAATCTGGGCCATCGCCTGCGAGCCGTCCAGCTCCGGCATCTGGATATCCATCAGAACCACGTCGTAGTCGTGGTCGCGCACCGCATCAACCGCCTGGTGGCCGTTGGCAACGACGTCGACAGCATGCCCCGCCTTGGTCAGCAGCGCGACGGCGAAGAGCTGGTTGATCCGGTTGTCCTCGGCCATCAGGATGCGGAGCGGCCTTGTCTGGAGCACAGCGGTCGGAATTGGGGCGGCCTGGAGGGCAGCGGGATTGACCGGCGCCTTCGCAACGGCGGGTTCCGGCTTCGCCTCCTCGGGCGGCGCGACGGCATAGAGACGCGCCAGGCAGCCCAGCAGGTCGCGCTGGCGCAGCGGCTTGTCGAGCCGCGCATCGGCCAGCCTGTCGGTCTTCCTGCTGCTCGTGTCGCCGGCTGAGGAGACAATGACCAGCTTGGTCTCGGCCAGGGTCGGGATGGCGCGGATGCGCTCCGCCAGCGCGTCGCCCGACATGCCCGGCATCATCTGGTCCATGAACACGATGTCGTAGGGCCTGCCGCGGTGCCACGAGCGTTCGAGCTCGGCCAGCGCCTCGAACCCGTCCTCACAGATCTGGATGTCCATGCCCAGGCCGGCGAGCTGGCGCGAGATGATCTCCAGATTCATCGGAATATCATCCACCAGCAGCGTACGGACGCCCTTGAGCTGGGTCTGCAGGTCGACGGCCTCGATGCGTGGCGCGCTGGTCGTTTCCAGCGAGATCTCGAAAGAGAAGGTCGAGCCCTGGCCCTGTCGGCTCGCCACCTCGATGGTCCCGCCCATCAGCTCGACCAGCTCTTTGGAGATGGCGAGGCCGAGGCCGGTGCCGCCATAGCGCCGGGTGACCGAGCTGTCGGCCTGGGTGAATTTCTGGAACAGGCTGGCCCGCACCGATTCAGGCATGCCGATGCCGGTATCCTTGACCGCAAAGCGCATGCGCCCGTCAGCTAGGCCCTCCGTGGTGACTTCGATCGAGACGCCGCCCTTTTCGGTGAACTTGATGGCGTTGCCGGCGAGATTGAGCAGGATCTGGCGCAGACGGTTGGCATCGCCCTTGAACGTCTTGCGCAGCTCGGGCGCGACGAAGACGCCGAGATCGATGCCCTTGCCGTGGGCCGTCGGCGCCAGCAGCGTCGCCACGCCCTCGACCGTGTCGACCATGTCGAACGGAATGTTCTCAAGCTCGACCTTGCCGGCCTCGAGCTTCGAGATGTCGAGGATGTCGTTGATGATGGTGAGCAGCTTCTCACCCGACTCCCGAACGATTTCGGCATAGCTGCGCTGTTCGGCATTGAGCGGCGTGTCGAGCAGCAGACCGTTCATGCCGAGGATGCCATTCATCGGGGTGCGGATCTCGTGGCTCATATTGGCCAGGAACTCACCCTTGATCCGGTTGGCGGCCTCCGCCGTCTCCTTGGCGGCCTCGAGCTGGTGCTTGGCTTCCTCGAGCTCGGCGATATAGGCACGCAGCCGCTCGGCCTCCAGCTGCGAGCGTTCGACCAGATGCTGATCGACGATTGCGCCGGCAAGACCCGCGAGCGTGATCATCACCACGATCAACGTAACCCCGACCGCGAGCCATCCGGCCTGCACGGCAAAGCCCGTCACCGCCACCATCGGCGTGGCTTCCAGGGTGAGCGCGGTCATGCCGCTGAAATGTAGGCCGGCGATACCGAGGCTGAGCAGTAAGGCGGCGGCCACACGCCGGGCGGCGCCCTTGGTCAGGGGCGCGAGGTCGTCCCGGACCCCGGATACGGAATAGCGCAGGGCCATCATCGAAACGGCAATGCCGACGGCGACCGAGGTCGCGATATAGGCCGCGCTCCAATGCTGCAGGGCGGGCACGCTCAGAGCCTGCATGCCGGTGTAATGCATCGCCGCGATCGCGATGCCGAGAATGGCGCCGCCAACGAGCGGCCGGCGACAGCCCACCGACACACCGAACGCCACCCATGCGATGGCGATGGCGAAGACGATCGACAGTACGGTCGGCGCGACCTCGTACTGAACCGCAACGCCGGGACGATAGGCGAGCATGGCGATGAAATGGGTTGCCCAGATGCCGGCGCCGCCGGCCGCGGCGGCGAAGGTCAGCCACATCGGATGGACGCTGCCGTCGGGACGCTTCGCCCGTGAAAGCAGGCTGAGCGCGGTGAAACAGCCCCAGAAGCAGATCAGAACAGCAAGAATGACGAGGCGCGGATCGTGCTGCTGGGTCACGCACTCGTAGAGTTTGATCATCCCGTCTGTCCAAAAAACTCTTGTGAAATCATCTTACCCGAACAACCCTTCTTGTCGCAATGCAGCATGGCACGTCGGCGGTTATCGGACGGTTACCGGTAATGCGAACCGTTTGGCTTTTCGAACCTTCCAGTATATCTGAGCTTCTCGACCAGGCGCGCAGCCGCGCCCAGACTTTCTCCACAACGCCGGCAAGGAGCCGCTCAATGGCCGATACCATCATTCTCGAAACCACCCAGGGCCCGGTGGAAATCCTGACCCGCCCGGACCTCGCCCCCGGCCATGTCGCCCGCATCACCGAACTGGTGAAAGAAGGCTTCTATGACGGCATCGTCTTCCACCGCGTCATTGACGGCTTTATGGCCCAGACCGGCGACCCGACCGGCACCGGCATGGGCGGCTCCGGCACCAAGCTGAAGGCCGAGTTCAACAAGGGCCGCCATCAGCGCGGCACCTGCTCGATGGCCCGCGCCGGGCATCCGGATTCGGCCGACAGCCAATTCTTCATCTGCTTCGGCGACGCCTCCTTCCTCGACGGCCAGTACACGGTCTGGGGCGAGGTGACGTCGGGCATGGAGAATGTCGACAAGATAAAGCGCGGCGAGCCGGTGAAGGACCCGGACAAGATCGTTTCGGCGAAGATCAAGGGCTGAGCTGTTCTGTCTCCAACCCCCTTTTAATCGTCATGCCCGGGCTTGACCCGGGCATCCACGCCGCGCCGACAATGCAGGCGCCCCGCTTCCGTGCGAACGGAGCCGCGTGGATGACCGGGTCAAGCCCGGTCACGACCGGTTGGGGTTGGTGAGGGGATGGCACTAACCACCGCACGACGAAATCCTACAGACATCCGTCTTCCGCCGCTCTACGTATTTGCGATGTAATAAAGCGGGAGCCGGGATGTCATGAAGCGCTTCGCCTGGGCGTCCGTCGCCTTCTTCGCCTTGGGCCTGACCGGCTGCGTCACCGTGCCGATGTCGCCCGATGCGCCGCCCAAGCAGCTGGCCGCCAATGTCGATCTCGATCGCTACATGGGCAAATGGTACATCATTGCCAACATCCCGTACTTCGCCGAGAAGGGGAAGGTCGCGAGCTATTTCGACATCAAGCAGGATAACGGAACTCTGCTCGACATCTATGTCGGCCAGGACACGTTCTATTCGAAGCCCGCGACCTTCACGATGCGGGACTATGTGGTCCCGAATACCGGCAACGCGCGCTGGCGGGAAACGCCGCTGGCGCTGGTCTATTTCTCGTATCTGATCGTCTATGTGGATCCGGACTACAAGACCGCCCTGGTCGGTTATCCGGGGCACGAGCTGGCCTGGGTGATGTCGCGTGAGCCGCGCATGGACGACGCCACCTATCGCGCATTGCTCAGCCGCCTGGGCGAGGCCGGGTACGACGCGGGCAAGCTGCGCAAGGTTCCGCAATTCCCCGACCAGTTGGGCCAACCAGAGTTTCAGTAGGCCACGATGAACGACGAGTGGCTCTACGGCATCAGCCAATGGATCACCTATCCGGCCGCTGCCCTGCTCATCTTCGCCGCGGCGGAGCTCGGCTGCTGGCTTGGCGTCAGAAGCCTCGACCGCAACAAGGAGCAGGTGCGTGCGCACATCACCACGATCCAGAGCGCGCTCCTCGGCCTCCTCGCGCTGCTGATCGGCTTCACTTTCTCGATCTCACTGTCGCGTAATGACACGCGCCGCGAGCTGCTTCTGGGGGAGGCCAACGCGATCGGCACCACTGCGCTCAGGGCTCAGTTCCTGCCCGAAGGACACGGGGCAACCGCGATCGCCCTGCTCAGGGACTATACCGACACACGCTTCATCTATTCGCCGAAGGACGAGCGACCCAGCCGCGAGAAGGGGCGGCCCTTGCTCGACAAGCTCTGGGCCGAGGCCGTGTTCGCCACCGGCCAGGACCCGAAGTCGGTGTCAGCCGGGCTGTTCGCCCAATCGCTCAATGACGTCATCGACTTCAATGAAAAGCGCCGGATCGCCAACCGCAACCGCGTACCGGAAGTGGCTTTCCTGCTGCTGTTCGGCCTGTCCGCCGTCGCGGCCGCCTTCACAGGCTATGGAGCGGGGCTGGTCGGCACCCGCCAGCGCGTTCCGAACGCCATCGTGGCAGTTTCGATCGCCCTGGTGATCATGCTGATCGCCGACTTCGACCGCCCCAGGCGCGGCCTGATCACCGTCGATCAGCAGGCGCTGATAGATGTGCGGGAAGCGCTGGCGAAGTAGCCGTTACGACTTCTTCTGATCAGCCTTCGTATCGCGGATGGCGACAGCCGCGCCGTTGGTCAGGTCGACCGGCAGGCTCACGATGACCTTGTCGGTGGGCTTGAGGCCACTGGCGATGGCAACATGGTCGCCGTCATCCTCGGCCAGCACGACCTTGCGGATGTCGGCCTTGCCGTTGTCATAGACCGCGACCTGGGTGCCGTCCTTGTTGAAGATCAGCGCCTCGGCCGGGATCTGGATCAGCGGGCTCGCGCGCGGCACCTCGAACTTCACGGTGCCGTACATGTTCGCGGCCAGTGCGCCATCGGCATTGTCGATGTCGACCTCGACCAGCAAGGTGCGCGTTCCGGCCTGCAACGCGTCGGCGGTGCGGGCGACATGGCCCTTGAACACTCGGCCCGGAATCTCCGGCACGGTCAGATCGGCGACGACGCCTTCCTTCAGGCCCAGCGCCGCGTCCTGCGGCACCTGCACCTGGACGCGCATCAGGTTCGTGCGGGCAATGGCGAACATCGGCGTGCCGCTGGTGCTGTCAGCAGTCACCAGGCTGCCGGTATCGATCGAGCGCTGATTGATCACGCCGTCGAACGGGGCGATCACCTGTTCGTAATTCTGTGCCTTCTCCAGCCGGGCCACCTGGGCCTGCTGGGCGACGATATTGGCCTGGGCGACGTTGACCGCGGCGTCCTGGGCCAACAGACCGGAATGATCGGTATCGCCTTGCTGCTTCGACGCCCAGCCCTGCTCGACCAGGGCGGCGGTGCGCTTTTCGGTCACCGAGGCCAGGCTGCGGTTGGCCTGGGCCTGCTTCAGCGCCGCCTGCAGCTGGATCAGCTGGGCGCGGGCCTGGTTCAGCTGGTCGTCGATCTCCGGCGCGGAGATGATCGCCAGCACGTCGCCTGCTTTTACCTTGCTGCCGATATCGACCTTGCGCTCGGAGACATAGCCGCTCTGGCGGGCGAAGATGGTGGCGCTGTCGAACGGGCTGAGCGTACCGGGCAGCGAAAGGTCGCGCGCGGTGGTCGTGACCTTCACCGGCTCGACCTTCACCTGCGGGACAGCATCCTGCCGCGCCTGCATCGCCGCAACAGCAGCGTGATGGGCGGCATAGTGCTGGACCGCGCCGATGGCGATCATGGCGATCAGGATCGCGGCCGCGCCGATCCCGATGCGGCGAGCGAGATGGGTACGGCTCTTTTCGAGCACGGCAGGGCCGTCATTGACCGCGATCGCATGATCGTCGGCGACGAACTCGTAAGCATCCAGGGCCAAGGGGCTGTGATCGTAGGGTGTCATGCCGAAAGACCTTTTTCGCTCGAAGAAGTTTCCCCAAAATCGATTTCATTGCGCTTATGTTCGCCGGCAATACGGCGCAGCGTTGCGTAGAGATAAGGCACGACCAGCAGGGTCGTGCAGGTGCCGAAAACCAGCCCGCCGATGACGGCGCGGGCCAGCACGGCGTTCTGCTCCTCACCCGGGCCGCCGATCGCCATCGGCAGCATACCGACGATCATCGCCGCCGCGGTCATCAGCACTGGGCGCAGCCTTGTGCTGCCGGCAGCGATTGCTGCCTGGACCGGGCTCATGCCGGCGAGGCTCTGCTCACGGGCAAAGGTGACCAGCAGGATCGAGTTTGCCGAGGCAACACCGATCGACATGATCGCGCCCATCAGCGACGGCACCGAGAGTGTCGTGCCGGTGATGAACAGGGAGACGATGATGCCGGCCGCGGCGCCGGGCAGGGCCAGGATGACGACGAACGGATCCAGGAAGTCCTGGAAGTTCACTACCATCAGCAGATAGACGAACACCGCCGCGAAGATCAGCCCCATGGTCAGGCGCGAGAAGGCCGAATTCATGCTGTCGACCTGGCCGCGCACGACGATGTGGTTGCCGGGCAGAAGCTTCGGCGTTTCCTGGGCGACGATTTTGTCGATGTCCGACGCAACACCACCCAGGTCGCGATCCTGCACGCTGGCATAGATGTCGTAGACCGGTTGGACGTTCTCGTGGTTGATCACCGACTGGATCGACTTGCGCTGCATCTGCGCCATGTTGCCCAGCGTATTGGGCGTCGGCGCACCGGTGCCTGAGGTCGAGGCCAGCGAGATGTTGTTGAGATCGTTCAGCGACGCGACTTTATATTCGGGCGTCTGCACAGCCAGGTAATAGGGGATGCCCGCCTTCGGATCGGTCCAGAAATTGGGCAGCACCTGTTCCGACGAACTCAGGCTGATCATCAGGTTGCTGGAGATCGCGCTGACTGTCTGGCCCAGTTCCTGGGCCCGGCTGCGGTCGATCGTGTAGTAGAGCTCCGGCGCGTCGATCTCCTGCTGGAGATGGACGTCGACCGCGCCGGGAATGTTCGACATCCGCCGCTGCAGCTCCTGAGCGATATCCAGGTTCTTGTCCCGGTTACGGCCCACGACCTGGACGTCGACCTGTGTAGGAACCCCGAAATTGAGGATCTGGGTCACCATGTCGGCCGGCTGGAAATAGAAGCGCACATCCGGGAACTGGAGCGGCAGTTCCTCGCGCAGCTTCTTCACATAATCCTCGGTCGGCGCATGGCCGTTCTTCAATGCGACCTGGATCACACCGTCATTGACGCCGATGGCCGAGCCGTCGGTAAAGGCCAGATTGATGGTGCGCTGGGGCAGGCCGATATTGTCGATGATCAGGTCGCGCTCGTTCGCGGGGATCGTCGCGCGGATCTGGTTCTCCACCGCCTGGAATATCTTCTCTGTCTCCTCGACCCTTGTGCGGGCCGGGGCACGGACATGCAGCTGGATGATGCCGGCATCGACCTGCGGGAAGAAATCGCGCCCGACGAACGGCGCCAGGCCGACAGCGGTCAGCAGTACGACGGCGGCGGTCGCCGGCACTATCACCCGATGCTCGACCAGATGGCCGAGCAGCCAGACATAGAAGGCCCGGAAGCGCTCGAAGCGATGGTTGAAGCCTTCATGGAAGCGGCCGAAGAAGCCCAGCTTGCGCGAATGGTCGTGCTTCTGCTCATGCTCCTTGCGCAGCAGGACGCGGATGATGATCGGCGTCAGCGTGCGCGACAGGCCGTAGGAGGCCAGCATCGCGAACACCACCGCCTCGCCCTGCGGCGTGAACAGGTACTTCGGCGCGCCCTCCAGGAAGACGACCGAGATGAAGACGCAGGAGATGGCCAAGGTCGACACCAGGGTCGGGATGGCAATGCCGGCGGCGCCTTCCAGCACGCCACGGTCGAACGGATGGCCGTCTTCGAGCAGGCGGTGGGTGTTCTCGATCGTCACCGTCGAATCGTCGACCAATATACCGACCGCCAGCGCCAGGCCGCCCAAAGTCATTGTGTTGATGGTCTCGCCCAAGGCCGACAGGATGGTGATCGAGGTCAGGATCGAAAGCGGGATCGACACCATCACGACGATGGTCGAGCGCCAGGAACCGAGGAACATCAGGATCATCAGCGCGGTCAGGCCGGCGGCGATGGCGCCCTCGCGCAGCACCGAATTGATCGAGTCGCTAACGAATACCGACTGGTCGAACAGCTCCTTGATTTCCATGCCGGGAGGGGCGGCGGCGCGCACGCCGGGCAACGCCTCCTTGACCCGGTTGACGACGTCCAGCGTCGAAGCCTCGCCGTTCTTGATGATGGTGAGCAGCACCGAGCGCTTGCCGCCGGTGCGCACGACATTCTGCTGGACCGCCCAGGCATCGCGCACATGGGCGACGTCGCGTAGATAGACGGTGGTACCGTTGACCTGCCGGATCGGAATGTCGTTGAGCGCCTGCACCGTGGGCGGCTGGGCGTTCAGCTTCACGATATACTGCTTGTCGCCGATCTTGGCGTCGCCCGACGGCACGGTCAGATTTTGCGCATTCACCGCATTGGTGACATCGGTCGGGGTCAGCCCTTGGGCGAGCAGCGCGTCGGGGTCGAGATCGACCATGATCTGGCGATACTTGCCGCCATAGGGCGTCGGCAGGGTGATGCCGGGAATCGGCGCCAGCTGCTGGCGGACTTGGTAGATGCCGTAATCATAGAGCTGTTGCTCGTTCAGCGTGTCCGAGGTAAGGCTGAGCTGCAGAATCGGCACGCTCGAGGCGTTGAACTGGATGATATTCGGCGGATTGATGCCCGGCGGCATCAGAGCGCGAATCGAATTCGTGGCCGAGACGATCTGCGAGATCGCCAGCTCCAGGTTCACATTCGGCTGGAAATAGATCTTCTGGACCACAAGCCCGGACAGGGTCTGCGATTCCATGTTCTTGATGCCGTTGACCGTCGAGCTGATGGAATACTCGCTGTAGGTCGCGACGCGCGCCTCCATCTCGTCCGGCGAAAGTCCCGTGTACTGCCAGATGACGCTGACCACCGGGATGCGGATCTGCGGGAAGATGTCGGTCGGCGTCGTCTTGATTGCGCTGATGCCCAGAAACAGGATCAGGATCGCGACGACATAGAATGTGTGCGGGAAACGCAGCGCGAATTTGACAATGCCCATGGCTCAGCGCCTCCCGGCATAGCCGCGCAAGGCAGCCACGGCCGCCAGCGGATAGTCGCGCTCGAAAGCCTCGTCCAGCGGCGCGTGGGCCAGCAGCAAGCGCTGATAGAGCGGACCGAAAATGATATCCATCGCCATGTCGTAATCGATGTCGGCGCGGTAGATTCCGGCTTCCACCGCACGCTCGATCGCTTCGCGTGTGGCGGTTCGGCGCGGGCCCAGCAGGTGCTGCCGATAGGCTTCAGCGATTTCGGGGTCGGACTGGGCCTGGCCGACCAGCGAGGCGATGATCCTGCCGCGCGGGCCGCGGAACAGGGCAATGGTGCGTCGGACCTTGGCGATCAGGTCTTCCTCGGGGAAGGGGCTGACCGGAACATAGACCTCGGCCTCGGAGGAGGTGAGCAGCGCCTCCATGACGATGGCCGCCTTGTTCGGCCACCAGCGATAGATCGTGGCCTTGCTAACGCCGGCCAGCTGCGCGACGGCGTCGACCGACATGCGCGCCAGCCCGTCGCGGGTGAACAGCGTGTCGGCGGCGGCCAGCACCTTCTGGCGGCAGCCCTCGCTGCGCGGGCGCCCGACGCTTTTGGCCGGGAGTGTTTCGACGAGATCGGCAATCATGAGCTTACTTGATAGGAAACGATACGAGACGTTTCGTATCTAAATACGGACGGCCTTGTTGCGGCGCAATATTAAGACGCCGGCAAAACGAACTTTCCGGCGGAGCCAGCCATGCGGAATCGTCATGCATTCTGGGCGCAGGAGCGACATCGACGTGACATTGACGCTGTGCGGGCCATATAAGACGGCTTGCCGGCAACGGCTTCCAAAACCCGATGAGAGTAAAATGGCACGCAAGAAACCTGCGGCGAGCGAATTCATTGCGTTCGACGTGATCTACGAGGACGGCTCGCAGACCTCGAACCGGCGGGTCGCCACCACCGATATCGATCCGATTGACGGCGACAAATCGGTCAAGGCGCTGATCGAGGAGCAGGACCGCAAGATCGCGGAAATGTCCGGCCGCCCGCGCGGGCCGATCAAGACGGTCAAGCGCTCCCCGGTGCGCTGAGGCCTATGACGGAGATCTATATCGACGCCGATGCCTGTCCGGTCCGCGAGGAAGCGTACCGGGTGGCGGCACGATATGGGTTGACCGTCCATGTCGTATCCAACGGCTCTCGGCCGATCCGGCCGGTGCCGAATCCGGCGATCAAGATGGTCATCGTTGGCGAAGGCGCCGACGCTGCCGACGACTGGATCGCCGAACATATCTCCCCTTCGGATGTCTGCGTCACCGCCGACATTCCGCTCGCCTCGCGCTGCCTGGCCAAGGGCGCCAGGGCTATCGCCCATAACGGCAAGCCCTGGACCAACGACAATATCGGCAGCGCGCTGGCCGGTCGCGAGATCGGCCGCCACCTGCGCGAACTGGGCGTCGCCACCGGCGGACCGCCGGCCTTTGCCAGGACAGACCGCTCCCGTTTTCTTGTTGCGCTGGACACAGCTGTGACCGCGGCGATGCGCTCGGCCCGGCCCAAATAACCCGCTCTCACCCAACGATTGCCTTTGACGCGACAGGCTGTTGTGTCATACTTAACATCTATAAGATGAGCGCCAAGCGCATCGATCGATCACGGCATACGAGTTTTGAGGCCTTGGGGAGGCATAAGTCTATGACATCTCTTTCCGATCGGACCGGCGTCAGCCACCGAATCGGCGCACTTGCGCGTGGATTTGCCTTCGGCGCGGTGAGCCTGGCGGCGCTCGGCCTCGCTTCGCAGCCGGCCCGGGCCGAGACCCGCGGTTATGCGGTCAGCTGGTTCTACATGGCGGCCGAATCGCAGAAGGACGATTGCCCGGACGGCACCAATGACCTGTCCGAGGTGATGGCGCGCAAGATCCTGGTCCAGATGGGCAAGACGCCGGCGGAGATCGAGAAGCTGTTCATTGACTTCCCGAACAATATGTACGGCACGCTCTATATGCGCGGGAAGGTCAACGGCAAGCCGGTCAATATCTACGCCAACCCGACTGCTGAGCCCGACCCGAACATCAAGACGGTCAAGGGCCATGTCGCCTATGGCTTTGACCTCGATGGCAAGGACGGGCCGAACGATTTCGTCGATCCGCAGACGGGCGCGAAAGGTGTGGACGACATGCTCTACCGAGCGCTCGGCTGTTTCATCACCCAGCGCGCCAGCGGCGGGCAACGCCCGACCTATCCGGCGATCCAATGGGATACGACGCGCGACCAGATGCCGGCCTGGATCGTTGAGGTCTCGGGGATCGAGCGCGACGCCGCCGGCAAGATCAAGGACGGCGACGTCAAGCTCGGCGTCTATCGGGCCACCGCGCCGGTAACCCGTAACGCGGCCGGCGATCCGCAGTCGGATATGAGTTTCACTGTCGACACCAACCCGCGCATGCAGAATGTTGTCCATGCGACGATGAAGAACGGCACGCTGACCAGCGATCCGTTCGAATTCTACATGGTCCAGGATCCGTTCGGCGTCGCCGAGTACCATTTCAAGAAGACCCAGATCCGGCTGACCTTGAATGACGACGGCACCGCCAAGGGCGTGCTGGGCGGCTATCAGCCGTGGCTGCCGATCTATGAGGGCTTCGCGCTGGGCGGCGCGGTCAACGAGCTCAACCTCTCGGTCGACGCGCCGGGCATCTATTATGCGCTGAAGAAGCTGGCCGATTTCGATCCGGACAAGGACGGGCAGAACCAGTCCATCTCCTCGTCCTATTGGATCGAGGCGGTGCCGGCCTTCATCACCCATCCGAACGCCGACAAGACGTCGATGGTGGTTGGACCGGTGAAGCTAGCTCAAGGTCATGAGTAATCGGCGCATTAAAACAAAATCAGGGGGCGGGACGTTAATGTCAGTTAAGGGCAGGGGAATGACAGGAAACAGCAAAATGCGCCGTCTGGCGATGTGCGGCGCGGCCGCGATGCTCGGTTTCGTCGGGCTCGCCGGATCGGCGATGGCCGAGGATGCGGCAGGGCCGGCGGCGATGCGCCGCCTGACGCAGGAACAGTACCGCCAGATCATAAACGATGTCTTCGGTCCGACCGTCACCTTGGGCGGCCGCTTCGAGCCAGACGTGCGCGACGCCGGCCTGCTCGCCGTCGGCGCCTCCCAGGTCAGCGTCACCGCGGCCGGCCTTGAACAGTATGACCGTATGGCGCGCAGCATCGCCGCCCAGGTGGTCGACGAGCAGCACCGCGCGCTGCTGGTCCCGTGCAAGCCCGCCGCCGCCGACGCGGCTGACGATGCCTGCGCCAAGACCTTCCTCTCGAAGGTGGGCCGGCTGCTGTTCCGCCGCCCGTTGACGCAGAAAGAAGTCGCCTCCTCGGTCACCGCCGCCCATGACGCGGCGACCAAGACCGGCAGCTTCTACAATGGCGTCGGCCTCGCGCTCGCCGGTTTCCTTGAGGCGCCAGAGTTCCTGTTCCGTCAGGAGGTGGTCGAGGCCGATCCGGATCATGCCGGCCAGTATCGCTTGAACGCCTATTCCAAGGCGTCGCGCCTCTCCTTCTTCCTGTGGAACGCCGCGCCCGATCCGGAACTGCTGGCCGCCGCCGAAAGCGGCGAGATCAACAAGCCGGATGGCCTCAAGAAGCAGGTCGACCGGCTGATGGCGTCGCCGCGGCTCGAGATCGGCGTCCGCGCCTTCTTCAGCGACATGCTGGCCTTCGACGGGTTCGGCACGCTGGCGAAGGATACATCGCTCTATCCGAAATTCACCTCGCAGGTGCTGCGCGACGCGCAGGAGCAGACGATGCGCACCATCGTCGACCATCTGCTGGTGCAGAACGCCGACTATCGCGACCTGTTCACCACCCGCAAGACCTTCATGACGCCGCTGCTGGCGTCGATCTACAAGGTCCAGGCGTCCTTCCCCGAGGGCGTGCTCAACCCCTGGGTGGCGTATGAATATCCGGCCAATGCCGAGCAGGCAGGCATCCTGACCGAGGCCAGCTTCGTCGGGCTGCATTCCCAGCCGGGCCGCAGCTCTGCCACCGTGCGCGGCAAGGCGCTGCGCGAGGTGATGCTGTGCCAGAAGGTGCCCGATCCGCCGGGCAACGTGAATTTCAACCTGGTCCAGGACACCAACAACCCGAACTTCAAGACCGCGCGTCAACGGCTTGAGGCCCACCGGTCCGAGGCGACCTGCGCCGGCTGCCACAAGATCATGGACCCGGTCGGGCTCTCGATGGAGAACTTCGACACGATCGGCGGTTTCCGCACCACCGAAAACGGCGCGATGATCGACAGCAGCGGCGAGCTGGACGGCGCGAAGTTCACCAACGTCATCGGGCTCGGCAAGGCCGTGCACGACAATCCGGCGGCGACGGCCTGCATCGTCAACCGGGTCTACCAGTTCGGCGTCGGCCACAAGCCGACCAAGTCCGAGGCTGCCTGGATGACCCAGACCCTGGCCGCGAACTTCAAGACCGGTGGCTACAAGTTCACCGCGCTGCTCAAGGACATCGCCACCAGCGATACCTTCTACCGCACGACCGCGCCGCAGACCGGGGCGCTGGATACACCCCATTCCAAGCTTGCTTCCGGGCAATAATCAGGAGGTCCGTAAAATGATCCCGCTCAAGACCTTTAATCGCCGCCGCATCCTCAAGGGCATGCTGGGCACCAGCGCCGTCACCGTCGCCCTGCCGTTCCTGGACTGCTTCCTCGACGTCAATGGCACGGCCTTGGCCGACGGCCAGAAGCTGCCCGTCTGCTTCGGCACCTGGTTCTGGGGCCTGGGCCTCAATCCCGGCCGCTGGGAGCCGCCGACAGCCGGCAAGATCACCGGCTTCGGTCCCGAGCTGGCTGGCCTCGAGCCCTATAAGGACAAGGTCAACGTCTATTCGGGCACCAAGGTCATCCTCGACGGCCGCCCGATGATCACCCACTTCACCGGCGACTGGGCGGTACTGACCGGCACCACGCCGCGCGAAGAGCGTGTCGAGATTCCCTCGGTCGACATGCTGATCGCAGACGTGATCGGCACCAAGACCCGGTTCCGCTCGATCGAGGTCACCTCGACCGGCAATCCGGTCCACTCCTACAGCCGTCGCGCCGGCGCCGCGGTCAACCCGGCCGAGCCTTCGCCGGCGGCCCTCTATGCCCGCATCTTCGGGCCCGAGTTCAAGGACCCGAACGCGGCCGACTTCAAGCCCGACCCGCAGGTGATGGCGCGCCAGAGCGTGCTGTCGGCGGTGAAGGAGCAGCGCGACGACCTAGCCAAGACGCTGGGCGCCGCCGACAAGGCCCGCCTGGACGAGTACTTCTCGTCGCTGCGCCAGATCGAGCAGCAGCTCGACCTGGAACTGCAGAAGCCGGCGCCGCTGGAGGCCTGCTCCAAGCCGGAGGAAGTCAAGGAACTGTCTCCGGGCACGGAAGTCGGGACGGTGTTCGCCAATCACAAGCTGTTCGCCGGCCTGCTGGCTCACGCGCTGGCCTGCGGCCAGACCCGGGTCATCAACGTCACCTTCAACGACGCTACTTCGTCGCTGCGCAAGGCGGGCTCGTCGATGTCGCACCACGTGTTCACGCACGAGGAATCGATCGATCCGCAGCTCGGCTACCAGCCCAACGTCACTGATTTCATCATGAATATCAGCAAAGGGCTGGGCACCATGGTTGCGACCCTGGACAGCATCAAGGAAGGCGACGGCACGCTGCTGGACCGCATGCTGCTGATGGCAACCACCGACACCGGCTATGCCAAGGTCCACAGCCTCGACAACATGCCGCTGATCACTGCCGGCCGTGCCGGTGGGCACATGAAGACCGGCATCCATGTCGTCGCCAAGGGTGACCCGGCGACCCGACTGGGCCTGACGGTGCAGCAGGCGGTCGGCGTGCCGATCCACAGCTGGGGCACGGATTCGATGGAGACCTCCAAGACCTTCACCGAAGTGATGGTCTAACAGGTCAGACGGACGCGGATTGTACGAGGGTATTGGGGGGAGGATCGGAGAATGGGGCTGAAAACGGCTCTGGGAATTGGCGTTGCCGTCATCGTGGTGGCGGGCGGCGCCTACATGCTCAGCCAGAAGCAAACGGGATCGGTGTCCGCGCCGATCGAAGCGCGGATGTCGACACCGCTGGGCGTGACCTTCCAGAAGGTCAAGGTCGGCAAGGTCACGATGATCCCGGGCTCCAGCTCCGACCGCCAGGCGGAGGTGACGGTCTATGCCGACAGCGACGGCAAGACGCTCTACACCTTCGACAAGGACACCACGCCGGGCAAGTCGGCCTGCACCGACGAGCAATGCGTCAAGGCCTGGCCGGCCATGGCCGCGCCCGCCGACGCGAAGCCCTTCGGCCAGTGGAGCGTGATCGCCCGCGACGACGGCTCCAAGCAGTGGGCCTTCAAGGGCAAGCCGCTCTACACCTTCGTCCAGGATAAGACGATCGGCGACAACAAGGGCGACGCCATGGCCCAGGTCTGGCACATGGCGCTGCTGCAGCCGGAAGAGGGCGTGACCTTGCCCTATGGCGTCGAGATCACCGAAGTGAACGGCGCCAATGGACAGACGCTGGTCGATAGCCGCGGCATGCCGCTCTATGCTTATGACGGCGATATCACCAGCGGCAAATGCGGCCAGGCCGCCTGCGGCACGGATTGGAAGCCGCTGCTCGCCGGCCAGCTCGCCAATGCGATGGGCGACTTCACTGTCGTCAATCGCATCGATGGCGTCCAGCAGTGGGCCTATAAGGGCCACCCGCTGTTCACCTTTACCGGCGACGTGGATCTGGGCGACGCCAACGGAATCAATGCCGATCCGCATTTCAAGATCGTGGCGATCGAGAACTACTACATGCCCGCGGGCGTGAAGATCATCCCGAACCAGCGCCGGGGCGGCCTGCTGGCCGACAATTCCGGCATGACGCTCTATGCCCGCGACCGGATCCGCTTCGACGGCACCGGCGGCCATGCCGCGCGCGGCGCCGACCGCGGCATCCCGACCTTGGGCCTGACCATCGGAACCTCCGGCTGCGATGCCGAATGCTCCAAGGAATGGCACCCGCTGATCGCCCCGGCCGACGCTAAGCCCTCGGGCTATTGGATGCTGATGAAGCGCGAAGATGGGCAGATGCAGTGGGCCTATCAGGGGTACGCGCTCTACACCTATTCGGGCGACAAGAAGCCGGGCGATATGATCGGCCAGGATACGTACAACCTGAAAGTGACCGACGGCACGCAGATCGCCGACGCACGGCACGGAATGGGTCTGTACTGGCGGGTCACATCGCCGTAGAAAGATGGCGGTGCCGTAAACAAAAGGCGGGGCTGGTCCCCGCCTTTTTTACGCGTTCAATCAAGCATACGAGGGGAAAGCGATGAAGATCGGAATTTTGCCGCTGTTCAACAAAGGCTTCATCGACAACCCCGCCTGGTGCAAGCCATTCCTCGAAACGGTCGACCGGATCGGGGTGGAATCGGTCTGGACGGTGGAGCACCCGATCGTCGCCGAGAATTACGAAAAGCTCTATTCCTATTCCGACGACGGCAGCGCGCCGTTCCAGCCTAACACGGTGATGCCGGACCCGCTGGAATGGCTGGGCTTCGCCGCCGGCTGCACCACCAATATCAAGCTCGGCACCGGCGTCCTGCTGCTGCCGCTGCACAGCCCGATCATCATCGCCAAGCGCGTCGCGACCCTGGACGCACTCTCGGGAGGCCGTGTGCTGCTCGGCATCGGGCTCGGCTGGCAGAAGGAAGAGTTCGCTGCCGTACATGTGCCGTATAACGAGCGCGGCCGGCGTCTTGACGAAGGCATCGATGCCTGCCGTATCCTCTGGCGCGACGAGGTTGCCACCTATAACGGCCAGTACTATCAGTTCGAGCGCGTCCATTCCGACCCCAAGCCGGCCAATCCGAACCTGGTGCCGCTCCTGATCGGCGGCTCGACCGAGGTCGCGGCGCGCCGCGCCGGCCGTACCGGCGACGGTTTCTTTCCGCATGCCATCTCGCCCGACGAATTCGCCAAGCTGATCGAGGTGATGAAGCAGTCGGCGAAGGAGGCGGGCAGGGACCCGTCGAAGATCGAGCTCAGCGTCTCGCCGACCAGCTGGAAATTCGGCGCCTCACTCGACCTCGGCATCGTCCGCGCCTATGCCGACCTCGGCGTCACCCGCATCATCACCGGCGCCTTCGAGGCCGAGGGCACCGAGCCCAAGGACATGGAACGCTTCATCAAACGGGTCCAGGACGAGGTCGTCGCACGGCTCTGATCCATGACCAAGAAGACCGACCGTCCCCCAAGTTCTGGCCGCCCCCCAAGTTCTGACCGCCCCAAAGTCTATCTTGCCGGGCCGGAGGTCTTCCTCCGCAACGCTGTCGAGGCCGGCGCGGCCAAGGTCGAGCTGTGCGCCCGCCATGGGCTGGAGGGGAAATATCCGCTCGATGCCCAGCTCGATCTCGGCGACCTGGCCCTAGCGGAGCGTGCCTATGCCATCGCCCGCGCCAATGAAGGGCTGATCGGCAACTGCGACGCCTTAATCGCCAATCTGACGCCCTTCCGTGGACCCGGCGCCGATACCGGCACCGCCTATGAGGTCGGTTATGCGCGGGGCCGGGGGATACCGGTCTTCGGCTACAGCAACCACCATCTGTCATTCTTCGAACGCGTGCGAAAATTCGACCCCAAGCCCCTGAAACATCGCGCAGGTTCCGAACCGACCATGGCATTTGAGGACAGCGACAGGATGGGTGTCGAGCAGTTCGGGCTGGCGGAAAACCTGATGGTGATCGGCGCCATCCACGAAAGCGGCGGCAGCATCGTGGTCGGCCGCACCAAGCGGCGCGACCGCTATACCGACCTTGCCGCGTTCGAGGACTGCGTGAAGCAGGTGGCGGCGCTTTTGGTTCAGAAATAACAACTTGCCACACATCTCTAAGATGAAGCCGAAGTCCGCCGGCATCATCTTCGCTCTCGATATCGCCGGCACCTTCCTGTTCGCGGTCGAGGGTGCGGTCGTCGCGGCGGATGCCGGGCTGGATGCGTTCGGTATCCTGGTCCTGTCCTTCTCCGTCGCTCTGATCGGCGGCCTGGTGCGCGATCTGCTGATCGGCGCGGTGCCGCCCCAGGCGATCAAGGACTGGCGCTATCCAGCCGTCGCCTTCCTGGGCGGCATCGTCACCTTCTTCCTGCACCGCTATGTCGTCGCCATCCCACGCCCCGTCTTCATCACGCTGGACGCCGCGGCGCTGTCGCTGTTCGCCGTCGCGGGGTCGGAAAAGGCGCTGGATTTCGGCATCAATCCCCTGGCCGCTGCGCTGATGGGCACGCTGACCGGGGTCGGCGGCGGCACGCTGCGCGATATCCTGCTGGCGCGCGTGCCCGTAATCCTGCGCGCCGATGTCTATGCCACCGCCGCGCTCGCGGGCGCTGTGGCCATGATCGCCGCGCGGAAGCTCGGTGTTCCGCCGGTCCTGGCAGCCCTGGCCGGTGGTCTCACCTGCTTTGCCCTGCGCATCGTTGCTGTATGGCAACATTGGGCTTTGCCCCGCCTGCCGGGCGCCGCGTAGCGGAGCAGACGGTTGCGGTTTCGCCGTTCCCCTGATACCGCTTCGGCACAGGTTTCAAGGGGCACAGACGATGACGACCGAAGAGAATCCGATCCTGGTTTCCGTAGCCGATGGCGTGGCGGCGATCACACTGAATCGCCCCGCGGTGCTGAACGCCCTCAACAACGCCCTGTCGCAGGCCCTGCTGGCGGCGCTGCACGATGCGGCCAAGAACGACGCCGTCCGCGTCATCGTCATCAAGGGGGCCGGCGACGCCTTCATGGCCGGTGGCGATGTCGGCTATTTCCATCGCAAGCTGGCTGAATTCCCCGACCGGCCTAAGTTCCGCCCGGTGATCGTCGAGATGATCGAGCATGCCCAGGCGCTGGCCCGCCTGATCCGCGCCATCCCCAAGCCAGTGATCGCCGCCGTTCACGGCGGCTGCGCCGGCTTTGGCCTCAGCCTGATGCTGGCTTGTGACCTGGCGATCGCCGCCGACAACGCCAAGTTCACGCTCGCCTATATCCACCTCGCCACCACGCCCGACGGCGGAGCCAGCTTCTTCCTGCCGCGCATGGTCGGCCAGAAGCGGGCGGCCGAGATCGCTCTGCTGGGCGACCGGTTCGGCGCCGCCGACGCCGAGCGCTGGGGAATGGTCAACCGTGTCGTGCCGCTGGCCGAGCTGGAAGCCACCGTCTCCAAGCTGGCCGGACGTATGGCCAAGGGCCCGGCGCTGGCCTATGCCCGCACCAAGGCGCTGCTCAATGCCGCCGACGGCAACAACCTTGAGGCGCAGCTGGCGGCGGAGACCGAATCCTTCGCCTCAAGTGCTCTGACCCAGGATTTCGAGGCCGGTGTAGCCGCCTTTGTCGAAAAGAAACCGGCCGTCTTTACTGGAAAGTGAAGAAAACCGTTGCAGAACTGCAACGGTGAACGAATATTCCTAGAGTTATGAACGCATTGGGCTGTGGCGCGTTACATTAAAGCTGTCCGCCACCGTCAGCTGTGATCGAGCCGTCCATGTTCTGGCCAACCGTCCAACGCCATATGAAATCCGTTTCATGCGCGATCGCGGTTTTGGCGTCCTTTCTGGCGATCATCGCCGTGGGGGCGAAGGCCGATCCCAATCCGCTGGCGAGCCTGGCACTCATGCGGCTGGAGGCTCCGGTCGAACTGATCGTCGCCGGCCAACCGCTTGATCGGGACATGCTCCATGCCTTCTATGCCTACCGGCATTACGAGCTGGCGTGGGACGACGCCGATCCGGGTCTCAGCGACCGCGCGGCGACGGTCTATGCCACGCTGGCGTCAGCGCGGGAGGAGGGGCTGGAGCCCACCGATTATCATGTCCGCGAAATCACCGCGCTGGCCAATGCCACAACCGATGTCGACCGGCTGAACCGCGACCTGTTGCTCACCGACGGGCTGATCCACTATGCCTCCGACGTCGCCGCCGGCAAGCTGACCTCGCGTCAGACCGACGAACGCTACGATGATCATCAGAGCCTCGGTCTGCCGCAATATCTGGCCGCCTCGGCCACGCTGGCGACGGCCGACCTGCCGCAATTCCTGGACAATCTCTCCCCCCGGTCGCCGCAATATCAGGCGGTGAGGGCGATGTTGGTCAAGGCGCGCCTTTATGCCGATGCCGGCGGCTGGAATGCGCTGCCGGACGGCGGTTCGATCCATCCCGGCGCACGCGACCCGATCGTGCCACTGCTGCGCCAGCGCCTGATCGCCGAAGGCTGGTTGCCGGTGGGCAGCAAGCCGACGGGCAAGGGCAATGACGAGCTCTATGACCGGACATTGTCGGATGCGGTCGCCTCCTTCCAGGCAGAGCATGCGATCAAGCCGGACGGGGTGATCGGCAAGGATACGCGGGCGGCGCTGAACCAGCCGGCGGAGGCGCGGGCGCAGCAGCTGGCGGTCAATCTCGAGCGGCTGCGCTGGGGCGAGATTCCGGCGCAGGGCAGGGCGGTTGAGGTCAATCTCGCCGCCTATTCCCTCAAAGTCTACCAGGACGGCGCGCCGATCCTGGTCATGCCTGTGGTGGTGGGCAGCAAGGAGAACCCCACACCGATGATCGCCAGCCGGATCACCACCGTTGTGCTGAACCCGAACTGGACGCTGCCGCCGAACGTCATCAAGGAGATGCTGCCCCGTATCCGCGAGGATGACGGCTATCTGCGCAGCAAGGGCATCGCGCGCGAGGAACAGGACGGCCGTGTCCGGCTGGTGCAGCCGCCGGGGCCGAGCAATCCGCTCGGCCGCTACAAGTTCATCATGCCGAACGACAAGGACATCTACCTGCACGATTCGCCCGACGTGGCAAAGTTCCGCTATGCGCTGCGCGCCTACAGCCACGGCTGCATCCGGCTTTCCAATCCTGCGGGGCTGGCGGCGCTGCTGCTCGAGGACCGGGTTGCGACTCTGCCCGACGGGGGACTCGATGCGCTGGTTCAGAAGGGCGAGACTCGGCATATCGCCCTGTCGAAGCCCGTTCCGGTGTCGCTGGTGTACCGCACGGCCTGGCTGGACGGGAACGGAAAGCTGGTCATCGGCGGCGATTCGTATGGCCGCGACAGCCGTTTATGGAAGGCGCTGCATAAGGCGAAGCCCTCGGCAAACCGCAAGCTCGCTGAGCGAACCGCTTCTGCCAGTTGAGCTTTTTGCATTGCGTCAAAATTCTAAGTTATTGTAGATGTTCAGTAATTACCGACATAAGCTGGGAAAATCCCTAAAGAAACCTATTGATCTTTAACCGGACATCTGGAAGGTTCGACCCAACATCTACATAAAGTTGGGTACGCCGGATGAGGGTGCACGGAGCGGCGCGGGGCGCTGATACTACAGATTTGCCGACGCGCCGCGTGGCGTTGAGAGTAGGATTGGGGCTAGCCGCCACCGTGGCGATGCCGATCACGGCTTGGGCACGCACGGCACACCGAACGCACCCTGGACATACCGCTCATGGTGCACATACGGCACTCGGGGCTCATGCAACGCACACTGCACACCCGGCCCACTCTGACTACGTCGCACATGCCCTGATCAGGAAGCCCAGCCGCGAACTCTCTTTCCTCAATCTCCATACCGGTGAGCGCCTGCGCGCCGAGTATGTCCATAACGGGCAGGTCGTCCCCAGCGCGATGCAGGCGATCTCCGTGCTGATGCGCGACCACTACAACAACAAGGTCCACCCGATCGATCCGCACCTGCTGGACATCGCCCATGTCCTGCAATCCCATGTCGGCAATCGCGGGGCCATCGACATCGTCTGCGGCTATCGCTCGCCCGAAACCAACGCGATGATGCATGAGGCTTCGGCCGGCGTTGCCGCGCATTCCATGCATATCGAAGGCCGGGCGATGGACATCCGTATGCCGGGCACACGCCTTGGCTCAGTCAGGAAGGTCGCGGTCGCGCTCAAGATGGGCGGCGTCGGCTATTACCCGCACGACGACTTCGTCCATATCGATTCCGGCGCCGTCCGGAAGTGGGCCGGCTGAGACGGATCAGATCCGCTACCGCACCATATCCTGCTCGATCCGGTTCGGCGCTGAGCCCCCGGCCATGCGGGCGCGGTAGACCTGCAGGTTCTCCATGACCCGCTGCACATAGTTGCGGGTTTCGCTGACGCTGATCTTCTCGACCCAGTCGATCGTGTCGTCGAGCTTGGGCCGCGGATCGCCATTCTCCCCCAGCCAGCCATTCACCCGGCCCGGCCCGGCATTATAACCGGCGATCGCCATGACGTAGGAGCCGCTGAACTTGTCGACCAGGTCGGCCAGATAGTTGGAGCCGAGGACGACATTCGTCCTGGGGTCGTTGGTCAGGTTGTTCGGGTTGAATTTCTTGATCTTCAGCTTGCCGGCAACGCTCCTGGCCGTGGGCGGCATCAGCTGCATCAGCCCGAGCGCGCCTGACGGGCTGACCGCGCCGGCATCGAACATGCTCTCCTGGCGAATGATCGCGTGGATCAGCGCCGGCTCGGGCGCCTTGGGGCCCAGCTGCGCAATCACCGGATAGCCGTCGGCCAGCACCGGCATACCGCCCTGCATCAGCTTCTTGGAGACCGAGACCTCGGCCGCCAGCGAGTTGTTGGTCTTGGCCAGCTTCATCGCCAGCAGCGCATCCTCCGGCGTGCGCGCCAGCTCGCCGATACGGCGGACGAAGGCATCGCCGCGATCCGCCATGCCGATCGTCTCCAGAAGCTGCGTCACCTGGACCAGCTCGCGATTGCTGAAGGCGCGGGCATCCAGTCCGGCGATCTGCGGCGCCTGCGGCAGAGTAAGCTTGGACGAGGCGTTGAGCTTGGCCATCGCCAGGAGCCCATAATAGGTGCCGTTATATTGCGACGCCTTGGCATAGTCGCGCGCCGCCCCGGCCTTGTCGCCCAGCGCCTCCTCGGCTCGCGCGGCCCAGTAGGCAGCCCGCGCGGTGCTGATCGGCGTCGAGACCGAAGTCAGCATCGTCTGGAAATGCGGCAGCGCGCCTTTCGGATCGTCCAGGAAACGCAGCGCGATCCAGCCCGAGAGCCATTCGCCGTCAGCCAGGGCCTGGCCGGTCGCCTGGCGATGATCGCGGGCCAGCGCGTAAGCGCCCTTGGCGTCGCCGTTCTGCAGCGCACGGCGAGCGAGCACGGCGCGCTCGTTCCACCATTGCTCCGCATGGGGCAGGGTGGGCGGTGCGACCGCCAGCAGGGCGATCGCCTCACTGTCGCGATTCTCCTTCCGCAGCCAGCGCATCCGGTCATAGAGCAGCCCCAGATCGTTCGTCTGCTCGGTGGAAAGCTGCGACAGCAGGCTCTGCGCGTTGCTGGCCTGGGTCTCCAGCGCGATACGGGCCTGGATCACCGGCCGGCTGCCGGCGGGCAGGTAGGAAACGAGCGCGTTGGCGTCGTTATATTTCCCGGCCCAAATCAGCCGGTCGGCGCGCAATTCGAAATCGACCTGGCGCAGCATCGGCTGATAGCGCGCAGCGAAATCCGACAGCTCGGTCGGGTTCATTGCGCCGTCGACCAGGAACTGCCGGGCGGTGGCCTCGGCCTGGGCATGCTGGTTGGTCGCGTTCAGCGCATCGACATAGCGTCCCGCGCCGGTCGCGCCGATCGGGGCCGATTGCTGGAACCACGCGACGACCTCGGCCGGCGGGGTCGAATCGGTGATGGCATCCTCCGCATGGCGGCGCAGCAGATTCTGCTGCGGCCAGTCGGGGTTTTGCTGGATGAAACCGCGTAGACGGACGAAGTCCGCATTCGTGCCCGGCTGGGTCAGGTCCATCCAGGTGATCAGCTTGGTCAGCAGCGGGAAATGCGCGTCGTCGGCAGCCGCATAGGCGGCGTCCCACTTGCCGTGATCGACATCGGCAATGGCGGTCTTCGCCGCCGTGGTCTCGCTGGCGGTAAAGGCCTTCGCCGAGTCTCCGGGCAGCCCCACGGTGAGCAGTGTCACGAGTGCAAGGGAGCATGCCAGCAGCCTCGCCTTGCCGGGCCGTGCGCCGCCGACTAAGTTCCAACCGAATTGGGCGCAAGCCCTGCGGAGGTTATGCATGTTTTCCGGATCCATCACTGCTCTCATTACGCCCTTCGCGAACGGCAAGATCGACGATGCCGCGTTCCAGCGCTTTGTCGACTGGCAGATCAAACAAGGATCGAACGGACTTGTACCCAGCGGTTCGACCGGCGAATCGGCGACACTGTCCCATGAGGAGCATGAGCGTGTCATCCGTTTGTGCGTTGAAGCAACAGCGAAACGCGTTCCGGTCATCGCCGGAACCGGCTCGAATTCGACGGCCGAGGCGATCAGCCTGACCCGCGCCGCCGAAGCCCTCGGCGCCGACGCGGCGCTGGTGGTGATGCCCTATTACAACAAGCCCAGCCAGGAGGGGCTCTATCAGCATTTCAAGGCGATCCACGACGCCTCGGGCCTGCCGATCATCGTCTACAACATCCCGGGCCGCAGTGTGGTCGATATGAGCGTCGAGACGATGGCGCGCCTGGCCAAGCTGCCGCGCATCGCCGGCGTCAAGGACGCGACCGCCGACCTGACGCGGCCGACGCGGATGCGCCATGCCATCGGACCGGATTTCTGCCAGCTGTCGGGCGAAGACCCCTCGATCTGCGCCTTCCTGGCCCAGGGCGGGCACGGCTGCATCTCGGTCACCGCCAATGTCGCGCCGGCGCTGTGCTCAGGGCTGCAGGCCGCCTGGCGTGCCGGCAAAATCGAAGAAATGGCGCGCATCCGCGATGCGCTGACCCCGCTCAACGCCGCCCTGTTCGCCGAGGTCAACCCGGTGCCGGTGAAATATGCGGTAAGCCGGCTCGGCTTCGGCGCGCCGTCGCTGCGCCTGCCGCTGATCGAGGCCTCGGCTGAGACGCGGGCGCTGGTCGACGAGGCGATGCGCTTCGCCGGACTGCTGAACTGACGCGATGGCCGCTTCCGAGCCCCAGCCGGGCAAGATCGCCGCGCAGAACCGCCGGGCGCGGCACGACTATCTGATCGAGCAGACGGTGGAGGCGGGGATCGTCCTGGCCGGAACCGAGGTGAAGTCCTTGCGCACCGGCCAGGCGAGCATCGCCGAGGCCTTCGCGCGCGAGGACGGCGGCGAGTTGTTCCTGGTCAACGCCCATATCCCGGAATACCAGCAGGCGCACAAGCTGCTGCAGCACGAGGTCAAGCGACCGCGCAAGCTGCTGCTCCATCGCAAGGAAATGGCCAGGCTGATGGCCTCGATCAAGCGCGAGGGCGTGACCATCGTGCCGCTGTCGATCTATTTCAATCCGCGCGGCATGGCCAAGGTCCAGCTCGGCCTGGCCAAGGGCAAGCGCTTGGCCGACAAGCGCCAAGCCGACAAGGAACGCGATTGGAAGCGCGACAAGGCCAGGCTGATGCGCAACAAGTGAGACGGCGGGCCGCCCTTCTGCTCATGCTCGTCGCGTTCTGCCTTCCGCTTCAGGCGCAGGCGGGCCGGCTGGAGCAAATCAAGGCGCGCGGCTATCTGAACTGCGGCTTCAAGCCTGGCCTGCAAGGCTTCTCACTTCTCTTCCCAGATGCAGGCCCCTTCGGTTTGGACGCTGACATATGTCGAGCGGTTTCGGTCGCGATTTTGGGTGGTTACCGTCCGTTAGGGTTCATTGAGGTCAAGTCCTTTCAGGATTTAAAGACTAATCCTGATATCGATCTTGCCGTTCGGCGCCTATCGTGGACTTTAACCAGGGAGGGAGCCGACGGGTTGATATTCGGCCCGATCACCTTCTATGACGGGCAAGGTTTCCTGGTCCCAAAAGCGAGTGGAATCACAACCGCCCTTCAGCTCGATGGGAAGCGAATTTGTGTCGACCCTGGAGAAAGTTGGGCGGGAAATCTTATCCGTTATGTGAAGGCCAACAACCTCAAGGCCGATGTGATCGTCACCGCCGGTCCCGAGGATAGCCAGCGGCGCCTCTTCTCAGGAAAATGTGACGCTTATAGCGCGGACAAGTCCATGTTGGGCGCGGTGCGGGCAAGCGAGAAACACGTGGATGATTCAATCATCCTGGGAGATGAGATATCAAAGGAGCCTCTAGCGCCAATCATGCGCGAGGGTGACGACCAATTTTTTCAGATCGTCCGCTGGACGATCTTCGCGATGATCGAGGCTGAAGAACTTGGCGTTACGTCGAAAAATATCGACGCAAAGCTTGGCAGCGATGATCCGGATGTCATGAGGTTGTTGGGAAAAATTCCAGGTAACGGCAAGGCCCTGGGCCTTTCCGAGGACTGGGCCTATCAAGTCATCAAGGCCATTGGCAATTACGGCGAAATGTTTTCCCGTCATGTTGGTGCGGACAGTGAGATCAAGCTCGATCGCGGCCGCAACAACCTATGGACGAACGGGGGCCTGATGTACGCGCCCCCGCTACGCTGATCCTCAATTGGAGGCGACTTCCTTCGCCATCACGAAGTCGATCTCGTAGGTGCCTTCGGCCTTGAGCGGCACCGCGGTGGTCTTCGGCGTCACGATCTTGTAGCCCTTCTTCTCGGCCTTGATCGTGATCTTGCTCGGATCGATGGCCTCGCCGTTGTCCTTGATCTGGGCGCCGATATCCGGGCTGCGGTAATGGCCGACCGTATCGTTGTCGAACGGGAAGGTCATGCCGATACCGTCGACATGGATGGTCATCTCGACCTGGTCGAGATAATTGCCATCGGTGTCCTTGATATGGCCGAAATAGACCAGATCGACCTTGCCATGCTCAGGCGCCGGCAGGAAGAATTCGCCGCCATTGGCGAAAGTCGGCGCCGAGGCCATCAGGCTCAGCCCGAGAATGCTTCCCCCCAAGACCATTAACTTCAGTGGGCGTTTCATTGACCCCTCCATTGATGCTGCAACTATAGAGTGCATCATCCCGTCAGTCAAAAATTTGGGTATGGACCCCGGAAAAAAACAGCTCAAAAAAACCAGCGCTTCTCATAAATCAGCACGATCAGCACCAGTGCCGCCGGAATGAGGCCCGCCCAGGTCGGCGACAGCCGGTCGGCCCAGCGGCGCGGGACCGCTAAGGAGATCGGCAGGCTGACCAGCATGGCAGTCACGATCCAACCGTACCAGGAGATCGGCGGCCCCGCCGTCTTGGGCTGGTCGGCAATGTGGAACTCATGGACCAACGGGTAATATTTGAACACGGCGATGCTGAAGAAGAAGGCCAGCGTGTAGGCGATTCCGAACACGATCGAGAAGATCGAGAACCTGCCGTGCCCCATCATTGGACCGGTACTCTCATTGGAATAGGCCTCTGATATTGTTCAGCACATGGCCGACCAGGAAATTCCACCAGATGACGAAGGCCAATATCCAGGTGAGATAGCGCCGGGCGATCAGCCCCTCGGCAGTCAGCGGCTCACGCCAGAAGAACCAATAGGCCGGCAGCAGCCCGAGCCCGATCGCCGCCAGATGCTCCTTGATCTCGAACACGCCGTTGGCGGCGCGCATGTCCAGGTCCTCCAAAGTCGGCCGCACATCCAGCCGGTAGGGCGGGTAGAGCAGGGCGCCGAATATGGCGGTGATGATGAACAGGATGACGATGGCGTTGGTATAGCCGGCCGCGCCGACCGACCGGAACCGCGTGACGAATGACCGCTCGGCCAGCGGCACACGCCGCGCCGTGCTGAAGGCCTGATGGGTGATCGCGCCCAGCAAGGCGACAGCCAGCAGCCCGTGCAGAATCAGGAGCGTCGTGATCATGCCTTGCTGGTCTTCATTGGCGGCAACATCCCTCGACCGGTGACGATTCCGGTAGTCGGACGACTCTAGCGTGGGATGTCCTCAGATCAAGGCGGCGAGAATCATCGCGCCGGCTTAATTCTCCGCGACGTTCCGGGGGCGGGTCAGGTTGGCCGGCAAGGCGTTTGCGCCCTCTTCGTCTTCGCCGTCGTCCTCGACAACCTCGTTATAGGGCCGCGGCTGATGCTTGCGGGCGATGAAAGGCGCTAGGGACTGCAGCTCGAGGAAGTGATCAGCCTGGCGGCGCAGCTCGTCGGCCACCATCGGCGGCTGGGAGCGGACGGTCGACACCACCGTCACCCGTACGCCCTTGCGCTGGACCGATTCGACCAGGCGGCGGAAATCGCCGTCGCCCGAGAACAGGATGATATGGTTCACATGGTCCGCCATCTCCATCACGTCGACGGCAAGCTCGATATCCATATTGCCCTTGATCTTGCGCCGGCCGGTGGCGTCGGTGAACTCCTTGGTCGGCTTGGTGACCATGGTGTAGCCGTTGTAGTCCAGCCAATCGACCAGAGGGCGGATCGGCGAATATTCCTGATCCTCGATCAGGGCAGTGTAATAGAAGGCACGTACCAGCCGTCCCTTCGAGGCGCCCCATTTCAGCAGCTTCTTATAGTCGATCTCGAAGCCGAGAGACCGCGCGGCGCCGTACAGGTTGGCGCCGTCGATGAAAATCGCGGATCGATCTTCCTTATAGAAGAGGCCGTCATCCTCACGGTGCCGGGCTGGATCGGAATGGGGGTCGTGCGACCGGGTGGTATTGTCATTAAACATGGAATGTCTCTCAAATATGTGGGTGAACACCCCGGCCAAATCTTGGTTCCGGCTATAAATGCGGGCCGGCTAAAGTTTCTTTATTGTCATGTAACGCGCGCGGTCAGGGTAGCAACCCTTGCGTTGAAAGGGTTGCCGATTTACATGTACGGATCAAGCAAACATCGCCGAGGCACCTGGATATGGCGCGCGTTACCGCCGAAGACTGCGTACTGAAGATTCCGAACCGCTTTGAACTCGTCATGATGGCGTCGCAGCGCGCCCGCGAGATCGGCGGCGGAATGACTCTAACGATCGACCGCGACAACGACAAGAATCCCGTCGTGGCGCTGCGCGAGATCGCCGAAGAGACCGTCGTTCTGGACGAATTGAAGGAGTCGCTGGTCCGCGGCCATCAGAAGGTCATCCCGTCGGACGAGCACGAGGATGAGATCATCGATCTGATGGAGGGCGAGCAGGGCTGGGTCCGCCCCGACGGCGAGCTGCAGACGCTGGCCGACGAAGGCATGATCGACCAGGACGACGAGGGCAGCCTGTCGATGGGCGACGACGCCAATCTGGACGAGGCGCTGGACGACGACGAAGAGTCGATCCCCGGCCACGGCCAGGAGCCGGCCGACAATTTCGACCTGGACGAAGAATAACCGGGATATTCGCCACTCCGGCGCGCGGCCGGGCTAAAAGGGAAGTATGAGCGCGGCCGCCGAACCCACTGCCAAACGCCCCATGATCCGCCAGTATGAGCTGGTCGAACGGGTCAAGGCTTACGATCCCAATGCCGACGAGGACGCGCTCAACCGCGCCTATGTCTATTCGCTGAAGATGCACGGCAGCCAGTTGCGCGCGTCCGGCGACAGCTATTTTTCCCATCCGCTCGAAGTCGCGGGCATCCTCACCGAGATGAAGCTGGACAGCGCGTCGATCGTGACCGCGCTGCTCCACGACACGATCGAGGACACGGCGGCGACGCTGACCGACATCGAACGCCTGTTCGGACCCGAGATCGCGCGGCTGGTCGACGGCGTGACCAAGCTGTCGCGGATGGAGCTGCAGAACGTCGATCCGGGCGGCACCAGCGACCAGACCAAGCAGGCCGAGAATTTCCGCAAGCTGCTGCTGGCGATGTCGGAGGATATCCGCGTCCTGCTGGTGAAGCTGGCGGACCGCCTGCACAATATGCGGACGCTGCATTATATCGGCGATAAGGTGAAGCGCCGCCGCATCGCCCGCGAGACGCTGGAAATCTACGCCCCGCTGTCGGAACGCATCGGCATTCACGGCATCAAGGACGAGCTGGAAGACCTGGCCTTCGCCGAACTCTATCCCGACGCGCGCAACGGCATCATCTCGCGCCTCGCCTTCCTGCGGCAGGAGGGCGGCGATCTGCCCCGCCGGATCGTCGCCGCGCTGGAACGCGACATGGCGCAGGAGAAGATCCCGGCCTCCGTGTCGGGCCGGGAAAAGACGCCCTATTCGATCTGGCGCAAGATGCAGGTCAAGAATATCGCGTTCGAGCAGCTGTCCGACATCATGGCCTTCCGCATCGTCGTCGAGGCAATCCCGGATTGCTATCAGGCGCTGGGCGTCGTGCATGGCCGCTATCCGACCGTGCCGGGCCGCTTCAAGGACTATATCTCAACGCCCAAGCCCAACGGCTATCGCAGCCTGCACACGGCGGCGATCGGGCCGGAGCGGCACCGCATCGAGATCCAGATCCGCACCCGCGAGATGCATGAGGAGGCCGAGCTCGGCGTCGCCGCGCACTGGGCCTACAAGTCGAACCAGCGGTCGGACGGCAAGCAGTATCGGTGGCTGCGCGAGCTGCTGGAGATCGTCGACAACGCGCAGAAGCCCGAGGAATTCCTCGAGCACACCAAGCTGGAGCTGTTCCAGGACCAGGTTTTCTGCTTCACGCCCAAGGGCGACCTGATCGCCCTGCCGCGCGGCGCGACGCCGGTCGATTTCGCCTATGCCGTCCATTCCCAGGTCGGCGACCATTGCGTCGGCGCCAAGGTCAATGGCCGCATCGTTCCGCTGAACAGCAAGCTGAACAACGGCGACCAGGTCGACATCATCCAGTCGAAAAGCCAGACGCCGTCCCCCGCCTGGGAGCGCTTCGTCGTCACCGGCAAGGCGCGGGCGCATATCCGCCGCTATGTCCGCAACCTGCAGCGCAAGGAATATGTGACGCTGGGCAAGGCGATGTTGCAGAAGGCCTTCCGCCATGACGGGCATGAGCTGACCGAAAAGGCGCTGCAGGGGGCATTGAAGGCGCTGCATGCCGAGACGCTGGAAGACCTTTATGCCGAAATCGGCGCCGGCAACCGAACGACGCGCGATGTGTCGGTCGTGCTCTATCCGCCCGAGAAGCAGGCGCCGGCCGCGCCGGGAGAGGCTCTGGAGGCCGAGACCAAGGTCCTGCCGTTCCCGCCCAAGGCCAAGCTCAAGGGCAAGGAGCGGCCGCTGCCGATCCGGGGGCTCATCCCGGGCCTCGCGGTGCATTTCGCCCGCTGCTGCCATCCGCTGCCCGGCGACCGCATCGTCGGCATCGTCACCACCGGCAAGGGCGTCACCGTCCACACGATCGACTGCGAAACGCTGGAGAGCTTCTCCGAGACACCGGAACGCTGGCTCGACATTTCCTGGGGCGACGACGCCGAGGCCGACGACCATGTCGGCCGCCTGTTCGTCACCATCGCCAACGAGCCGGGCAGCCTCGGCACGCTGTCGACCGTGATCGGGCGCAACGGCGGCAATATCA
>Ga0268266_10001191_pt1 | contig 32115 bp, 25 predicted proteins | sample KBSS13metaG_FD_190356 | JGI IMG/M metagenome (GOLD analysis project Ga0268266, IMG submission 190356) | Switchgrass rhizosphere microbial communities from Kellogg Biological Station, Michigan, USA - KBS S1-3 metaG (SPAdes) (version 2) | ecosystem: Host-associated > Plants > Roots > Rhizosphere... | reverse complement strand
GATCGACAGCGTGCCACGTTTCGCCGTCGTCGGAGGTCCATCGGGCGGGTACCGCCACGTCCCCGATCTCGGTGCGCCCCGATCCGCCGGCGACACCCGAGAAGACCACTGCGCCAATCGATATGCCGGATTCACCAGTGAAGTGGTCGAGCGCTATCTCGGTCGTCTCTGTGGCGTTGACCATGCCGATGCCGGTCATCGCCACGATCACCTTTTTGCCACCCAGCGTGCCGAGGTAGAAGTGGTGGCCGTCTACGACCACCGAGGGATTCGGATCGAGTGTGGTGCGGGCGAGAATGGCATCGGTTTCAGCGGGGAAGGCCGAAAGGATCAGCGTGCGCTGTTCGGTCGTCTGACTCGTGTGTTGCGTGTCGACCGGCTTTTCTTGCAACGAGGGCGCGGTGAATGCCCGTTCGAACTCGCGCCGCGCGAACGCCAGCAGTGACCAGATCGACGGGCCTTCGGCGGGCGCTCCTGGCGTGCTGCTTGCGGCGAACGGGCTCAGGATCGCATTGACGACGCCGGACACCAGTGTGGTCACCGCGCGGACCACGTTGGGCTGCACCGGTTTCGGCGTTGACGGTGTGCTGATCGTGACGGCGGGTGATGCGACGGGTGACTGCGTCGGATCAGAGGATCCGCTGGTGACGGCGGTGGTGTCCTCATGCTTAGTGACGGCCGGCGCCTCATGCTTCACGTCCGAGGCTGCGGACACGGCCGCCGTCCGCTTCGGCTTCGTGGGCTTGGCCGCCGGCGCGGCAGACCGTTTCTTTCGCGCGGGCTTGGTGGGCGGCGTCTCGTCGGTGACCTTGGCGGGCGGATCGGCCGCCTCGGCCTTCGTGTCGGTGGTGCTGGATGACGTGGATCCGACGGCGCCGTCAGTTTCGTCGGCCCACGCGAGGCCGCTCTGCCAACCGGTCATGACGGCAGCGCCGATGCCCAGGGCGACGGTCAAGCCGCCGACCCTACGCAGCCATGCCCCCACAGGCATGCGGAATGTATATCGCTTGGGTGCGGTCGGCGCGCCAGAATTGCGATAGCTGAGGATGGTTGATCGCGGTGTTAGCAGCAATTTCTACTTCAGGGTCGTGCTATGCACCCCTTATGCGGAATTGCACAGCCATGGCGTCGAAATCGCGCCTAGCGCGCCGAAATGTAAGTGCCCGCCAGGAGCTGCAACACCGGCCGAAGCTCACGCTGCTCGCACTCATCAGCTCAGAACATGCCCCGATCAGCGCTGATTAGCGGTAACGTTGGCACCTCCATCAGCAACAATAGGAAAGTTCACCTCTGACATGTGGTCCATCCGGCTTGGAGCCCTGGCCGCCGGTGCGGCGATCTCACTGGCAGTTGCCTCACCCGCCGCGGCGGACGCGGGCAGCTTCCTCAAAGAGGTGCAGCCCTTCTACCAGAACTTCAGCGCCGAGCAGTTGCTGTCCGAGGGGTTCAGGGTGTGCTCGGCGCAGGACGGCGGCATGAACTCCCCGAAGGCCGTCCAGATGGTCCAGGACGACATCGGGGCATCGGTGACCGCGGCGGGCGACATCGTCGCGGCCGCGGTCGTCCATCTCTGCTGAACGTCGCTTACCCCGTCGGGGTTCGGTCGATGCCCCTGCGGATCTCGCCGGGAACGTGTTCAACGCGGGTGAGGTTCCGGTGCTCTGATGAGTGAAGCTGCCAGGGCACGCTGGTCACCATGACCGAGGGCTCGAAAAGCAAACGGCCCTTGAGACGTAACGAGCTTTGATTGTGCAGCAGGTTCTCCCACCAGCGGCCGACAACGTATTCGGGGATGTAGACATTCACCACGTCGCGTGGTCCGCTCTGGCGCTGCTTCTTGATGTATGCGAGGACAGGCCGGGTGATCTCCCGATACGGCGACTCAATGACTTTGAGCGGAATGTCGACGTTGAGTTCCTCCCACTCCCGCACGAGAGCCCTGGTCTCCGCATCGTCGACATTGACGGTCAACGCGGTCAAGGTGTCCGGCCTGGTTGCCCTCGCGAACATCAACGCACGCTGAGTTGCCTTGTGCCAGCCCGAGATCAGCACAATGGCGTGGATTCTGCTCGGCAACGTCGGCTCGTCGTCGTCAACGGTGCGAAGCTCGGCGCGCACCGCGGCGTAGTGCCGATGGACGCTTTGCATCAGAACGCACAGCACGGGGATCGCGATGACCACCAGATACGCGCCGTGCGTGAACTTGGTGATCATCACGACCACCAACACCACGCCGGTGAAACAGGCTCCGAGGGCGTTGATGGCCCGCGCCCGGTGGATTCGGAGCCGCTGTGCGGGGCTATCGGTGTCGCGCAACGCGCGATTCCAGTGCACCACCATGCCTGTCTGACAGATCGTGAAGGACGTGAAGACGCCGAGGATGTAGAGCTGGATCAGTCGGGTTGTCGAGCCGTCGAACGCGTAGATCAACCCGCCGGCGATCACGGCGAGCAGGATGATGCCGTTAGAGTAGGCGAGCCGGTCGCCGCGGGTGTGCAGTTGGCGGGGCAGGTAGCGATCCTGCGCGAGAATCGAACTCAGCAGGGGAAAGCCGTTGTAGGCGGTGTTCGCCGCCAGGATCAGAATCAGCGCCGTCGCGGCCTGAATGTAATAGAACATGATGCTGTTGTTGCCGAACACCGCGGCCGCGACTTGGGCGATGACGGTGCGCTGGGCATCGTTGTTGCAGTCGCCCGGGAATCCGATTAGGTCGCAGGTGTGTTCGACGACGCGGGTGTGTGTTATCAACGCCAGCGCGGTGACGCCGATGAACATCGTGATCGCCAGGGTGCCCATCGCAGTCATGGTTCGGGCGGCATTGAGCGACTTGGGTTTCCGGAATGCCGGCACACCGTTGCTGATGGCCTCGACCCCGGTGAGTGCGGTGCAGCCGGACGAGAACGCGCGCAGCGCGAGCAAGGAGATCGCCAGGGTGTTCAACCCGACGTGTTCGGCATGGATGCCGTAATTCGCGCTCTCCGCTAACGGCACGTCACCAATGAGCGTGCGGAACAAGCCGATTGCGATCATCAGCATCACCCCGGCGATGAACGCGTAGGTCGGCACGGCGAATGCTCGACCGGATTCGCGCACTCCTCTCAGATTCATCGCGGTCAGCAATACGACGAAGGCGATGTTGATCGCGACGCGATACGGGTTCAGTTCGGGGATCGCCGAGATGATGTTGTCCACGCCCGCGGCCACAGAGACAGCGACCGTCATCACGTAGTCGACGAGCAGCGCGGCGGCCACCACCAGTCCCGCCCGGGGACCCAGGTTCGTCGACGCCACTTCGTACGACCCGCCGCCGCTGGGGTAGGCGAGCACGACCTGCCGGTACGACAGTGTCACCACGGCGAGAAGCAGCACCACGGCCGCGCCGATCCACGGCGTGAGGTAGAGGTAGGCAAGCCCGCCGAGAGTCAGGATCAACAGGATTTCTTGGGTCGCATAGGCGACCGACGACAGCGGGTCGCTGGCGAAAATCGGCAGCGCGATCCGCTTCGGCAGAAGCGTATGGCCGAGGCGGTCACTGCGGAACGGTCGGCCGACGACCAGTCGCTTGAGCACGGATGTCGGTGACGACACGACCTCGGAGCCTAATGTCGATCCGCCCGACCTGGCCCGCCGCAAGGTGTATAGATTTCGTAAAAGTCCAGCTAGCCGGCGTATGGATGGCGTCAAGCCTCTTTTGGGTTCCAGGCCTGCTTCCTATCGTGCGGCGAATGCCGGTTATCGACGGACAAGACTCTGTGCCGGACCTGCTTGAGCTGGTAAGCCAGGCACACGTGCTCGAGGTACTCGACGCGCTCATCCGCGGGCCAATGCGTCGTGCAGATCTGCGCACCCATGTCCACGCCGGCCGGCGCGGATTGGCGGCGGCCTTGAGGCTCCTCGGGGGTCGTGGACTGGTAACGAGGAATGACCATGGAAGCTGGGACACCGACGCGCCAGCCCACATCGTGTACCGACTCACGGACCTCGGTCGCGTGGTTGTCGAGGCACTGTCGTGCTACTCGCTCTGGACCGCGATGTACGACCGTGTCGAGGCGAGCCAGGATCACTGCTGGAATCGATAACCCATCCCGGCTTCGGTCAGCAGGTGCACGGGGCGTGACGGATCGTCTTCGAGCTTGCGTCGGAGCTGCGCCAAATACACGCGCAGATAGTGGGTTTCCTTGGCGTAAGCGGGACCCCAGACTTCCTTCAGCAGCTCCTCGCGGCCGACGAGCTTGCCGCGGTTGCGCACCAGCATCTCGAGCATGCCCCACTCGGTGGGAGTCAGGTGGACTTCCGTGCCGTTCTTGGTCACCTTCTTCGCGGCGAGGTCGACGGTGAACGACGATGTTTCGATCACCGGCTCGTCGGTGTCGGATGCGGCGATGCCCCGGCGTACCGCGGCCCGCAGGCGCGCCAGAAATTCGTCCATGCCAAAGGGTTTGGTGACGTAGTCGTCGGCGCCTGCGTCGAGCGCTTCGACCTTGTCCGACGAATCGGTGCGTGCCGACAGCACGATCACCGGCGCCGTGAGCCAGCCGCGCAGCCCGCCGAGCACCTCGATACCCGACATGTCGGGCAGCCCGAGATCCAACACGATGACGTCGGGCCGGTGATCGGCCGCCGTGCTGAGAGCCTCGGCGCCACTGGCGGCGGTGAACACCTCGTAGCCGCGCACCGAGAGGTTGATTCGCAACGCGCGCAAGATCTGCGGTTCGTCGTCGATGACCAGCACCCTGGTTTTCTGCGGGGTCATGGCCCGTCCTTCGGCGCGGCAAGGTCGATTTCGGCGGTGAGCCCGCCGCCGGGCGTGTCCGTCGCCGAAATGGTGCCGCCCATGGCCTCCACGAATCCACGGGCAACCGACAGGCCGAGCCCGACGCCGATGCTGGTGTCGTGGTCGCCGAGGCGTTGGAACGGCGCGAACAACTGCTCCTCGCTGCCGCGCGGGATGCCCGGTCCTTCGTCGATGACGGCGATCAACACACGGTCGCCGACCTGCCCCGCCGTGACACGGATCGGGCTGTCCGGGGCGTAGCGCAATGCGTTGTCGATGAGGTTGGCCAGTACACGTTCGAGCAGACCGCTGTCGGCCATCACCACCGCATCGTCCACGTCGACCTTCACACGGTCCAGACCCTCCCTGCGAAAACCGGTGATGCCCTTGCTGATTGCTAACAGTGCGCGCTGCACGGTCTCTTCCAGGTACACGCGTTGCAGCTCTGGCCGCAGCACACCGGCGGCCAGGCGCGACGAGTCGAGCAGGTTGCCGACGAGCGCGGTGAGCTGGTCGACGGACTCCTCGATGGTGGCGAGCAGTTCGGCGGTGTCCTCCGCTGAGAAGTCGATGTCGTTGCTGCGCAGGCTGGATACCGCGGCCTTGGCGGCGGCCAACGGGGTGCGCAGGTCGTGGCTGACGGCCGAGAGCAGTGAGCGGCGCAGTTCGTCGGCCTGCGCGATGGCCTCGGCCTTGCCGGCTTCTTCGGTCAACTCCCGCTGCTTGACCAGTCCCGCCGCCTGTTTGGCGACCGCACTGAGCACCCGGCGATCGCGCGCGGCCAGCTTGCGGCCTGCCATCAACAACCAGAATTCGTCGTCGCCGACTTCGATGGCGCTGTCGGCGGTGTCGACGTCGACGCAGGGATCCTTGCCCACGCAGCCGACGATGCCTGTGCCTTCCCGCAGCAGGCTGACGGCGCGCTGGGAATAGGTTTCGCGGACCCGCTCTAGCAGGGTGTCGAGGTCGGCACCGCGCAGCACCGATCCGGCGAACAGCGCGAGTAGTTCGGCTTCCTGCGACGCATGTCGGGCTTCGCGGGACCGGCTGGCCGCCCCGTCGACCAAGGCCGAGACGGCGATCGCAACGAGCAACAACACGACGATGGTCACTGCGCTGTCGGGTTCGGCGATCGTGAAGGTGTAGCGAGGCTCAACCAGGAAGTAATTCAGCAGCAATCCAGACAGCACTGCCGACAGCACGGCGGGTGCGACGCCGCCGAGCAGCGCGACGGTCAGCACGCCGATGAAGAAGATCGCGCTCTCGCCGCCGATTCCCAAATAGGGGTCCAGGAGAAAGACGATCAAGGCGCAGATCGCCGACGGAACCACAACGGCGGCAAGCCACGACATCGCATGCTGCTGACGCGGCGAGAGCCGCGACCACCGAGAGCCTTGGCTGGCCTCCTCGTGCGTGACCATGTGCACGTCGATCTTGCCGGACTGCTGCACCACCGACGCGCCGATGCCCTCGTCGAACATGCGGGCCCACCGCGAGCGCCGCGACGTCCCGATCACCAATTGGGTGGCGTTCTCGTCGCGGGCGAAATCCAGCAGGGCGCTTGGCACGTCATCGCCGACCACGGTGTGCAGCGTTGCGCCCAGGCTTATCGCCAGTTCCCGCACCTTACCCATCTGCGGTGCCGAGACGCCTGAAAGCCCGTCGCCGCGAACGACGTGCACGACCATCAGCTCGGCGCTCGACTTCGATGCGATGCGGGATGCCCTGCGCACCAGGGTCTCTGATTCCGGCCCCCCGGTGACGGCGACGACGACACGTTCGCGCGCCTCCCAGGTGTCGGTGATCTGGTTCTCTTCACGATACTTCTCAAGCGCCGCGTCGACCTGGTCGGCGAGCCACAGCAGCGCCAATTCACGTAGCGCCGTGAGGTTTCCGCGACGGAAGTAATTCGACAGTGCCGCGTCGACGCGCTCGGGGGTGTACACGTTTCCGTGGGCGAGCCTGCGCCGCAGGGCCTCTGGGGTGATGTCGACCAATTCGATCTGATCCGCCGCACGGACCACCTCGTCGGGCACCTTCTCCTGCTGTTCGATGCCGGTGATCTGCGTGACGACGTCGTTGAGGCTCTCCAGGTGCTGGACGTTGACCGTTGAGATGACGGTGATACCGGCGTCGAGCAGTTCCTCGACGTCCTGCCACCGTTTGGGGTTCTTGCTGCCGGGGGTGTTGGTGTGCGCGAGTTCGTCGACCAGCACCACTTGCGGTTGGCGTTTGAGCACCGCCTCGACGTCGAGTTCACCGAAGCGCTTGCCCCGGTATTCGATGTACTTGGGCGGTACCGACTCGATGCCGTCGAGCAAGTCGGCGGTCTTCTTGCGACCGTGGGTCTCGACGACCGCGGCGACCAGATCGGTGCCGCGTTCCAGCCGCCGATGCGCTTCGCCGAGCATCGCGTACGTCTTACCAACACCGGGAGCTGAGCCGAGATAGATGCGCAGCTCCCCGCGTTTGGTGGCGTTGTGCGGATTGCTCACATCAACATCATCCACCCGGGTACTTCTGATCGAGCTCGATATTCAGTGCCAGCACGTTGACGGTGGGCTCACCCATGAAGCCCAGCCAGCGTCCGTCGATGTTGTCCGCAACTGCCTGCTTGACCTGGTCAGCGCTGACGCCGCGGGCGCGGGCCACGCGGTTGACCTGCAGGTCGGCATAGGCGATCGAGATGTGCGGGTCGAGGCCGCTGCCGCTGGCTGTGACGGCGTCGGCGGGCACCTGCGGGTCCGCGGAGGCCGCACCACGGATCGGCACGATCTGGCCGATGCTGTAGTCCTCACCGACCTTCGCGCATTCGACGCGGACACCTTCATAGGTGTTGAGGAACGGCGTCTTCGTCGTGTCGCATGGCTCGTTGACGCTGACCACCCGTGTCGGATGCACGACATTGCCGACCGCGTCGCGTGGGCCGATCACGGACAGCACCGCGCCGACACCCTCGCCGGTGCAGAACGGGCGCGCACCGTCAACACCCTCAAGGTCTCCGACGGCCTTGCTGCGCGTGCAGACCTGCGTGAGCAGGCTTGGCTTGTCGGACGCATCGACGATGCTTTCCGGGCCGAGGTTGCTTGCGCCGGTGGCAAGCGGGTCGTAGCCATTGCCTGCCACCGAAGGGCGGCTCTGGAAGTATTGCGGCAGCGCGTTGCCGTCCTTGTCGGTGAACGACTGCCCAATGAGGCTGCTGCCCACCGGCTTTCCGTTGGCCTCGACGATCGACCCGTTGGCCTTGTCGTGAAGGCCCGGGATCTGGGCAACGAGCCAGATGAAGACCGGGTAGGCGAGACCGACGATGACCGTGAGGACCAGTAGGGCGCGCAGCGCGGCCCAATGTTGGCGAGCCAGATTCGAGAGCTTCATTTTCACATCCCTGGGAGGAATTGGATGACGAGGTCGATCAGCTTGATGCCGATGAACGGCGCGATGATGCCGCCGAGGCCGTAGACATACAAGTTGCGGCTCAACAGCTTTGACGCGCTGCTCGGGGTGTAGCGCACACCGCGCAGCGACAGGGGGATCAGCGCGACGATCACCAGGGCGTTGAAGATCACCGCTGACAGGATTGCCGACTGCGGGCTGTGCAATCGCATGATGTTCAGCAGATCCAGGCCGGGGAACAGTGCGACGAACATCGCCGGAATGATCGCGAAGTACTTGGCGATGTCGTTGGCGATCGAGAACGTGGTCAACGCGCCGCGGGTGATGAGCAGTTGCTTGCCGATCTCGACGATCTCGATCAGCTTGGTCGGGTCGGAGTCGAGATCGACCATGTTGCCGGCCTCTTTGGCCGCCGAAGTGCCGGTGTTCATCGCGACGCCGACATCGGCCTGCGCCAGCGCGGGCGCGTCGTTGGTGCCGTCGCCGGTCATCGCGACCAGCTTTCCGCCCGCCTGCTCCTTCTTGATCAGGGCCATCTTGTCTTCGGGGGTGGCCTCGGCGAGGAAATCGTCGACACCCGCCTCGTCGGCAATGGCCTTGGCGGTCAACGGGTTATCGCCAGTGATCATCACGGTTCGGATGCCCATCCGGCGCATCTCGTCGAAGCGTTCGCGCATACCCTGTTTGACGACGTCCTTGAGATGGATGACGCCGAGCACCTCGGCCTCGCCATTGACGACCTGCCCGACGACCAGGGGAGTGCCGCCTGCGGCGGAGATGCCGTCGACGATATCGCCGAGTTCGGTTGTTACGACGCCGCCTTGGCTGCGCACCCAGTCGGCGACTGCGGCCGCCGCGCCTTTGCGGAGCAGGTGTCCGTTCTCGAGGTCGACGCCGGACATCCTGGTCTGGGCGCTGAACTCGACCCAGTGCGCCTTGTCGAGTTCGCCTGGCGTGCGGGCGCGCAGCCCGTATTCCTGTTTGGCGAAGACGACGATCGAGCGGCCTTCGGGTGTCTCGTCGGCGAGGCTGGACAGTTGCGCGGCATCGGCGAGCGCTTCCGGTGACACACCAGTGACCGGGACGAAGGCCGCGGCCTGTCGATTGCCGAGCGTGATGGTGCCGGTCTTGTCGAGCAGCAACGTGTTGACGTCGCCAGCGGCCTCGACGGCGCGACCGGACATGGCCAGCACGTTGCGCTGCACCAGGCGGTCCATGCCCGCGATACCGATGGCCGACAGCAGCGCGCCGATCGTCGTCGGAATCAGGCAGACCAGCAGTGAGACCATCACGATGCCGGATACGCCGTTGCCGTTGAGCGACAACGAATCCGGGACGCCGGGATTGTTGGCTTTGGAGAAGATCGCCAGCGGTTGCAGGGTCGCGACGGCGAATACGAAGATGATCGTCAGCGACGCGAGCAGAATATTGAGGGCGATCTCGTTGGGCGTCTTCTGCCGGTTGGCGCCCTCGACGAGAGCGATCATCCGGTCGATGAAGCTCTCGCCAGGCTTCTGCGTGATCTTGACGACGATGCGGTCGGACAACACGGTTGTGCCGCCGGTTACCGCCGAGCGGTCGCCGCCGGATTCGCGGATGACGGGGGCCGATTCGCCGGTGATCGCCGATTCGTCCACCGAGGCAATGCCTTCCACGACGTCACCGTCGCCCGGAATGGTCTGGCCGGCCTCGACGACGACAACGTCGCCCTGCTGGAGCAGGGGAGCAGCGATCTCTTCTTCGCGGCCAGGGGCGCCCGGGCGCCAGTCAGTGAGGCGTCGGGCCATGGTCGCGGTCTTGGTCTTGCGCAGCGACTCTGCTTGCGCCTTGCCGCGGCCCTCGGCGACGGCCTCAGCGAGATTGGCGAAAACCACGGTGAGCCAGAGCCATATCACGGTCAGCCAGGCGAACCAGGACGGGTCGGTGATCGCGAGGATCGTGCTCCAGACGGCGCCGATCTCGACGATGAACATGACCGGGTTGCGCCACAGCGTGCGCGGATCGAGCTTGCGGAGCGCGTCGGGCAGTGACTTCCACAGCATCTTCGGGTCCAGCAGGCCGCCCTGGATTCGTTTGGGGCTGCCGGCTTTCGGCTCGGCGGATTCGAGTGTGGCAACGGACATCAGTGAATTCCTTCAGCGAGGGGGCCGAGCGCAAGCATCGGCAGGAAGGTGAGGGCGACCAGGATCAGCGTCACACCGGCGACCATGCCGACGAACTGCGGACGGTGCGTCGGCAGCGTCCCGATGGACTCAGGTGCCTTGCCTTGCTTGGCCAGCGAGCTGGCCAGTGCGAGAACGAAGATCATCGGCAGGAAGCGACCGAACACCATCGCCAGGCCGAGTGCGGTGTTGTACCACTCGGTGTTGACGGTGATGCCCGCGAATGCCGAACCGTTGTTGTTGGCCGCGGAGGTGAACGCGTAGAGCACCTCGGACAGACCGTGCGGGCCGGTGTTGAGCATGCCCGCCCGTTGGCCGGGCATGGCCATCGCGACAGCCGTGCCGGTCAGCACGATCAGCGGTGTGATCAGGAAATATGTTGCGGCGAGCTTGATCTCACGCGGGGTGATCTTCTTGCCGAGGTATTCCGGGGTGCGACCGACCATCAGGCCGGCGACGAACACGGTGATGATCGCGAGGATCAGCATGCCGTAGAGGCCGGAACCGGTGCCGCCGGGTGCGACTTCGCCTAGCTGCATGTTGAACAGCGTGACCATGCCGCCGAGGCTGGTGTAGGAATCGTGGAACGAGTCAACTGCGCCGGTGGACGTCAAAGTCGTCGCGTCGGCGAACACCGCCGAATCGGCAACGCCGAAGCGCTGTTCCACGCCTTCCATCGCCGATCCGATCGCAGTGGGCACGGTTCCGTGGTGCTGCAGTTGGAACAGCATCATGAAGCTGACGCTGAGGGTGGCGATGACGGCCATGACCGCCGCGATCGCGTAGCCCTGCTTTTTGCTCTCGACCATCCTGCCGAACGTGCGGGGGAGCGAGAAGCTGATGACGAGGAGCAGGAAGATCTCGACCCAGTTGGTCCAGGTGTTCGGGTTCTCGAACGGGTGCGCGGAGTTGGCGTTGTAGAAGCCGCCGCCGTTGGTGCCGAGTTCCTTGATGGCTTCCTGGCTGGCGACCGGTCCGCCGGGGATGGTCTGCTGGGCACCATTGAGTGTGGTGACGACTTGGTCGTGCAGGTGGAAGTTCTGTATGGCGCCGCCGGCGATGAGGATGATCGCGGCAATCACGGAGAGCGGCAACAGGATTCGGATGGTGCCGCGGATGAGGTCGACCCAGAAGTTGCCGAGCTCGCCAGTCATGCGGCGGGCCAGACCACGGATGAACGCGATGGCGACGGCCATGCCGACGGCGGCCGAGACGAAGTTCTGCACGGCGAGGCCGGCCATCTGAACCAGGTGGCCTTGGGTGGATTCACCGGAGTACGCCTGCCAGTTGGTGTTGGTCACAAAGCTGACGGCGGTGTTCCACGCGAGCGCCGGAGTCATCTGGGTCGAGGGATCGTTGAGGTGCAGTGGCAGCTTGCCCTGCACGAGTTGGAAGATGAACAGGAACAGGACGCTGACTGCGGAGAAGGCCAGCAGGCTGCGGGCGTAGGCGCCCCAGGTCTGTTCGGCCTTCGGGTCGGCGCCGATGAGCCGGTAGATGAGGCGTTCGGGCCGGGAGTCCTTCGTCGACGTGTAGACCCGGAACATGTAGTCGCCGAGCGGAACGTGCACGGCCACCAGCGCGACGATCAGCGATGCGAGGAACAAGATCCCCGCTGTCGTAGTGCTCACTAGAACCTCTCGGGAAAGAGCAATGCGGCGAAGAGGAATAGGGCCAGAAGGACCGCGAGGACCAGGCCCACGATGTTTTGACTCACAGGTTCTCGACCAACTTCTGAACCAGGCCGAGCACGGCGAAGATCGCCAGCGTCAGCACGATGAAGATCACTACGGACATGCCCGGCTCCAACGTTTACGGGGCGTCGGATTTCGACGTCCTAATCGAGGATCGGGCCAGCTCACGGCCTTGATGTCGGCGTTAACGGTTTCTTGACGGCGGGGCGGTGTTCCTTTACGGAATCACGTCATCGCCTCGGGCGGCAGATAAGAAATTGCCCGCGTACCGAGCGACAACGAGGATCGATAGCCGTCGCGTCGCATCGTGGGAGCTTGTCTCTACCATCAGGCGTGGCCCCCATAGCCCAATTGGCAGAGGCAGCGGACTTAAAATCCGCACAGTGTCGGTTCGAGTCCGACTGGGGGCACTGGATAGGACCTGGTCGACGACCTTCTAGTCGCCATCAAAACAGGCCAGTTCGTCTCGTCGCGGCGCGCCGCGGAGTGGACGCGACGACGGGCATGGCTGGCTAACAGTAGGCCCGGAACCGTTGCCAACGCACGCGCCGATTCCCGACACCTACTGACCGTCGCGCCCAGTCACGGCGGAGTTGCGAGCAGGGGGCCGGTGGTGGTCATCTTTGCAGCGGGTTCGCGAATGCGTCAGCCTAGTGTGCCGTCCAATAGAGCCGTCAGCGTCGCTTCGGCACCTTGCTCCGCAAGCGCTTTGCGGTAGCGATCGAAGGTGGCGACGAAGTCAGCGTGCTCGGCGGCACCGCTTGCCTGCAGCGGCTCGATCCTCAGTGCTTCGCGCGGATCGCCCGATATCAGCAACCGCCGGGCGGTTTCGTCGAGGCGTGGCTCGGTCACTTCGAAGGTCGTGCCGTCGTCATCTTTGCCCTGCAGCACGCGGCTCCAGGCAGCGAGGATAAACGCCAGGATGCGGTGATCTGTACCGCGCTCGAGTACCTGTTGGAGGGTGGTGGTCAAGAACACCGTCACTTTCGACGCACTGTCGGAGGCGATACGGGTCAGCTGATCGTGCATCGCTTCGTTGGAGAAGCGGTCGAGCACCGTGTTCTTATAGTCCACCAGGTTCACATCGCGCGGCGCCTCGAGCAACGGCAGCACGACCTTGTCCAAAAAGCGGTCCAACAGCACAGGTACTTGCGGGTCGCGCATGGCCGCGGCCACCTCACGGTAGCCGAGCAGCAGGGCGGGATACGTCAGGTTGAGGTGGCCTGCGTTGAGCACACGTACCTTCACCTGCTCCCACAACTTCACTTCGTCACTAAACTGGACGCCTACTTCTTGAAGAGCTGGCCGCCCGTCGGCGAAGCGGTCCTCGATGACCCACTGGCTGAAATCCTCAGCAACGAGCGGGATCTGGTCGGCCAGGCTACTCGCCGCGTTGAGGCGCGCCGCGTCTTTCGCGGTTACCGATGGCGTGATGCGATCGACAAGAGAGTTCGGGAACATCACGTTGGAGTCGATCCAGGAACCGAGTTCTTGGTCCAGTGCGCTGGCGAAGCCGACGAACGCGGCGCGCGCGACTTCGCCGTTGTGACGCAGGTTGTCACACGACACCACGGTAAACGGTTTCGTCCCCGCCGAACGTCGTAGCGTCAACGCCTCGGTGACGAAGCCGAACACCGTGCGTGGATCACCGCCACCGGACAGGTCGTGCACCACATCTGGATGGTCGGCGACGAAGACACCCGACTCGGGGTCGACGTGATACCCGCCCTCCGTGATGGTCAGCGTCACGATGCGAAGCGCCGGATCGGTCAACAACCGGAGCACCTCGGCTGGCTGCTCCGGCGCGAGCAGATAGTCGAGCTGGGCGCCGATGACGCGCACAGTCGTATCGCCCTTGGCCGGCGCGACGGTGAGCGAATACAGACAGTCCTGGGACCGGAACTGCTCGGCCTTCTTCCGGCCTCGTTCGCCGCCCGACAAGCCGATGCCCACGATGCCCCAATCCTGTTGGTCGGGTAGTGCGAGACAGCGATCGATATAGAAGGCCTGATGCGCGCGGTGGAAGTTGCCCACGCCGAAATGGGCAATACCGCGCTTGAGGCGGGTTCGGTCATACGACGGCGTCGCGATCTTGGATGGCAACTTCGAAAGCGTGTCCTCGTTCAGTTCGATCATGGTTGACCCTCCAAACAGACAGTGCTTACTTCTCGCGGAGCAACCGCAGGTCGGAAGGCTCGCGGAGCAGGTTTTCGAGATTTTTGTTGCCTTCGGTGTTGTAGGGCTGACGCATGTGTTCGTCCCACGCGGCGCGCGAACGAAACATCTCGAGCATCATCCAGGTGTCCGAATCATCTTGCGGCTGCAGGAAATGCATGAACACGCACCCCGGCTCGCTCAGGGTGTTCTGCCGCATCGATTGAAGCTGGGCCTCGGCCTCCGCGAGGCGGTCGAGTCTCGGCTTGATGGTGACAACCAGAAACAGCGGTCCGTCGTGATCACCATGGTCATCGGCCGGCAACGGGCACCTCGATCGAATTCTGCAGCGTGTCGATGAATGCGTCCGTGTTCTTGCTCTGGACGAACGCGGAGACGGCGTCGTACACACCATGCTGGAAGTTGGTCGACATCAACTCGCCATGGGTGATCGACAGCAGAATCCTGTCCTTCCACAACGACGCCGAAGCCTGCCGCTGATAAGCGGGCAGTGATGCCACATCGATGTCGTTGCGAATCGGCACGGATCCCTTCAGTTTGTTGAACTCCAGCGATGTCTTCGGATCCGCGATGGTCGCCATGAACTTCATGGCATTTACGCCGTCTTTAGCGTCGGACGACACCACGAACGTGTCGACGATCGCCAGGTACGCGCCCGCGGTACCGGGATACGGCACATACCCGAAGTCCCTGCCTTCCACCGACCTGTTCGCGACGAGTTCGCCGTAGACGGAGTCGTTCATTGACAGGAAGGCGCACTGGCCGGTGGCCAGCTTCTTCGCCGCCTGATCCCAAGTCAGGCCCCCGGCGCTCGGATCGGCGTAAGAGACAATCTGGGCGAACTGCGAAAGCGCTTGCCGGAGTTGAGATCCCCTCCAGTCGAACGAATCGTCCCGAATCCTGGCCCACCCATCTGTGCCGATGACCCCGAGCAGTGTGTTCTCGAACAGTTCGGTCGCGGTGAACCTGTCCTTGCCGCCAAGGCACAACGCGGACTTTCCGCTTGCCGCCACCTTCGCGAGATCTGCCTCGAAGGCCTCGGTCGTGTAGCCGGGTCTGGGCGGCGCCACGCCGGCGTCTTTCAACATCCGCTGGTTGAACCACAACACATTTCCGCGATGGGACCCGGTGGGCACGCCCCAGGCCTTCACGCGATACGTCGCCGCGTCGAGCAGTGCCTGCGGCATGGTGCGATCCAAACCCGAGCTTTCGTAGACGCCGGACACATCGGTAATGCGGTGGGCGTCGACCCACGCACGCAGCGAGCTGCCCAAGAACGTCTGCCAGACATCAGGCGGATCACCCGCCTGCAGACGCGCGGCGAGCGCAACCTGGACGTTGCTACCGCCACCACCGGCGATGGCGCCGTCGACCACCTCGACATCGGGGTTTCCCGCCTTGAAAGCGTTGAGCAGCACCTCAAATGCCGGATGTTCCGAAGGCGATACCCACCAGGAGACCACTTCGAGTCGCTTAGTCGGGTCGGAGAAGTTGCCCTTTTGCCCGCCGCCGCCGCATGCCGCGAGCACAACAACCAGAAAGGCGATCCAGTAGCGCTTCATGCTGCGTGCTCCTTAACCGCGTGGGGCGCCGCTCTCAGGTCGTAGACGGCGAAACTGGCGACGACAGCAAAGCAGACGGCGGGAACGATGAACGAGATCGCCGGACTCGTCTTATCGAGCAGATAGCCCTGGATCAACGGCATGATCGCGCCGCCGACGATGGCCATCACGAGGCCGGCCGCGCCGAACTTTGTTGCCGGACCGAGGCCTTGGAGAGCGACGCCGTAGATCGTCGGGAACATCAGGGATAGACAGAACGAGAGCGCGACGACGGCGGCCACCCCGACCACGTTGGGCGAGAACATCGCGACCACACAGAGCACGACCGCCAGCACAGCGAGGACTGTGAGGACCTTTGTCGCGCGGATCTTCCCGATGAGCCACGTCATGAAGAACCGTGAGATGAGGAAGACGATCAGGCTCACCTGCAGGAGATAGCCTCCCAGCTGCAGCGATCCGTTCAGCGCCTGCTGCGAGTACTGGATGAGGAACGTCCACGTGCACACCTGCGCGGCGACGTTGAAGAACTGTGCGACAACCCCGTACACGTAACGCTTGTTCGACATCAGGATCTTCAGCGGTGACTGGCCCTCCATGTCAGCGTCGGGATACTCCTCGACGATGGGCGGGGATCTCTTGATAGCGATCACCAGACCGATCGCGATGAGGACGAAGCCGAGGCCGAGATACGGACCCATCACCGCGCCCAATTGGCCGGCGCGAACGGCCGTCTCCTGGGCCGGAGTCACATTGGCCATGTTCACCGGCTCATCCAACTTCGGCAGAATCAGTGTGGCGGCAAGCAGCACTCCGATATTCGTGCCGACGGGGTTGAACGCCTGGGCGAAGTTGAGTCTTCGGGTCGCGGTTTCCTCCGGGCCGAGCGAAAGCACATAGGGATTGGCGGACGTCTCGAGGATCGAGCATCCGGCGGCGATCGCGAACAGAGCGACCAGGAACGCTTCGTAGGTCATGATCTTGCTCGCCGGGTAGAACGCAATTGCACCCGCCGCAGCGAGAAGCACACCGGAAAGAAGACCGGCCTTGTAGCCGAACCGCTGATTGATGAGCGCTGCAGGGATCGCCAGCAGGAAGTACGCGCCGAAGTACGCCAACTGCACGAGCGAGGCCTGGAAGGTGTTCATCTCGAAGATGCGCTTGAATCCCGCGACCATCGGCGTGGTGAGGTCGGCGGCGACGCCCCATGCGGTGAAGCAACTGATGAGGACTACGAAGAGCAGTCCCATCCCCGGGTAGACCAACCCTGCCTTCGCTGTCGAGGCCGCTGGTGCGTCGGCGGGCTGATCCGCGTGGTCAGTGGTTGTCATGCTCGTGCCTCTCGTCAGCCGAGAAGAGTTCGTTCTCCACTAGCGTGTGATCTGGATCACATTACTCAGACATCATCACCAGCGGAGCAGTTCCGCGTGTGGTTTGACGTGGGTATTTGCCCGATTCGACCCGTCCGTCGCCTCACGAGAGCACGGTTCGCGATGAGCGCCCCGCTCGACGTGTAGGGCTGCGAGAACCAATGGCCACGGGTGAACGGGGCACCCAATAGGTGCTGGTCAGCGGACTACTGCTAGGTAGGTGGGTCCCTGGAGAGATCGGGGGGCTGGGGAACACCAACGCCTCGATCAAGCCGGAGATTTTGGCGGAGGTGGGGAGATGGCGTGGCCGAGACGTCTCCACCCTTGACGTAGTAGATCAATCCCTTGTCGCGGTGCACCCCGGTTTTGCTGATCGGCGGGGTGGGTGGTGAAGGTGGTGTCGGGTTCTGCGAGGCGACGGCTGCGGCGTTGTCGGGGCTGGCGGTGGCTGGTGCTGCTGCACCGAGCGCGCCGCGTTCTTGCTTGCCCGTGTACAAGACATTCGAGTCGACGACGGCGCACATTGGGCGGCTGGCGGAAGCACCCGCGTCCCGCTAAGCGGTAATCCGTCAACTATGCCGCCTCCTACACCGAGGACGTCGAGCGCCGACATACTCTTCGACGGTGAGTCGAAGACATCGCTGCCCGAAGCGCTCATCGTGGCCGTGGCGGGGCATCGGCTACCTCCTGCTCGCGCTGACACTGACAATGACCGGTTGCCAGCAGTCGCCGCCCGACCGCCGCATGCAGGCCGACCAGCTCACTGAGCAGGTCCGGGCGCTGCCCGGAGTGGCCGCCGCCAGCCTCGATTACGCCGACGCCTTCCTCGCGGGCAACGTGCATGCCTGGTTGACGGTCGACGTCACCGACGCCGCGACCGCCGACCAGATCGCCGCCATGACCGCCCGGTACCTCGACGGGTTGCGGGCCGTCGACTACGGCGGCTACGACACCGAGCTCGACATCCGGCACGGCTGGAACCTGTTCGCCGTCGACAGCGGGCAGCACGCGGTCACCAACACCGATCAGATCATCAGGCAGGCCCGCGACTGGGCGGCGCTCCGCCACGAATTCTCCAGCGCCACCGTCACTTTGCGCGCCACCGTCACCCACCCCCCGCAGGCTTCGGCGCGCCCCGACACTGGCCATCCCAGCATCGGCAGCATCGACATGCCCGATGCCGACTACACCGCAGTCACCTCGGCGATCACCACCTTGAGTGCTCGATTTCCCCAATTGTCCGCCGGCACATGGACAGTCAGTGCGACCAATAACGCGCGCACCGCGCAGATCAGCACCTCGCAGCGGCTGCCGACTGGCCAGGAACTCGCGGTGTGGGGCACGCTCAACGCCGACCAGACCACGCCGCACTCCGACGCAATGGCGATCAACCCACCGCAGGCCCCGCCGGTTTGGATATCGGAGGATGTGACCTCCCACGATCCGGCGGTCGCGCTGGCGCTCGCCGGGCGACATCTACCAATCGCAGCGACGCTGCCCCCACCGCTGCTGTACACCGCCACCGACGAGCTGCAGGGACACCGCGACTTCAACGCTCGCACCACCGGCCCCGTCGCCGTCACGATCGGCGGCTGCACTGTGCGCACCTACCTGCCAGACCCGACCGAGCAGCGCTTCATGCATACCTACGAAACATGCAGGGCCTGAGCCGGCTCAGTTGACGGCCGGACGCCTTCGGGCATCGCAGAGCCGCCGATAGAACTCGCGGCACCGGCAATGTGCCAAGAAAATCCCAAGACGCCGATTGTCTCCTTGGTCGCAAGGCGGTGGGCATCCGCCACCACCAGCGCGTACGACTTGCGCCCGACCCAAGGGGAGAAACCTCATGCCATCGACTCAAACCGTCACTAAGACCGGCAGTAGTACGGACAGCTACGGCAACACCGTCAACTCCGACGGATCCGTGACCACCTCTGACGGCTACACCCTCAACGGGGACGGCACCGTCAGCACGCCCAATGGCGTCGTCATCGATCAAGACGGCACCCAACACTTCCCCGACTCGGGCCTCACCTTGGATCCCGACGGCACCATCCACTGGAGCAGTGGCGCAGTGCGCCAGCCCGACGGCACCCTCATCGATTCCGACGGCTCCGTGACCTCAAACGACGGCTACACCCTCAACGCCGATGGCACGGTCACCACCCCCAGCGGCGTTGTCATCGATCAAGACGGCACCCAACACTTCCCCGACTCGGGCATCACCATCGACCCCGACGGCACCATCCACTTCAGTGACGGCTCCGTCCGCCAGCCCGACGGGACCATGGTCTTCTCCGACGGCTCTGTCCGTACGCCCGACGGCTACACGCTCAACCCGGACGGTACGGTCACCACGCCCGACGGCGTCGTCGTCGACCAAGACGGCACCGAACACTTTCCCGGCGGTCTCACCAAAGATCCCGACGGCACCCTCCACTTCAGTGACGGCACAACCCTGCAACCCGACGGCACCATCGTCAACCCCGACGGCAGCGTCGAGCTGCCCGACGGCACCACTCTCAACCCTGACGGCACTATCACCGATCGCGATGGCAGCGTGTACCTTCCCGACGGCACACCTGTCGGCAACGGCCCGGGCACGGTCGACGGACCCGGTCCCGGTACCGAAAACGACCCGGGCACTGAAGATGAGCCCGACGATGACAATGATCCAGACAGTGGAGATCCAGACGATGGAGACGACCCGGACTCTGGCAATGATCCGGATACTGGCCCCGACCCGGGCGACGGACCTGACCCCGGTGGTGATCCCGACGGCGATGGTGATCCCGACGATGACGAAAGTCCCAGCCGAGGCGGCCACGGACCACACGGAGGCCATACCCATACGGGTGCCGGCGTGGCCGGCGGTTCGCTGTTCGGGGGTGGCCGGGTCACCGGTGGGCTCGGTGACGTCGACACCGGGGAAAGCGGCTGGGGCTATTCCCAGTACGGCGCTCCGCGGGAGGATGACGGTGACGACGGCAACGAGTCACCCAGCGGGCATCACTCCGGGTCTGGGCACTCGTCATCGGGCAGTCCCTCGCGTGGCGGTATCGCCGTGTTGGGCAGCACCGATGACCAAGATTATGTCGGCGGCGGCATCGGCTGGACGAAATATGGTGCGCCGCATGCCGACACCGGGCCGGGCGCTCAGGCGCCGGTACATGCCCGCCGGGCCAGAGGATCTCACCGGGGCCGCGGTGGTCGCGGGCATCGCGGCCGTCAGTGGGCGCTGGGAGCGCTGGGTCTGGGATTGCTGGCCGGCGCTCTGGTGTGGGGTGTGAGCGCACAGCAGCACACCGACACTGCGGTCGATCCGCAGGTGCTCAGCACCACGCTGCCGGCACCCACAGTGACATCGGAGCCACCCTCGTCCACCACACCGCTTCCGCCAAGTGTGTCCACCTCAGTGTCGGTGCTGCCGACGCTGATCGTGACAACCACGTCGGCCGCACCGGTCACTACGGACCAGGCGCCTCCGTCAGTCTTTGAGCAAACCGATACTGGCCCAACGACTCCGGGCACGCTGGCACCCGCACCATCGACGACGTCCAGCGTCGCACCCACGACCTCGACCAAGCCGACGACGAACGTCACGACCGCGCAGCCGACCACGTCGAGCACCCACCACAGCGGCAACAACAAACACGCCTCGGCACCGAACGGCATCAATACCAAGGGAGCACTCAAACCTGCAACCCACGTTGCCGATACACACAACTGAAAGTCGTCATTCTTGGCCGGCGTCTCATGCAGCGGGCGCGGCGTCCCAGCTGGCCGGTTGGACGTTATTACATACAACGTATGATCATAGAAGACGTCGCCTCACCGAATATCGACATTCCATTGACCTCCAGGCACGCTGGTCATACACTTTTGATGTATATGTCCAGACCCACGCTCCACCGGAGGTTGAGGCATCGATGAATGCGCGCAGCACTGCTCCGAACGTCTTCGAGGCCGGCCTCCCCACGTTCAACTACGGCCTCACGGCCACTCCGCACGACATCCTCGAAGACGTCAGGCTGGCGCAATCGCGTGCGCCCATCGCCATCGGCCCCCTCGGTCCGGAGATACTGTCCTACGATCTGGCTCGGGAAATATTGCGCGACAACAGATTCCGCCTGCCACCCGGCATCACTCTAGCGGCGCAGGGCATCACCTCCGGTCCGTTGTTCGACAAGATGGCGACCAGCCTGCTGGGCCTGGACGGTGCACCACATGTTCGGTTGCGCAAACTGGTTTCCAAGGCGTTCACACCCCGCGCGACGTCACGTCTCCAAGACACGATCCACGAGGTGGTCAACGGGCTGATCGATCGGGTAATGGACGCCGGACGGTGCGACGTCGTGACCGACATCGCGCGTCCGTACCCCACCCCAATCATGTGCGCGTTGCTCGGTGCGCCTCGGGAGGATTGGCAGCTGTTCGCGGACTGGACTGAGGAGGTCTTCAAAGCCCTCAACTTTCAGCCCGATGCCAATTTCGACGAGTCCGCGATCATGCGCGCATGGAGCGAACTCGACGCGTACGTCGACGACATGGTCGCCGCTCGCCGAGGCAATCTGACCGATGATCTGCTCTCTGAGCTCATACGCGCTGAAAGCGACGGCGACCGGCTGAATCTCGACGAACTCCGCATGCTGGTGGCCGGCTTCTTGATGGCGGGAACGGATACGACGCGAAACCAACTGGCGGCGTCGGTTCAAGTGCTCTGTGAGCATCCGGACCAATGGGCCAAGCTGCGCGACCACCCAGAACTCGCGATGCAGGCGGTCGAGGAGAGCATGCGCCACTCACCTGCTGCCTGCATCGTGCCGCGAGCGGCCGTTGACGATGTCGAGTTCGGTGGCTATATGTTCCCGGCAGGCACCTTTGTACTCGCGAATACCTTTGCGGCCAACCGAGATCCAGCGATCTATGACGATGCTGACCGCTTCGACATCGCGCGCAAGGACGTTCCCGCAATTCTGACCTTCGGCGGTGGCGCGCACTACTGCCTAGGGGCCAACCTCGCACGTCGGGAACTGGCGGAAGCACTCACAGTTCTCACCCAACGTCTGCCCGCACCTCACCGAGCCGGACCCGCCCCGTGGAAATCCTTGCTCGGAATGACCGGCCCGACAACGCTTCCGATCGAGTTCGAAGCCAAAAGGCTCGTGACAGCGGATGCGTAGTCGCGGCTGGGCGGGATCCACGCCCGCCTCGGACGAGGAGGCGATCGCCCGCATTCTGGACGCGGTAGACGAAGAGGTCGCCGAGCACGGATCGGCGATACGCCTTGCCGACGTCGCCCGCAGGCTCGGCGTCACTCGCCAGACGGTGTACCGCTACTTTCCCAATGCTGACGCGCTGCTCATCGCCAGCTCGATGCGTGCGGTCAACGGCTTCATCGACCAGGTTGTGGAACACGCCGGCGGACTCAACGACCCGGTCGTCGCAGTCGTCGAATGCGTTTCGTTCGGAGTCGAAAACCTCTCTGGTGATCCGCAGCTGGAGAACCTATTGACCCGCCGACATGAGGGCGAAGCCATCACCTCGCTGACCTCCGACACGGCGATCTCATTCTGCTTAACGGTTTTCCACCGCCTTGATGTCGATTGGAAGCTTCACGGCTTCGACACCACCGCGCTCGGTGAGCTTGCCGAAATGACCTTGCGCACAGTGCAGTCCCTGTTGACTGATCCTGGGCAGGCGCCGCTCAGGGATCTCCCGCTACGCCGGTTCGTTGCGCGATGGCTCGGTCCAGCAATCCTCTATCCGCGGATGACGTCGCTGCTGATCCATGAACGACACAAACCGTCGGACTGGCACATCAAAGCGGAAAGGCGCACCTCGGCGTCGCTCAGTGGTCCCTAACGGTGGCCCACCTCAGCGGCGGCTCAGCTGGCTTCGTGTGACCGCGACCGGCCAAGCCGCCACTTGGTCTTCTTCGGCGTTTGGTAGTAGTCCTCGGTCCAGGCGTCCATCATCGTGTCGGCGTCGCTGTGCACGGGGCTATTCGTCACCTGCCATCCGCGACCTTCAATCTCTTTCGTGCACCACCGTATTAACGACCCCTCGGCGCCGATCTCCTCTGCAAGAAGAACCCGCTCCTCGGACGTCAACTTGTCGCTGAACGCGTCCATGCAGTTCTTCAGGCGAAAGTACGGAATGGCGTCATCGAATCGCCGACAGAGTTCGACAAGTTCCTTTCGGGCCTGGTCCAACAGGGGGGTCGGTTCACCGTGTTCGGCGGCCGGGACGGCCTGCGGCTCTTCGGCGATGTCTGCGCTCGGCTGTGCACTGGTCCCCGCGTCGCCGGCGGTCTGCGTCAGCTCGCGATACCTGACACGCAGCTCATCGAGCTCAGCCATCGCCGCTTCGGCTTTCTCTCGCCACCATCTGAGGTGGTACTCGACCAGCCTCGCCTCACAGTCAGGGCACACCGCCGCTGGACGGAATGCCGGGTCCAGCGGGGCCGCATTCTCGAATACCAGCCCGCAGAGCGCTTGGTCGTCGCGCTGGTTGAGGTAGTTCTGGTGGTGCACCAGCGAGGAGGATGCCTCGTGCACGTAGTTGTGGGGTGGTTCCACAGTGCGAACCTAGTCGACCAGCAGGACGCTTTTGCCGGTTCCGCCAAACGGCCGGGGGCTCAACGCAACTCGGGCGTTACATCGCAGGTCGCAGCCGAGCGATGATGCCATCGAGGTCGAGGACGAACATGTTGGGCCGGAAGATGTGGCCGCCGGGCTCCTCATGCGCTTCATGTGGGATGCCAGCGTCGCTGAGACGCTCGCGGAACTCTCGCTGGCCGGCGAGCACCTGGTTCTCCTGCACGCTGTCGAACCAGTTGACCGGATCGGGACTGGTGCCGGCGACCAAGAAGATCCGTTTGTTCCGGTAGCTCTCGATTCGCTCGACCGGGTTGTCGGCGCTGACCCTGGCCTCGTCCCATGGCACGCCGTAGACCGTAGCGCCGCCCAGTTCCACGACGGCCGAGCTCAAGTTCGCCCAATGCACGACGAGGCCGCCGTCGCGGCGCAGACTCGCCGGGCCGGAGTGGCTACTGACCGAGGCGAAGTGGCCGTAGTACTTGGCCGTGTATTTCAGCGCACCGAACCCGCCCATCGAGAACCCGGAGACCGCACGGCCGTCGTACTCCGCATACGTCCGGAAATTCGCCTCGATCCACGGGATCAATTGGGCCATGTGGAACGTCTCCCAGTTCCGTGGGCCGACGAACGAGCCGACCGGGTTGCAGTACCAGCCGGCCTGCCCGCCGTCAGGCATCACGACGATGATCGGCTTTCCCGCGGTCAAGCTACGGATGCCCAGAAAATCGAACTGGCGGAAGTCCGCGGCACCGCCGTGCAACATATAGAGGACGGGATAGGTGAGCCCGCTGGTGCGGTAATCGTCAGGAAGCAGGACATTGACGCCGGGGTTCCAGCCGATCGCGTCGGTCTGGAACCGGTAGTACCACATGCGGGGGTCGTTCTCGTTGCGGTCCACGATGCGCAACCCGAATCCGTCGCTGCGACCGAGGAATATGGCCAGTACTTGTCCGACGTCGATGGCGCCGGGATCGGCTATGTCGTTGACGGTGGCGATCGGCGGATAAAGCGCGGTGTCGCCGTAGAAGCGCAACGCCAACTTCGCCAGCGTGTCTCCTGCGACGACCGTGTACCTCGTGGCATCCGGGATGATCAGCTGTTGGCCCACATCTAGGTCGCTGGGATTGGTGATCCCACTGGCATCGGCGATCAGCGGATATAGGTCCGCGTCGCCGTAGAAGCGCAACGCCAACGCCGACAGTGTGTCCCCAGCGGCAACCGTATATCTGGTGAAGTCAGGCAAGAGGAGCCGTTGCCCGACATCGATGTCGCTCGGATTGGCGATACCGCTGGCGGTGGCGATCAGCCGATACAGTTCCGCGTCGCCGTAGAAGCGCAACGCCAATTGCCACAGCGTTTCCCCGGCAACAACGGTGTGTGTTCTGACCATTTGTTCACTCCCTCTGTTGCACGCCTCGCCGAGCAGCGAGTGATCAACGGCGGCCCCGTGTTACGCCGTAGCAGTGCTGTCGCGAAGTGCGCTGAATCGATGTCGCGGCACTCAAACTCGGCACGCTCGCGATCACCCCTCCTATATGGATGCCGGGTCCGAGTAAACCAAACTCTATCCGGAAATCCATGGTGCGTCAGGGATTTTGGGTGCCAGGTGACCATGAGGAGACAGTCGGCTCGACATCCATGGTGCCTGGTGATTGTGCTGCATTTTGCCGTGACGTGAATAGGTGGAGCTCGGGGGTTGGCGAAGTAGCGCAATCTGTTTGCCGCCCTTGATATTCCTGATCTTGAACTCAAGGATTCCGGCCGTCGATTGGTGGCCCCGACGGGCCAAGCGCGCGAGGAGCAACGTCTTGTCTGTGTGTAATGTCGTTCCTAGGCAGCAAATTTCGGAAACCGGGTATCGGCGAAAGGAGGCTCCGTGGCGCAGACAGGACCGTGGACCGGCGACCCAGTCTGGCTCGCGGACGTGCTGCGCGCCGAGGGCGTTCGGCTGGTCGAGTATCCCGGTTGGCGCGACCGTGGCCACGGTGACTTCAAAGACATCCGCGGCGTCATGGTGCACCACACCGGATCGGACAACGCCAGCGCGGCCTCCATCGCCAACGGCAGGCCGGATCTCGCTGGGCCGCTTTCGCAGCTGCATCTCGCGCGCGACGGCACGGTGACCGTCGTCGCGGTCGGCGTCGCATGGCACGCCGGCGTCGGCATGTATCCGTGGCTGCCGACCAACATGGGCAACTGGCACATGATCGGTATCGAGTGCGCCAACAGCGGAACCAGCCCCACTGCGCCGCACCGCACGAATTGGCCCGACGCGCAGTATGACGCGTTGGTCCGTTGCTGCGCCGCGATCAACCGCCGCCTGGCCCAGAACGCCAGCCGTACGATCGGGCACAAGGAGTATGCCGGTCGCTCACAAGGCAAATGGGATCCCGGCGCGATCAACATGGACATACTGCGCAGCGATATCCAAGCCCAGATCGGCACCATTGCCAACCCGGCGCCGACACCAAGACCTCCGGTGCCGGTCGGCGAGTACGCCCACGTCCTGCTCTTTCGCGGTTCGGAGGGGCCGCAAGTCGCTCAACTACAGCGCCAGCTCAAGGATGGCTACGACGCGTACGCCGGGCATCTCGTGGTGGACGGAATCTACGGTCCTCAAACCGAGGCTGCAGTCAGGGAATTTCAGCGACGCACCCGTGGCCTGAAGGTCGACGGCGTCGTTGGGCCTCTCACTGCTGCCGCCTTGAGGCTGAGGCTGGTGCCACCCGCGCAGGCGCCATCGCAGGCTGACGACGCAATAGGCTGATGGCCGCGGCTGAACCCGGCGCTTACCACCAGTAGTGCGGATACTTCGCGCGGTTGATCTTGTTGCCCACCAGGCCCACCGCGACAAGAATGGCTGCCGCAGAACCGATTAGGACCACGAACTCCCACCGGGGGATCGCGGGTACGACGGCGATCATCGCGGTAGCGGCCGCCGGTGAATGCGACATCCGCATCAGCTTCATGCCGCCAAGCGCCAGCGCCCCGGCAACCGCGCCGCCCCACAAGGCGTCCATGCCAATGGTGCCGACAAGAACCCCGACGATCGCCGACATGATGTGACCGCCGATGACATTGCGGGGCTGCGACAGCGGGAAATGCGCACCGCCGATCACCAACGCCATGCTCGCCGCCAACGGCGGAATCAGCCACGGCTCCCGGGTCAGCGCCGTCAACGCGGCCATTATGCCGAGCGCCACGAGGCTCACGATCGTCTCGACCACGATGACCTGGAGTCTCTGCCTTGGCGGCGCTGAACTCGCATACCAGCGCGACCTGGTCGGGGCGGGTGCCTCGGCCTGCGTCACTGAACCTCCCGAATGGTCAAGCCATCCCGGAGAAAGCTAGGTCGTCGGTTTACCTGTAGGCAACATTTACGTGATTCACGCTAATTATCAAGCGGTACAACGGACTTCGACACAGACGACACCGCTAGCCGGCTACAGTTTGCCGACTGTCGTCTGCTCCCGATTCATATGCGTTATCGCTGCCCGTCGTGACGGGCAACACGCGATCATGGGTGCCGGCCTCGCTGATAGCCCATTCAGTGAGCAACTCCTCGAGTTCCTCGTCGATCGACTTCGGAGCAGGCTCGCGGACACGCGCAACTTCGGCGACCAGTGCGAGGAGTACAAGCTGGGCCGCCCCGAGCAGCAGCAGCGGCCAGGCTGCTCCAGCCACCACGGCGACGGACGCCGGACGCGCCAGACGCCGACCCATCAGCGCCAGGCCGATCGCCGTGACGACCCAGCCGGTCAGGTAGCTGTACAGAACTGCGTTGATCATGACGCACAGTGTGGAAAGTGCCGCTTGGCGGATTCTTGGTGACCGCCTCAGGATCAGTTGCTGAGCAGTGTGTTCGCAAAGCGGATAGCGCTCCAGCGAAGGTGAGCTTCTTTTGCCGTTTCGCACATGAGTTCGGGTCAAGAGTGAGAGTGTTGTCCCAAGTCGGGGATGCATCAACGAGGTGGGGGAAGTAAATGGGTGCATCTGCATATATCGGTCGTGTAGGCAGTCTGGCGGTCGCGCTCGGGGTGGGAGCGGCGATAGCTACTGGCCAGGGCGTTGCCTGGGCTAGTCCAACCGAGACGGATTCGTCGAAATCGTCGACGTCGGCACCCGCGGATGCCAACTCCGATTCGAATGCGGCATCCGACGCATCGACCACGAAGTTGCCCGCGACGGAACCGTCGTCCGAGACTCCGGCCTCCGATCCGGAGACCGCAGCGCCGGCCGATGAGGCTGAGGCGGCCGGCAGCCAAGCCGGATCCGCCGATGCGGACAACGAAGTGGCCTCCCCATCGGCGCGCCAGCCGAAGAAGAGGTCGTCTACCACCACGGTCCGTATCGAGAAGAAGGCATCCGATCGGCTCGCGGCCAAGGCGGCCGACGTGTCGACCAGCAGCTTGTCAGCTACCACGTCGACAGTCGACGTCGCTGACAAGGTCGCCATCGAGAAGCCCGCTACCACCTTGCAACCCAACCCTCTCACCGTCGTGCCGGCCACCGTTGCCTCACCGACCGCGATCACGCTGTCCGCCCCACGGACCATGGTGGCGACGTCTCAGCCAACGGCTGCGCAGCTGACGCTCCCGCGGTTGGTGACAAATCTCTTGTCTGCCTTCGGACTTGGCTCACTGGCCGCCAATATCCCTGGCGTGCCGAGCTGGTCACCGCTCGGGCTGGCGCTGCTCGCATTGGGAGCGCGCCGCGAAACCGAGCAGACGGTCTCCACGGCGGGTGCGCCCGTCGCCGCGTTGGCGCTGACACCGACAGCCGCGACGCTGGCATCGGAACCGGGAACGACGAGGACGCCGGTATGGGTGAGCACCAATACCCAATTCATTGAATACGTGACCGGGCCCGGCAACCTCAACGACACGCAGAGGCGCTTCGGCATCGGCGGCACCGACCTCGGAATCATGTGGGACAACGGAATTGCCGACGATCCGACCACTGCGGTCAACGAACATCAGGTGCTGATCGCATTCGGCGACACGTTCAGCAACAGCTTCCCCGTGCGGTCCGGCATATGGCGGATGAACACACTGTTCCGCAGTTCGGACACGAACCTGTCTAACGGGTTGTATGTGCCGGCCGGAATTCAGAACGACCCCGGCAAGTACAGCGGCTCGCCGATGACCGACCCCAACTTCTCGAGAGAGATCCTCGGCCATCCCGCATACGGCATCGGGCCGGAAGTGACGATCATCCCGACCGCGGCGATCTCAGTTCCCGGCGCGGGACCGAACGGCGGGACGCGGCAATACATGAACTTCATGGCCGTCAGGTCCTGGGATTCACCAGGCCGCTGGACCACGAACTACTCGGGCATCGCGTATTCCGATGACAATGGCCAGAATTGGCGGGCCGAACTGGTGCCGGCGTCGTCGATCCGCACTGCCGCGGCGGGCCGGTCCACGGTGCCGTACGTCTCTGGCAACCAGAACTTCCAGCAGGGCGCGTTCGTCAAGCCGCCAGCGGGCTCACCGGATGCTGCCGCGGGTTGGGTCTATTCGTATGGCACTCCGGCGGGGCGGGGCGGCACGGTCTACCTGTCACGGGTCAACCAGTACCAAATACTCGACCAGACGAAGTACCAATACTGGAACGGGACGCAGTGGGTGGCCAACAACCCCGCCGCTGCCAAGCCGATCCTGCCGGGAAAGCAGACAACCGGCTTCTTCGGCTTCGGCGCGACGACGGTCTACCCCAGCGTTGGAGAAATGTCGGTGCAGTACAACCCGTATCTGAAGAAGTACGTCATGCTCTACGCCGACGGTGGCAACAACGTCGTCATGCGGACGTCGGATACACCCCAGGGAACATGGTCCGCGCCAAAGACTTTGGTGACATCGGCAAAGATGCCCGGACTCTATGCACCCATGATCCATCCCTGGTCGGGGACCACGAATGTCCCCGACGCCGACCAGAAGTACCTGTTCTGGAACTTGTCGACCTGGGACAACTATGAGGTGCGTCTGATGCGTACCGACCTGACGATGGTATAGCCGTCACGATTGGCAAGTTTTTGGTAACAAGCTGGTCACCGGGTGCGCGCCGTCCAGGGATCGCCGTCGTCGCGCTGCTAGGTTGCCCGCGTGAGGCTAATGATCGGCAGGATCTGCGTGGCGTTGCTGGCGGTGCTCGCCACGATCGCGGTTGAATCGCCGACGGCCGCAGCGTATTCCCGCAACGGGCTGCCCGTGGAGTCCCTCGAGGTGCCGTCGCCGTCGATGGGTCGCGACATCAAGGTGCAGTTCCAGGGCGGCGGTCCACATTCCGTGCTTCTGCTTGACGGGCTTCGGGCCCAGGACGACGCCAACGGCTGGGACATCAACACCTCGGCGTTCGAGTGGTTCTACCAGTCGGGCATCTCGGTCATCATGCCCGTCGGCGGACAATCCAGCTTCTACACCGACTGGTACCAGCCGGCGACGGGGAGTTCCGGGACCCTGACGTACAAGTGGGAGACCTTCCTGACGCAAGAACTGCCCGCGTGGCTCGCCGCGAACAAAGCGCAGGCGCCGGCCGGCAATGCCGTTGTCGGACTGTCGATGTCGGGCAGTGCGGCGTTGACGCTGGCCATCTGGCATCCGACGCAGTTCATCTTCGCCAGCTCGCTGTCCGGATATCTCAATCCGTCAATGGGCTTGTGGCCCACGCTGATCGGCGTCTCGATGAAGGATGCGGGCGGATACAGTGCCACGAACATGTGGGGGCCGACGTCTGATATCGCGTGGCGTCGCAACGATCCAATGGTCAACATCGCTACGTTGGCCGCCAATAACACCGCGCTGTGGATCTACTGCGGCAACGGCGTCACCGGCGAGCTCGACGACGGCGCGAACCTTGGCAACCAATACAGCGCCCAGGTGCTGGAGAACATCACGCTGTCGACGAACAAGGAGTTCCAGCAGAAGTACGTCGCGGCGGGCGGTCACAATGCGGTGTTCAACTTCCCCGCCGACGGCACGCACAGCTGGGGGTACTGGGGCTCGCAGCTGCAGGCCATGAAGCCCGATCTGGTGCGCATCATCGGCACCCAACCACCGCCGGGCTAACCGAATTGCGTCTGCGGGCGCGGGAGCTTCACACCGTCGACCGTGATGTCGAGTTTCTCGTTGTAGAACGCGACCATTCCTGTGATCGGGGCGACCGCCGGTAGCGGGTAGTGATACGTCCACGCGAGGTCGGGATGGACGGCGTCGCCCACCCGCACCGACCAGTAACCGGACGTGACGCCCTTGTACGGGCACAGCGTCTGGGTGTCCGACGGCTCCAGATGCTCGAAGGCGATGTCGGTCCTGTCGATGTAATACCTTGTCGGCAAACCGGTTTCGAACAACAGCACCGGGCTGTGCGTATCGGCCAGCACCACGCCGTCCAGCTCCACGGTGATATGACGGTGCGAGCGCAGCGCGTCCACCCGGGCATACGGATTGCGGGGATGACCCCAGATCGGCTCGTCCTCCTCGAACCACGCCAGCCGATCCCATTCGAAACGCACCAGGCCGGCGACGGGACCGTCGCCCTCGTCGAAGACACGCGCTGCCGAGTCGTACGTCTGACCGCCGCCGACCAATGCGTAGGTCCGCGACGGACCCATCTGCACCTTCTGCGGATGGTTCTCGTCTTTCAGAAACTCGTGACGAACGTCGGCGAGCGGGATGTAGTACTGCGGGTAATACGGGACTTCCCAGACATAGCGCGCCGAGGTCGTATCGAAGACCAGTTGGTCGCCGAGGAAGCCACGGACCCGCCGTGGGGCCGGCTCAATTCGGCCGCGGGACGCGGCCATCTGCGGATAGTCGGTGGTCGGCTGCTGAGATGTAGTGCTCACCTCTCCATCATGGCCAATGTCGCGCCTACAGTGAATGGATGCGCATCGCCATCGCGGTTGTCGGAGTGGTCGTTTTCTTGTTCGGCTTGCTGTGGGCTCTGCAGGGCTTCGGCGTCGTCGGCGGAAGCCCGATGAGCAACACGACGACCTGGTCCATCATCGGTCCGATTGTCGCGGTGGTCGGCATCGTGGTCGCGGTTGGCGCGCTTCGCCGCCCCAAGTCGTAATGCGCAAAGCGCGACGGTAACGCCGATTGCCTGCCGCCGCGTGACGTTGCTCGCTCGCCGAGCGGCCAATTCCGTTACCGCTGAATGGAATTCGGCGTAGCGTCGAGGCATGGCAGTTGTATTGCGACCGGGTGACAGTAACGATCTTGTCCGGCTGTTGCAGGCTCGGCTGAACCGCGACTACCCGCTCTACTCCAACCTCGCCGTCGACGGAATCTACGGGCCGCGCACCACCGCGGTGGTCCGCGAATTCCAGCGACGGGCGGGCCTCGTGGTCGACGGTCTCGCCGGACCGCAGACGCTGGGACGCCTC
>Ga0268266_10001190_pt1 | contig 32120 bp, 31 predicted proteins | sample KBSS13metaG_FD_190356 | JGI IMG/M metagenome (GOLD analysis project Ga0268266, IMG submission 190356) | Switchgrass rhizosphere microbial communities from Kellogg Biological Station, Michigan, USA - KBS S1-3 metaG (SPAdes) (version 2) | ecosystem: Host-associated > Plants > Roots > Rhizosphere... | reverse complement strand
CGGCGAATCCATCATCATCGATCTGGCGCGCACGCCGCACATGCTGATCGCCGGCACCACCGGCTCCGGCAAATCGGTCGCGATCAACACCATGATCCTCAGCCTCGTCTATCGGTTGCGGCCGGATCAGTGCCGCCTGATCATGGTCGATCCGAAGATGCTCGAACTCTCCGTCTATGACGGCATCCCGCATCTCCTCACGCCAGTTGTGACCGATCCGAAGAAGGCGGTGGTGGCGTTGAAGTGGGCCGTGCGCGAGATGGAAGAGCGCTACAAGAAGATGGCCAAGCTCGGCGTGCGTAACATCGACGGCTATAACCAGCGCCTCGGCGAAGCCAGGGGCAAGGGCGAGGAGCTGACGCGCACGGTGCATACCGGCTTCGACAAGGAGACCGGCAAGGCGATCTACGAGGAAGAAAAGCTCGACCTCGAACCGCTGCCCTACATCGTCATCATCGTCGACGAAATGGCCGACCTGATGATGGTGGCCGGCAAGGACATCGAAGGCGCCGTGCAGCGCCTGGCGCAGATGGCGCGCGCCGCGGGTCTGCATGTCATCCTCGCCACGCAGCGTCCGTCGGTCGACGTCATCACCGGCACCATCAAGGCGAACTTCCCGACCCGCATCGCATTCCAGGTCACTTCGAAGATCGACAGCCGCACCATTCTCGGCGAGATGGGCGCCGAGCAACTGCTCGGTCAGGGCGACATGCTGTACATGGCTGGCGGCGGTCGCATCAGCCGCGTGCATGGTCCGTTTGCATCCGACGAGGAAGTCGAGAAGGTGGTCCGTCACCTCAAGACGCAGGGCGCACCCGAATATCTGGAAGCCGTCACTGCGGAAGAGCCGAGCGAAGAGGACGGCGCGGTGTTCGATTCCACCGGCATGGGCGGCGATGGCGGCGGCGACCTGTTCTCGCAGGCGGTTGCGATCGTCAAGCGCGACCGCAAGGCCTCGACTTCCTATATTCAACGCCGGCTGCAAATCGGTTACAACCGTGCTGCCTCGTTGATGGAACGGATGGAACTCGAAGGTATCGTCGGACAGGCGAACCACGCCGGCAAGCGCGAAATTTTGGTCGCGGAAGAAGAGGGCGGATTCTAGGGCGCCGCCCCAAATGTGGATTTTAAGCAACGATTTTCACGGAAAAACGATATCTCCTTTGGCCGAAAGCACGATAAAATGGCCACTTAGCGAGATGCCTTGTCGAAGAGAGATCCGAAATACCTGATGACAAAACACCTCCCCCATCGCGGATTGCGCTCCGGACTGGCCCTTTTGGTCGCCACATCCATCGCAGGCTTCGCGACGCCGGTTCTCTCGCAAACCGTGCCGGTCCCGAAACCCGCGCCGAAGGCCCGCGACGGCAGCGTGCAGATGAGCGCGCAGGACAAGGGGCCGTCGACCACCGGCGCCACCCAGAACGCGCCGACCCCGGTGATTCCCAATCCGAACCGCAATGTCCCGGCCAACATTTTTGCGACCTTCGACGCCAACCAGAAGGCGCAGGCTGCCAAGGTAAGTTCCTATCTTTCTTCGCTGCAGACGCTGGTCGGAAATTTCGTCCAGGTCGGCCCCGACGGCAGCAAGACCAAGGGCGATTTCTACATTCAGAAGCCGGGCAAGGTGCGTTTCGAATACGATGCGCCCAGCCCGATCGCGATCATCGCCGACGGATCCTCGCTGGCGGTGCGGGATACCAAGCTTGCGACCCAGGACATCTATCCGCTGTCGCAGACGCCGCTGCGTTTCCTGCTGTCGGACCGGATCGATCTGTTGAAGGACACCAATGTCGTCAGCGTCACGGCTGATGACGTTTTCATCAGCGTCACCATTGAGGAGAAGCAGGCCTTGATCGGCACCAGCCGGCTGATGCTCATGGTCGGCACCAAGGACGGCCAGCTCAAGCAATGGACGGTGACCGACCCGCAGGGTTACGACACCACGATTGCGGTCTACAACCTGGACTCGTCCAAGAAAGTCGATCCCGGCCTCTTCAAGATCGACTTCACCAACTACACCACTCCCGCTAACTGAACGGCGCGCCCGCTCCATTCTTTCTGTGGAGAGAGGGAAATCCGCGCCGGGAACCGTGGTAATACACGGCCCTCATGCGGCTCTCCCTGACAACGTGGAACATCAATTCGGTGCGCCTGCGCATCGACATCGTCGCCAAATTCCTCAAATTGGCGCGCCCGGACGTGCTGTGCCTGCAGGAAACGAAATGCATCGACGACGCTTTCCCGCTGAAGCGATTCAAGCGTCTCGGCTATGAGCATGTCGCGCTGAACGGACAGAAGGGCTATCACGGCGTCGCCATCGTCTCGAAACTGCCGTTCGACTCCAGCGATGTCAGAACCTTCTGCGACAAGATCGATTCACGTCACATCTCGGTGGCGTTCGGCGAAAAGGCGCAGCTTGCAAAGCCGGTCGTGCTGCATAATTTCTATGTCCCGGCCGGGGGCGACATTCCCGATCCCGCGCTCAATCCGAAGTTCGATCACAAGCTGAAATTTCTCGACGAGATGAAAGCGTGCGAACCGCTGCATCCGCGCGGCGATGACCGGCATATCCTCGTCGGCGACCTCAACGTGGCGCCGCACGAAAACGACGTGTGGTCGCACAAGCAGCTTTTGAAGGTGGTCTCGCACACGCCGATCGAATGCGAGAAGCTGCTGGCCGCGCAGGCGCATGGCGAATGGTTCGACGTCGCGCGCGAGCGGATCCCGTTTTCGGAAAAGGTCTATACGTGGTGGAGCTACCGCGCCGCCGACTGGACGGTGGGCGATCGCGGCCGGCGGCTCGACCACATATGGGTCTCGCGCGCGCTGAAGGACGGCGTGACCGATTTCAAGATCACGCGCGATGCCCGAAGCTGGGATCGCCCGTCCGACCACGTCCCGGTCACGGTGACGCTGGACGTATAGTTTTGATCAGATGCTGAACTTGGCGCCGGCGATCAGGATATCGCTGGCGAGCTGGCTGGTGCGGGTCGCGAGTTCGTCGCGCAAACGGCGGGCTGCAGCGGGATCGCTTTCGAGCACGCGTTGAAACAGGCTGCGCGCCAGGCGAATGACCGACGAGTGCTCTACCGCAACCGCGCTGGACGGCCGCTTCATTGCGACGATCAGCGCCAGTTCGCCGATCAGGGCGCCCGGGCCTGCAATGACCTCGGCACCGCCGTCCTCGACCCGGATCGAGCCACGCTGAACGATGTAGCCGGCATCCGCCTCGTCGCCGGCATTGAACAGATAGTCGCCCGGCGAGAAGATGCGCTGCTCCGAACCGATCGCCAGCATGCGCAACGCCGCCGTTCCCAACAGGCGCAATGTCGGGACCCGCTCGAGCAGGGCTACATCATCTTCGATCGACATGGACCCGTGACCGGGATACGCGAAAATTACCAATCGTGACTGCGAACCGTATCACGGCACCAGCTTGTAGCCACCGGCTTCCGTCACCAGGATTTCAGGATTGGCCGCATCCTTCTCGATCTTCTGCCTGAGGCGATAGATGTGGGTTTCCAGCGTGTGCGTGGTAACGCCCGAATTGTAGCCCCAGACTTCCTGCAGCAGCGTCTCGCGCGATACCGGCAATTGGCCAGCGCGATACAGGAAACGCAGGATCGCGGTCTCCTTCTCGGTCAGCCGCACCTTTCTGGCGTTGGCGGCAGTCAGCATCTTGGAGCCGGGACGGAAGCTGTAGGGACCGACGGAGAACACCGCGTCCTCGCTGGCCTCGTGCTGGCGGAGCTGCGCCCTGATTCGGGCGAGCAGCACGGCGAAGCGGAACGGTTTTGCGACGTAGTCGTTGGCGCCCGACTCGAGTCCCAAAATGGTGTCTGAATCGGTATCGTGGCCGGTCAACATGATGATCGGCGCCTTGAAGCCGCCCTTGCGGAGGCTGCGCACGACTTCCCTTCCATCAGTATCCGGCAAGCCAACATCCATCAGCACCAGGTCGGGAGAGTTGGCCTTGGCGGCGGTAGCGCCCTTGGCGCCGGTATCGACCGCGGAAGCTTCGAATTCCTCGTGCAGCGATAATTGCTCGACCAGTGTGTCGCGCAGATCGGTGTCGTCATCCACGATCAGGATCTTGCGGGCATTTGGCATAGGATACGATCCTCTTGAGGCAGGGCGGCGGACACAAGTGGAAGCGTCTCAAGCCGGGTCTTGGTCGGTGACAACCTGATTCGCAGGCAAAAAGTGGGCAGGCAAACCGGGTCGTCAGAGTACTGATTCGTATTGAGGTAGGAGATTGTTACAGATTCTCAAGCCGAACCGCAGTCTATCCCAAATTTAAGGCGCGTTTGGATGAATGTCCTTAAATGGCGATAGGACAATTGGGGCTAAGCAGGCAACCCCGGATTCGGGCATTGATATGGAAAGCGGCAATATTTCAATCACTTATAAGACAACCGCGCGTGATCGGCCGTTGACGGCGATCAGGGTCCAGCGCGCTGCCGGCGATCCTCGCCGGGGCTGGCTGACGGCCGATGGCTGGACCGTGCCGGTGGCACTTGGCCGCGGCGGCATCCTCGCCAACAAACGCGAGGGCGACGGCGGCACCCCGAGGGGCACGTACCGCCCGCTGCAATTATGGTGGCGCGCCGATCGCCATCCTCGCCCGCAGACTTACCTGCCGGTCCGTCCCATCCGGCCCGAAGATGCGTGGTGCGAGGACCCTCTGGACCGCCATTACAATCAACCGATCCGTTTGATTTGCGATCAGCCCGGCGACCGGTTGACGCGCGCGGATCACCTCTACGATTTCATTGTCGAAATCGATCACAACGCTGGCCCACGAATCGCCGGCCGCGGCAGCGCCGTGTTCCTGCATCTGGCGCGCCCGAACTTCTCGCCGACGGCCGGGTGCGTCTCAATGACGAAATCGTCCATGCTGCGACTGTTGCGGCGAATGGGCCCGCAGACGAAGATCGTGATCGGTTGATCGGGAGTCGAACAATGCTCGACAAGAACGCAATCGCGACCGCATCCAGGACGCTGCATGACCACTGGCGCGCCGGCACCAAATTTTCCGGTCTCGACGATAGATCGCGGCCGCGCGACCGCATCGAGGCCTACGCGATCCAGGCGGCAATCGAACAATATTCGTCCGAGAGGCTGTTCGGCTGGAAGATCGCAGCCACCAGCGAGGCCGGGCAAAAGCACATCAATGTCGACGGCCCGATGGCAGGACGCATCCTGGCCGAGACCGTGATCGCCGATGGCGGAACGGTTTCGATGGCGGGCAACGAAATGCGCGTCGCCGAACCCGAATTCGCCTTTCGCATGCGCGTCGACCTGCCGCCGCGCGCCACGCCTTATACGGTGCAACAGGTGCTCGACGCGGTCGACACGCTGCATCCGGCCATCGAGATTCCGGATTCGCGATTTGCCGATTTCGTCAGCGCCGGCGCGCCGCAGATCATCGCCGACAACGCCTGCGCGCATCTGTTCGTGCTGGGACCGCCGGCGAGCGCGGCCTGGCGCGCGATGGATCTCGTCGAGGAACGGCCTGTCATCACGATGCGCGGCCAGCAATTCATCGGTCATGGCAAGAACGTGCTGGGCGATCCGCGTGTCGCGCTGGCCTGGCTCGCCAATGAATTGCGCCGCCTCGACGTGACGCTGAAAGCAGGCCAAGTCGTCACGACCGGTACCTGCCACCCGCCGCTGCCGATCCAGTCGGGCGATTTTTGCGCCGTCGATTTCGGTTCGCTCGGAAAGGTGTCGGTGGGCTTCGAGTAGACTCTCTCCACGTCATTGCCTCCGAGGCGCATTCGCGCGACCCGTTGGCTCGCAATGACGGCGCATGAAGCGCGTTCAGCGGTGTCCGAAGATCGCCGAGCCGACACGCACATGCGTGGCGCCGAGCTGGATCGCTACCGCGAAATCGGCACTCATGCCCATCGAGAGATTTTTCAAGCCGTTGCGCGCGGCGATCTTGGCCGTCAACGCGAAATGCGGCGCCGGCGCTTCGTCTACCGGCGGGATGCACATCAGGCCGGAAATCACCAAGCCGTATTTATCGCGGCAGTTTGCGATGAAAGCGTCGGCCTCACCGGGGGCGATGCCGGCCTTTTGCGGTTCCTCGCCGGTGTTCAGTTGAACGAACAATTCCGGCCGTCTGTTCTGGGATTTAATCTCCTTGGCTAACGCTTCGCAAATGCTCGGACGATCGACCGAATGGATGGCGTCGAACAGCGCCACCGCCTCCTTCGCCTTGTTGGATTGCAGCGGCCCGATCAGATGCAGCGCAATTCCCGGACAGGCCGACACCAGCGCCGGCCATTTCGCCTTGGCTTCCTGCACGCGATTTTCACCGAACACGCGCTGTCCGGCGTCGATAACAGGTGAAATCGCCGTTGCGTCGAACGTCTTCGACACCGCGATCAGCGTCACCGATGCGCGCTCGCGGCGCGCTTCCTTGCACGCGCGCGCAATGTCCTGCTCCACCTGGGCCAGACCGTTTGGTAAAGGCTTGGTTAGCGGCGTCGCCATCTCTCTCGCACCATGTCTGATTTCGGCCGGAAGTTTTACGGCATTTCCTCGAATTTTACCAAGTTCGGGAAAGGCTTTTTGAAACCTTCGTCCTACCTTCCGGCATTGGGGGGCAGGGATGTCTGGCGTTACTTTCAACCGCAAACGGATCAAACTCAAGAAGCTTCTGGGAATCCGGGCGCGGCTTGCCATGCTTGCCTTGATGCTGGTGGCGCCGCTGATGCTGGAACGCGTCCGCTCGCTCGACGAAACACGCACCAGGCAGATTGTTGCGGCCTCGGAAGAATACGCCAATATCGCACACCATAGCGCCGAGACCCAGCGCGAGGTGATTTCCTCCGTCGAGACGATGCTGAAATCGGCCGCCTATATCCGCGCCGCCAGCGGCATTGCGAAGGGCTGCGAAATCCTGCGCGCCAGCCTGCCCGCCAACCTGCCCTGGATTCGCAGCATCATGCTCGTGAGCAAGGAAGGCGTGGTGCAGTGTTCCACGCTCAACATTCAGGTCGGCCTCAACATCAGCGACCGCGACTATTTCAGGAAGGCGCAGCAAACCCGCGACTTCGTCTTCAGCGACTATTTGTTCGGCAAGACGAACAACCGCCCGATCATGATGGCGGCCTATCCGGTCTCCGCGATCAATCCGGAGGAGGAATCGGTAGCGGTCGCCGGCATCAATCTCGACTGGCTGTCGAAGATCATGGCCAACCTCGGCGGACGGCCCGGCATTTCATCGCTGCTGATCGACAGCACCGGCGTCGTGCTGGCGGCGCCACCCGACCAGGCCAGCATGATCGGCAAGCCGCTCGATAACGAGCCGCTGCTGTCGGCCATCACCTACAAGGCGCTCAGCTCCAACTCCGATACGGGCTCGATTTCCTTTACCGCGACCGACGGCTCCAGACGCGCCATCAGTTTCGCGCGCATTCCCGGAACGCAATCGCGCCTGATCGTCAGCGTCGACGAGGCCAAGGTGACGGCCGTGATCAATCGCGAGATCCGTACTGCCTATTTCCAGTTGGCATTCGTCTGCCTGTTCGTGCTGCTGGGCGCCCTGATCGGGGCAGAGAAACTCATCATCAGGCCGATCGAAGTCATGACCGGCATGACCAAGCGGTTCGGCGAAGGCGACTGGTCGGCCCGTGTCGCGGGCAACCGTCTGCCGTCGGAGTTCATGCCGCTCGCGCGCGCTTTCAACGCGATGGCCGCCCAGTTGAGCCAGCGCGAGCGCGAGCTCGTCGCCACCAACGACCGCCTCACCGTGATGGCCTCGATCGACATGCTGTCCGGCCTCGCCAACCGCCGCGGCTTCCAGAGCCGGCTGGATTTCGAGTGGATGAAGGCGCAGCAAAATCATTGCGAACTGTCGCTGCTGATGATCGATGTCGATCACTTCAAGCTGTACAACGACACCTACGGCCATCCGGAGGGCGACGCCTGCCTGACCCGGATCGGCGAAACGCTGGCCGGCATCGCCGCCGACACGCTGGGTTTTGCCGGCCGCTATGGCGGCGAGGAATTTTGCCTGCTGTTGCCGGACACCAGCCGGCAGAAGGCGCTGGAGATCGGCGAAACCGTCCGCGCGACGGTTCAGCGCGTCGGCCTGCCTCACATCACCTCCAGCTACGGGATGGTCACCGTCAGCGTCGGCGTCGCCGCCACGCTGCCGAACGACGCCCAAACCCCCGGCGAGCTGATCGAGGCCGCGGATGCCGCCCTCTATGCCGCCAAGCACCGCGGCCGCAACACCGTGGTCGAGCATGGGTTTGCCAAGCCGGTGGACCCGACCGGAATGGCGATGGCGGGGTAATCACCCTCGCCTCCCCGGCCAAAAGGCCGTTCCCTCACGCCCCAACCCGTTGACCCCGCAGCCGCTTTTGTGGCCTAGTCCGCCGTCCTCTGGACGGGACCGAATCCACAAAAAAGCGCTACGATTCCATGACCTCCGAACGCTACAACGCCCGTGATTCCGAGCCGCGCTGGCAACGCCAGTGGGACGAAAAGGCGATCTTCGCGTCGAAAAACGACGATTCCAGACCGAAATACTATGTGCTCGAGATGTTCCCCTACCCGTCCGGGCGCATCCATATCGGGCATGTCCGCAACTACACCCTGGGCGACGTCCTGGCCCGCTTCATGCGCGCCAAGGGTTTCAACGTCCTGCATCCGATGGGCTGGGACGCGTTCGGGCTGCCGGCCGAGAACGCCGCGATCGAGCGCAAGGTCGCGCCGAAAGCCTGGACCTACGACAACATCGCCGCGATGAAAAAGCAGTTGCGGTCGATCGGGCTGTCGCTCGACTGGTCACGCGAATTCGCGACCTGCGATCCCAGCTACTACAAGCATCAGCAGAAGATGTTCCTGGACTTCCTGCGCGCCGGCCTCGCCGAGCGCGAGAAGCGCAAGATCAACTGGGACCCGGTCGACATGACCGTGCTCGCCAACGAGCAGGTGATCGACGGTCGCGGCTGGCGCTCCGGCGCCGTCGTCGAACAGCGCGAGATGAACCAGTGGGTCTTCAAGATCACGAAGTACTCGCAGGAACTGCTGGATGCGTTGGACGGGCTGGACCGCTGGCCCGACAAGGTGCGGCTGATGCAGCGCAACTGGATCGGCCGCTCCGAGGGCCTGCTGATCCGCTTCGCGCTCGATCCCGCAACGACACCCGCCGGTGAAACCGAGCTGAAGATTTTTACGACGCGGCCGGACACGCTGTTCGGCGCAAAGTTCATGGCGATCTCCGCCGACCATCCGCTGGCGGTAGCTGCGGCGGCGAAGAATCCGAAGCTTGCCGAGTTCATCGCGGACGTGAAGAAAATCGGCACCGCGCAGGAAATCATCGACACCGCCGAGAAGCAAGGTTTCGATACCGGCATCAAGGCCATCCACCCGTTCGACCCGAACTGGAAGCTGCCGGTGTACGTGGCGAACTTCGTGCTGATGGAATACGGCACCGGCGCCATCTTCGGCTGCCCGGCGCATGACCAGCGCGACCTCGATTTCGTCAACAAGTACGAGCTCGGCAATATTCCTGTGGTCTGCCCCGAGGGCCAGGACCCGAAGACGTTCGTCATCACGGACACCGCCTATGACGGCGAAGGCCGCATGATCAATTCCCGTTTCCTCGACGGCATGACCATCGAGCAGGCCAAGGAAGACGTCGCGAAACGGCTGGAATCCGAGATGCGCGGCAACGCGCCGGTCGGTGAGCGGCAGGTGAACTTCCGGCTGCGCGACTGGGGCATTTCACGACAGCGCTATTGGGGCTGCCCGATCCCGGTGATCCATTGCCCGAAATGCGATGTCGTGCCGGTGCCCGACGCGGATCTGCCGGTGACGCTGCCGGAGGACGCCACCTTCGACAAACCGGGCAACGCGCTCGACCATCACCCGACCTGGAAGCACGTCACCTGCCCGAAGTGCGGCGGCAAGGCCCAGCGCGAGACCGACACCATGGACACCTTCGTGGATTCGTCCTGGTACTTTGCGCGCTTCACCGATCCCTGGAATGAGCAGGCCCCGACCACACCTGACGTGGCCAACCGGATGATGCCGGTCGATCAGTATATCGGCGGCGTCGAGCACGCGATCCTGCATCTGTTGTACAGCCGCTTCTTCACCCGCGCGATGAAGGCGACCGGACATATCGCCATGGACGAGCCGTTCGCCGGCATGTTCACCCAGGGCATGGTGGTGCACGAGACCTATCAAAAGGCCGACGGCACCTTTGTCACGCCGGCCGAGGTTAAGGTCGACGTCATTAGCGGCGAGCGTCGCGCTTCCATGATTGATGGCGGCGAGGCTGTCTCGATCGGGCCGATCGAGAAGATGTCGAAGTCGAAGAAGAACACCGTCGACCCCGACGACATCATCGCGACCTACGGCGCCGACGTCGCACGCTGGTTCATGCTGTCGGACTCGCCGCCCGACCGCGACGTGATCTGGAGCGACGAGCGCGTGCAGGGCGCCTCGCGCTTCCTGCAGCGGCTGTGGCGGCTGGTCAACGAATCAGCCGAAATTGCCAAGGCGGCTCCCGCCGCTCGTCCGGCCTCATTCGGCGCCGACGCGCTCGGCTTGCGCAAGGCCGCCCATGGCGCGCTGGACAAGGTGTCGTCCGGTATCGAGCGGCTGCATTTCAATGTCTGCCTGGCCCATATCCGGGAATTCGCCAACGCGCTGGCTGAGATATTGGGCAAGGACGGCAAGCCGGCCGCCGACACCGCCTGGGCGGTCCGGGAGGCCTCGACCATCCTTGTTCAACTTTTCGCGCCGATGATGCCCCACCTGGCCGAGGAGTGCTGGCAGGTTCTGGGGCATTCCGGGCTGATTTCGGAGGCCAACTGGCCCCAAATCGAACGCGATTTGCTGGTCGAAGACACCGTGACGCTGGTGGTCCAGGTCAACGGCAAGAAACGGGGTGATGTTACCGTGCCACGGGTCGCCCAAAATCCGGAAATTGAGGCTGCCGTTTTGGCGCTCGATGCGGTAAAACTCGCTCTCGGCGGCAAGGCCGTGCGCAAGGTAATCGTTGTTCCCATGAGGATCGTGAATGTCGTTGGTTAGGACCCGGATCGCCGTTCGGCTTATCGCCGTCGCCGCTCTGGCGGCGCTCACGGCCGGCTGCTTCCAGCCGATGTATGCCGAACGCAATGACGGCAAGCCCGGCCTGCGCGAAAAGCTGATGGGCGTGGAGCTCCCGCCGGTCGACAAGCCCAATGCTTCCCGCGAAGCCCGCATCCAGGTGGAGATCCGCAACGCGCTGGCTTTCAAGCTCTACGGCAATGCCACCGGCATGCCGCCGACCCACAAGCTGGTGCTACGGTTTTCTTCGACGCGTTCCTCCCTGATCGTCGACCCGGCCACCGCGTTGCCGTCGAGCGAGAACTACGGCATCGACGCGCAGTACAATCTGATCGACCTTGCGACCAACAAGTCGGTCATGACGGGTACGACCTTCTCCCGTGTGTCCTATGACATCCCCGGTCAGTTGCAGCGCTTCGCCCGCGCCCGCGCCTTCCGCGATGCCGAGGATCGCGCCGCCAACGAAATCGCGGAAAACATTCAGACCCGGCTGGCGTCGTTCTTCTACGCCGGCACCTGATTCCCGTTGGTCGCGCTCCGCGGAAAAGACATCGACGCTTTTCTCGCCCGGCCTGATGTCGGCCGCCCCATCATCCTGCTCTATGGCCCGGATGCCGGTCTCGTCCGCGAACGCGCCGACGCGCTGATAGCATCGGCGATCGACGATCCCAACGATCCCTTTTCGCTGGTGCGGCTCGATGGCGATCAGCTATCGGCCGAACCGTCGCGGCTGGTCGACGAGGCCATGACGATCCCGATGTTCGGCGGGCGCCGCGCGATTCGCGTGCGCGCCGGTTCCAAGAGTTTTGCGAGTGGCGTCGACACGCTGGCCGATTCCGCGATCAAGGATTGCCGCATCGTGATCGAGGCCGGCGAGCTGCGGCCGGAGTCGCCGCTGCGCAAGGCCTGCGAGCGCGCCAAGACCGCGGTCGCGATCGCCTGCTATCCCGACACCGAGCGCGACCTCGCCAGATTGATCGACGAGGAATTGCGGTCTTCCGATTTGCGGATCGCGGCGGATGCGCGCGCCGTTCTGATGTCGCTGCTCGGCGGCGACCGCCAGGCCTCGCGCAACGAACTGCGCAAGCTTGCGCTCTATTCCCACGGCAAGGGTGAGATCGCGCTCGACGATGTCATGACCGTCGTGTCCGACGCGTCCGAGCTGAAGCTCGATCCAATCGTGGATGGCGCCTTCGCGGGCAAGCCGGATCTGGTCGAAAGCGAATTTGCCAAAGCGATGGTCGCCGGCACCTATCCCGGCGTGATCATCTCGGCCGCACAGCGCCAGGCGGCATGGCTGCACAAATCGGCGCTCGCGGTGGCCGAAGGCACGCCCGTCTCGACCCTGCTCGAAAGCGGCTATCCGCGCCTGCATTTCTCCCGCAAGGGCGCCGTCGAAATCGCGCTGCGCAATTTCAACGCAACACGGCTGGCTGCCATCATCGATCAGCTCGGAACGGCCGCGCTCGACATGCGCAAGCAAGCGACGTTGGCGTCAGCGATCGGATTGCGGACGTTGCTCGCGATCGCGGCGAATGCGAAGCGGCGGGGGTGAGTGTGGCAAGCGAAGCAGCAGACGTTGTCACCCTCTGGCGTCCGGTTGGACCGACCGAGCTCGACCTGATCCGAAAGAGCGGCATGCGCGCATTCCCGCCGAGGCTTCCTGAACAACCGATCTTTTATCCGGTACTGTCGGAAGAATATGCCGTGAACATTGCCCGCGACTGGAACGTGCCCGCAAGCGGCTCCGGCTATGTGACGCGCTTTGAGGTGCGGCGGGACTTTTTGGACAAATACAGCGTCCAGCAAGCTGGCGGCTCAGCGCATTCGGAGTACTGGATCCCCGCGGAGGAATTGAGCGCCTTCAACGAGGCCATCGTCGGTAAGATCGAGGTCGTCGCGGAGTTTCGTTGACGGGCGCTCTTTCTACTCCCTCGCCCCGCTCTTGCGGGGAGAGGGTCGGGGTGAGGGGCTGCTTCCGCGAACTCATGAGCAGTCGGACTCGCGGAGAGCGCCCCTCACCCGACGCTTCGCGCCGACCTCTCCCCGCAAGAGCAGGGCGAGGTTGAACAACCTTACTTCCCTTCCAGTCGTCGCATCACCTCGTCGAGTTGTTCGAGGTTGCGGTAACTGACCTGGACGGAGCCGCCGGGATCGCGGTGGTTGACGGACACGGCAAGACCGAGCGCGTCGCTGACGCGCTTTTCCAGCGCGACGGTGTCGGGATCTTTTGTCTTGCCGCCACCGCCGCCCCTCGCCTTTTGCGGCTTGCGTTCGGGCACGCCTTCTTCATGCGCCAGCGCCTCGGTCTGGCGGACGTTCAGCCCCTCCTCGACAATGCGTTTTGCAGCCGCCAGCGGATCGGGCACGCCGATCAATGCGCGGGCGTGTCCCGCCGACAATTGGCCATTGGAGATGAAGGCCTGCACCTCTGTCGGCAGTTTCGTCAGCCGCATCATGTTGGCAACATGGCTGCGGCTCTTGCCGACTTCCTTGGCGATGTCTTCCTGGCTGCGTTTGAATTCGTTGGCCAGCGCGTGGTAGCCCTGAGCCTCTTCCATCGCGTTGAGGTCTTCGCGCTGAACGTTCTCGATGATCATGATCTCGAGCGCGTCAGAGTCGTTGACATCGATCGGGACGATCGGCACCTCGTGCAGGCTGGCGAGTTGCGCGGCGCGCCAGCGGCGCTCGCCGGCGATGATCTCGTAGCGATCCTGCGAGCCCTTCACCGGCCGCACCACGATCGGCTGGATCACGCCGTGCTGCCTGACCGAATCGGCGAGTTCGCCGAGCTCGGCATCGGAAAAGGTCCGGCGCGGGTTGCGCGGATTCGGTTTCAGGAATTCGATCGGCACCTTGCGCTGGTTGCGCGGCCGTTCGGTTTGCGCCGTCTCGCCACCGACATCTCCGATCAGACTTGCGAGGCCACGGCCCAGTCGCGAACCCGTTTTGTCGGCCATCGCCAACTCCTTAGACTTCACTCAACTACTCCGGAACAGAATTCGCTTGATCGGTAGGATGGCTTCGTAGAGCGGGCAAAGGCGCGCTTGCGCCAACCATTGTCACCACGAAAACGGTGGTGGGCACGCTTCGCTTTGCCCACCCTGCATTCCTCAGTGCGTTCTCAGCTCGCGCTCGCGCTGGATCACTTCCGTGGCCAGCTTCAGATACGCATCGCTGCCGACGCATTTGAGATCATAGACCAGCACCGGCTTGCCGTAGGACGGCGCCTCGGAGATGCGCACGTTGCGCGGGATCATGGTGTCGTAGACCTTGCCGCCCATGAACTGCCGCACGTCGGCGACGACTTGGTTCGACAAATTGTTGCGCGAGTCGAACATGGTCAGCACGATGCCGTGGATCGACAGGTTCGGATTGAGCGTCGAGCGCACCTGTTCCACCGTCTGCAACAATTGCGACAGACCTTCGAGCGCGAAGAACTCGCACTGCAGCGGCACCAGGATCGCATCCGACGCCGCCATCGCGTTGACGGTGAGAAGGTTGAGCGACGGCGGGCAATCGATCAGCACATAGGTGTAGTCGGTGTCCGGCGCGGCGTTCTTGTTCAGCGCCGCGATCGCGTCGCGCAGACGAAACGCGCGGCCGGGCGTCGTGCCGAGTTCGAGCTCGAGGCCCGACAGATCCATGGTCGACGATGCGATGTGCAGCCGGGGCACCGCGGTAGCGACCACCGCTTCGCGCAGCGGCGCTTCGCCGATCAGCACGTCATAGGTCGAGCAATTGCGGTTGCGACGATCGATGCCGAGACCGGTCGAGGCATTGCCCTGCGGATCGAGATCGACAATCAGGACGCGCTCGCCAATCGCCGCGAGTGCGGTACCCAGATTGATCGCTGTGGTCGTTTTGCCAACGCCGCCCTTCTGGTTGGCAAGCGATAGAATACGCGGGTGGGGCGGAGGAGTGGGCTCTCTATCTTCTTGATATAACTCGTCTAATTCGCTCATGCCCGATCGCCATATGTGATCGCGGAGGGGTTGCGTCGCTCGATCCGATCGAGTTCGACGATCCAGCCGTGCCCGCCCGTGCGGCTGGAATGGAGTCGCGGATTGATATTCCAATATTTAGTGGCTTCGGTCAATTCAGCCTCTACATCTTGGCCCTTGAGAAACAGCGCTTTCGCGCCGGTGCCCATAAACGGCTCCGCGAAGCCGACAAGCTGATGTAATGGAGCCAGCGCCCGCGCAGTGACGCAATCGACGCGGCTACCAATTGTATCCACAATATCCCCGATTCCCGCCAAATGCACGGTCGCAGCAGCAGAAGTTATGCGAACGGCTTCGCGGAGGAACGCCGCCTTCTTGGCGTTGCGCTCGACCAGATGGACAGTTGCGCCCGGCGTTTCCGTCAGGGCGCACGCGAGGACCACGCCGGGAAATCCGCCGCCGCTGCCAAGGTCGAGCCAGATCTTTGCCGTTGGCGCGAGATCCAGGAGTTGCAGCGAATCGGCAACGTGTCGCGTCCAGAGATGGGGAAGCGTGGAGGGCGCGACGAGATTCGTTTTGGCCTGCCACTCCAGGAGGAGGCCCACATAGCGATCAAGCCGCGCCACTGTTTCAGGTCGCGTCGGAATTAACGCGAGCGCCTCCGCCTTGTCCTTGGCGGAGGGGAGGTTGGCCGACTGGATCTTGCTCATGTCTGAAGGTTGTCCGCTGACGGTCGGCCATTGGCCGAGCGGGATGCCCGCGTCTGGCCATGACGATGCGATCGCCTTGCCCGTTTCACGTGAAACAGATTCTTTACGCTGTCGCTCGCGAATTCTTCCGCCGTGCCTGACGACGCAGATACGCGGCCAGGATGCCCAGCGCCGCCGGTGTCAAACCGTCGAGCCGGCCCGCCTGCCCCACTGTTCGCGGTCGGGCCGCTTCAAGCTTGGTACGCGCCTCGTTGGAGAGCCCGGGGACATCGGCATAATCGATATCGGTCAGTATCAGACCCTCGTCCCGCCGGAAAGCATCGACGTCGGCGGTTTGGCGCTTGAGATAGACATCGTACTTGGCGTCGATCTCGAGATGGACGGCGACGGACGGATCGACGGCCGACAGTTCCGGCCAGATGCCGCGCAGCGTCTTCCACTCGATCTCAGGGTAAGCCAGCAGTTCGAATGCCGAGCGCCGATGGCCATCCCTGTTGAGAGCCAGGCCATGCCTGGCGGCTTCATTGGGTGTTATCGCCAGCGACTTCGCCAATGCCTTGGCCGCATCCAGTGCGGCCATCTTGTTGCGATGGAGCTCTGAACGCGCTTGCCCTACGCAACCCAATGCGATGCCCTTGTCGGTCAGGCGCTGATCGGCGTTGTCAGCCCGCAGCGTCAAACGATACTCGGCCCGCGAGGTGAACATCCGGTACGGTTCAGTGATCCCGCGGGTCACGAGATCATCGATCATCACGCCGAGGTAGCCATCGGCCCGATCGAACACGATCGGATCAGTCCCGCTGGCTGCCAGCGCGGCATTGAGACCCGCGATAATTCCCTGCGCCGCCGCCTCTTCATATCCGGTCGTGCCGTTGATCTGTCCGGCGAGGAAGAGCCCAGGCAAGCGCCTGGTCTGCAGGGTCGGCTCAAGTTCGCGGGGATCGACGTGGTCGTATTCGATGGCATAGCCCGGGCGGACCATCTTCACCCGCTCGAGGCCGGGGATCGTCGCCAGGATCGCGAGCTGAATCTCCTCCGGCAGCGAGGTCGAGATCCCGTTGGGATAGACCGTGGAGTCGTCGAGCCCCTCCGGCTCCAGGAAGATCTGGTGGCCGTCGCGATCGCCGAACCGGACGATCTTGTCCTCGATCGAGGGACAATAGCGCGGACCACTGCTCTTGATCTGGCCGGAATACATCGGCGAGCGATGGACATTGGCGCGAATGACGTCGTGCGTTGCCGGGGTCGTCCGGGTGATCCCGCACTGGATCTGCGGGGTCGTGATCCGATCGGTCATGACCGAAAACGGCTCCGGCGGCTCGTCGCCGGGCTGCATTTCAACGGATGACCAGTCGATGGTCGTGCCATCGAGCCGCGGCGGTGTGCCAGTCTTCAGTCGTCCGAGCTTGAAGCCGGCCCTCTCGAAGGAAGCAGAAAGACCCATCGCCGGCGCCTCTCCGACGCGTCCCGCGAGCCAATTCTTCTCTCCGAGATGGATCAGCCCGCGCAGGAAGGTCCCGGTCGTGATGACAACGGCACCAGCCGCGAGCTCCCTGCCCTCGCCCAAACGAATTCCGGTGACCCGGCCATTCGAGACGATCAGCTCATCCGCCTCGCCTTCGATTACGCTGAGATTGGCGGTCTCCCGGATCGCGGCCTGCATGGCGGCAGCGTAGAGCTTACGGTCTGCCTGGGCTCGCGGTCCACGGACTGCCGGACCCTTGCGGCGGTTCAGCATCCGGAACTGGATTCCCCCGGCATCCGCCACCCGACCCATAAGACCGTCCAGAGCATCGACCTCGCGGACCAGATGGCCCTTGCCGAGACCGCCGATGGCGGGGTTGCAAGACATCGCCCCGATGGTCGCGAAACGATGAGTCACCAAGGCAGTCTTCGCACCCATCCGCGCAGCCGCGCTCGCGGCTTCACAGCCGGCGTGGCCGCCACCGATGACGATGACGTCGAAAGAGTCCGCTTGGGAGATCATGCCGGGACTTCTATCCCGGAGTTGCCGGACCCGAAAGCAGAAGTTTGGAAGGAAAGTGTTTCACGTGAAACACCGTCGAAGATGCCATCCGTGTTTCACGTGAAACATGGCTAGCAAAAGGTAAGCACGCCTCACTTACCTATGCAGAATTCGCGGAAGATGACGTCCAGGATGTCCTCGACATCCACCCGTCCCAAAAGCCTTCCCAGAGAATGCGCCGCCCTGCGCAACTCTTCCGCCGCCAGTTCCTCGCCCTGCCCGACCACCTCCACACACCGGCGCAACGAAGCGGTCGTGTCCTCCAATAACTTCCGTTGCCGCGTCCGACCGATCAGGCCGCCTTCACTTCCGCCAAAATAGTTCTGCGCGAAACCGACCAAGGCGGTGATCAGATCCGGCACGCCATCGCCGCGGCTAGCCGAAATCTGGAAACTGCCGTCGTTGGCCGACTCGGCCATTGGCCGACCCGCCTCTTCGAGGTCGATCTTGTTTCGCACCCTCCAGATTGGCGCGTCCCATTGGTGATCCGCCGCCACCTGCGGCGAGTCGGATAGCCACAGCACAAGGTCCGCATCCGCCGCCCGGGCTCGTGCGCGGCGAACGCCTTCCTGCTCCACCGGATCGTCCGTCTCGCGAATGCCCGCGGTGTCGATCACCGTCACCGGATAGCCGTCGAGGTCGAGTTGCACCTCGATGACGTCGCGCGTCGTCCCGGCGTGCGGCGACACGATCGCGACCTCGCGACGCGCGAGCTGATTCATCAGCGTCGACTTGCCGACATTCGGCGGCCCGGCAATCGCAACGACGAGACCGTCCCGAAGCCGCTCGCTCCGCCCCTGCTCCGCCAGCACTTCCTCGATCTCGGTCCGCAACGCTTTGACCTTGGCCAGCGCCGGCGCAATCAATTCCGCCGGCACGTCGCCCTCGTCCGAAAAATCGATCGCGGCCTCGATCAAGGCCGATGCCTCGATGATCCGCACTCGCCAATCGCGCGCCTTGTCACCGAGCAGTCCCTTCAACTGGAGCAGCGCCTGGCGCCGCTGCCGATCGGTGTCGGCATGGATAAGATCGTCGAGACCTTCGGCTTCGGTGAGATCGAGCTTGCCGTTCTCGAAGGCGCGCCGGGTGAATTCGCCAGGCTCGGCGGCGCGAACATTTTCGAATCCGGACAACGCCGCGAACAGGGCGGCCAGCACTGCACGACCGCCATGGACGTGAAACTCCGCGACGTCTTCGCCGGTCGCGCTGGCCGGACCGGGAAACCACAGCACCACGGCATCGTCGATCGGCCGTTGACCGACGTCTGTAAGCAGCACCCGGGTGGCCGTTCTTGGTGATGGCAATTTGCCGGCAAGCGCCGTCACGATCTCTTGGGCTTGCGGACCCGAGGCGCGCACCAAGGCAATCGCGCTCGGCGGCCGGCCCGACGACAGTGCAAAAATGGTCTGATCCCGCGGATGCATGGCCTATTTGTGCGGGAGGTTTTGAAAAGGCAACGCGATTCGATTCCAGGCCGAACGGGCGGACGAAGCCGTCGCGTCTGAAAGACCACAGCCGCAGCTTTCATGTTGCAAAAACCCGCAGAAGCGCCCTCACCTGATGTCCAGGCGCCGATAAACAGCATAAAATTCAATGTCTTAAATGGTTAATCGTTCGTAAACGCCGGTTTTGCGATGCTGCATTCGCACCGCAGCGCCACCCGCAACATGAAAAAGGCGCCCCGCTTCCGCGAGGCGCCCCTCCCCTGAGCCAATCTAGGCGGTTCAGGTATTCATGGAGTCGAAGAACTCCGAGTTGTTCTTGGTGTTGCGGAGCTTGTCGAGGAGGAAATCGATCGCGTCCATTGTGCCCATCGGATTGAGGATCCGGCGCAGCACGTACATCTTCTTCAGGAGTTGTGGATCGGTGATCAGCTCTTCCTTGCGCGTACCGGAGCGCGAGATGTCGATCGCCGGGAACGTCCGCTTGTCCGAGACCTTGCGATCGAGGATCAGTTCGGAGTTACCGGTGCCCTTGAATTCTTCGAAGATGACTTCGTCCATTCGGCTACCGGTATCGACCAGCGCGGTCGCGATGATCGTGAGCGAACCGCCCTCCTCGATGTTTCGCGCGGCGCCGAAGAATCGCTTCGGCCGTTGCAGCGCGTTGGCGTCAACACCGCCCGTCAACACCTTGCCGGATGACGGCACGACCGTGTTGTAGGCGCGGCCCAGACGCGTGATCGAATCGAGAAGGATGACGACATCGCGGCCGTGTTCAACCAGGCGCTTGGCTTTCTCGATCACCATCTCGGCGACCTGGACGTGACGCACCGCCGGTTCGTCGAAGGTGGATGACACTACCTCGCCCTTCACCGAGCGCTGCATGTCCGTGACTTCTTCCGGACGTTCGTCAATCAGAAGCACGATCAAATAGCATTCGGGATGATTGGCAGTAATGGAGTGCGCGATGTTCTGCATCAGCACCGTCTTGCCGGTGCGCGGCGGCGCCACGATCAGGGCGCGCTGGCCTTTGCCGATCGGTGCAACGATGTCGATAACCCTTGCAGAAAGGTCTTTGCGCGTCGGGTCCTCGAGTTCGAGCCGGAAGCGCTGGTCCGGAAACAGCGGCGTCAAATTGTCGAAGTTGACTTTGTGCTTGGACTTTTCCGGATCCTCGAAATTGAGCGTGTTGACTTTCAGCAGCGCGAAATAGCGTTCGCCTTCTTTCGGGCTGCGGATGTGGCCTTCGATAGTATCGCCGGTGCGCAGGCCGAAGCGGCGGATCTGCGAGGGCGAGACGTAAATGTCGTCGGGGCCGGGCAGGTAGTTTGCATCGGGCGAACGCAGAAAGCCGAAGCCGTCGGAGAGAACCTCGACGACGCCTTCACCGATAATATCGATTTCCTGGATCGCGAGTTGCTTGAGAATGGCGAACATCAGCTCCTGCTTGCGCATGGTGCTGGCATTTTCGACCCCGCTCTCCTCCGCGAACGTGACAAGCTCGGCCGGCGTTTTCGATTTGAGGTCTTGGAGTTTCATTTCCCGCATTGGGGTGGTCCTGTGGAGTGTCTTTAGGAAGGGGTGCGAGGTGGCTTTAGAAAAAAGCGGACACGAAAAATTGGAAGGTCCGCAGGTCTAAGCAAGGAAAGCGCCGGTGAGGCTTCAAACCTGATGCGGCGGCCGGTTCAATGAAGAAACCGGAACGCAGCCACATCCGCCTGCGTGGGGTGGGATTTGGACAATATAGAAAATCAACCGCTGCTTCGCAAGCAGGGTAGAAAGTATCGGGCCAAGGAAAGAGCAGGCTAGAACGGCTTCACGATCACCAATATGACGATAAGAATCATCAGGGCGGTCGGTACTTCATTGATAATACGGTAGAATTTCTGGCTTCTGGTATTCCGGTCCGCAGCGAAATCCTTGACCAGCCGCGAAAAAAAGCCGTGGACGCCCGACAGGATGAGCACCAGCGTCAGCTTGGCGTGAAACCAGCCCGACGCATACCAATGTCCGCTCCAGGCCAGATAGAGTCCGGCCAGCCAGGTGGTGATCATTGCCGGGTTGATGATCGCCTTCAGCAACCGCCATTCCATCACCTTGAAGGTCTCGGATTGCTTCGATCCGACCTCGGCCTCGCAATGATAGACGAACAGCCGCGGCAGATAGAGCATGCCGGCCATCCACGAGATGACGGCGATCACATGCAGCGCCTTGATCCACGGGTACGCCGTGATCGTGATCCACTCATACATTGCAGTCGCCAGACCTTGCTCGTCCCTGGAACGTTCCGACTATCTCAGCGTTGCGAAGAAGCTCTGCCAGAAGGGGACGCAAGACATATCCGCAAAGCTCCGCTTCTCTAAACTAATAATTTTAGAATCTTAGGTTTGAGTCTAAGTGACCGTGATTATGACTCACACAAAACGATCCCGCATCTTTGCGAGGCTTGTTCACAATCGTCCCCAATTTCGGCCCGACATTGCATCATCCCGATAACGTTACGCGCATCAAGCGCTTGGGCCGTTTCGTGGTCAGCTTATAAAGAGACAAATCCACACCTTCCCACTATCATGGCGATGAGCTGGTGGACTTGTCCTCGCGCGAGGCCCTGTGAAGAATTGTCCGGGTTATCCCTGAGGCGGCGACGCAGGGTCTGATATCGTGGTTAAGCTCCACAGGATTCACAGGATTACACAGGGGTTCTGGTGCCCACGACCGGCAATTATTTTCACCTTCATCTGGTCTCCGATTCGACCGGCGAGACGCTGATTACGGTGGCGCGCGCGGTCGCTGCGCAATACGCCAACGTGACCGCGGTCGAACATGTCTATCCACTGGTCCGCAGCCAGAAGCAGCTCGATCGCGTGCTCGACGAAATCGAGGAGGCGCCCGGCATTGTGCTGTTCACGCTGCTGGAAAAAGATCTGGTCGGCCGGCTTGAGGCGAAATGCAGGGACATCAACATCCCGAGCCTGTCGATCATCGGACCGGTGATGCAATTGTTCGAGGCGTATCTCGGCGCGGCGACGACGGGCAGGGTAGGGGCCCAGCACGTTCTAAACGCGGAATATTTCAAGCGCATCGACGCCTTGAACTACACCATGATTCATGATGACGGGCAGCATGTCGAAGGCCTGGAAGACGCCGACGTCGTTCTGGTCGGTGTTTCCCGCACGTCGAAGACGCCGACTTCGATCTATCTCGCCAACCGTGGCGTGCGCACCGCGAACGTGCCGCTGGTGCCGGGCATCCCGTTGCCGCACCAGCTTGAAACACTGAAGAAGCCATTGGTCGTCAGTCTTCATGCGACGCCGGAGCGATTGATTCAGGTCCGGCAGAACCGGATGCTGAGCATGGGCGCGGATAATCACAACGATGATTACATCGATCGCCAGGCGGTGACCGATGAAGTCGCCTACGCGCGGAAACTGAGCGCCAGATTCAGTTGGGCGCAGCTTGACGTGACACGCCGCTCGATCGAGGAAACCGCGGCTGCCGTGCTGAAGCTGTTCACCGATCGCCAGCGGCAACGGCTTTCGGAATGACGATGACCATCTGGCGCGGACGACATCCGCTGATACTCGCTTCGCAGAGCCGCGCTCGACAGACGCTGCTTGCCAATGCCGGCATTTCCTTCGATGCCGTTCCTGCCGATATCGACGAACGGTCCGTGCAAAAAAAATCCGGCCTTACCGCACCCGGTGAAATCGCCGGGCTGCTGGCGCGCGAGAAGGCGTGTTTCGTATCGTCGAAAAATCCTGGACGTCATGTCGTCGGCGCCGATCAGACGCTGGCGTTGGGGAAACGTCTGTTCAGCAAGCCGGCAGGCCGTGCGCAGGCCGCAGATCAATTGCGCCTGCTTGCCGGTCATACGCACGAACTGCATTCCGCCGTTGCGGTTGCCCGTGACGGCAAGATAGTGTTTTCCGATGTCAGTGTTGCCCGCATGACGATGCGGCGTTTGGGTGAAAGCGAGATCGAGGCCTATCTCGATCAGGCCGGGCAGGCGGTCACGACCAGTGTCGGCGCCTATCAACTCGAAGGGCTGGGTGTACATTTGTTCGAACGCATCGAGGGCGACCATTTTACGATCCTCGGCCTGCCGCTGTTGCCGCTGCTGGCGCACCTCCGTGGCGAGGGCCTGCTCAATGTCTAGAATGGAAACGGCGATCTGATGCGGATTCTCGGACTGACCGGCTCGATCGGGATGGGCAAATCCACCACCGCAAAGCTGTTCACTGAGGCGGGCGTGCCGGTTTACGACGCCGACGCAGCGGTCCACAAAATCTATGAAGGAGAGGCGGCGCCGGCAGTCGAGGCGGCGTTCCCGGGCACGACCGCCGGCGGCAAGGTCGATAGGGCCAAGCTCTCCGCCAGGGTGGTGCATGATCAGGCCGCCATCAAGCAGCTCGAGCAGATCGTGCACCCGATGCTCGGCGCCTCCCGCAAGAAATTCCTCGATGAGGCCGAGGCATCCGGCGCACCCGTCGTGGTGATGGATATCCCGTTGCTGTTCGAAACCGGCGGCGAGAAACGTGTCGATGCCGTCGTCGTGGTCTCAACCGATGCGGCGACCCAGCGCGAGCGGATCCTGGCGCGCGGCACCATGACGAATGAGGCGCTCGACGGCATCCTTGCACGGCAATTGCCCGATGCGGAAAAGCGCAAGCGCGCGGATTTCGTCGTGGATACGTCGCATGGATTGGACCCGGTGCGCGCGGCAATTCGCGACATTCTGGCAGAGGTCGTTAAGATGCCGCAGCGGCGAGCCTGATTCGCCTAAAACTCCGGTTCCAGAAATCCATGCGTGAAATCGTCCTCGATACCGAAACCACTGGCCTCGATCCGCTGCGCGGCGACCGGCTGGTCGAGATCGGCTGCATCGAGATCTTCAACCGCATGCCCACTGGGCAGACGTTCCATCGCTACATCAATCCCGAACGCGACATGCCGGCGGAAGCCTTTAATGTGCACGGCCTGTCCACCGAGTTCCTCGCCAGCAAACCGCTGTTCACCGAGGTGGTCGAGGAGTTCCTGGAGTTCATCGGCGACGCGCCGCTGGTGATCCACAACGCCTCGTTCGACATCAGCTTCATCAATGCCGAGCTTGACCGCATCAAGCGGCAGCCGGTTTCGCGCGATCGGCTGGTCGATACGTTGTTGCTGGCGCGGCGCAAGCATCCCGGCGTGTCGAACCGGCTGGACGATCTCTGCTCGCGCTATGCAATCGACAATTCCCGCCGCACCAAGCACGGCGCGCTGCTCGACGCCGAGCTTTTGGCCGAAGTCTATATCGACCTGATCGGAGCGCGGCAGTCGCAACTGATCCTGGCGTCGGAAACCCGCATCACGATTGCCAATGGACCTGGCGAAACGCCGCGCCGGGTACGCGAGGTGCCGCTGGCGCCTCGAATCAGCGACGCGGACCGTGAGGAGCATCGCGCCTTCATCGCCACGCTGGGCGACAAGCCGATCTGGAACGATTTTCTGCCGGCCGCCGGGTGAGGCAGGGCGCGCCGCGCCGGCGTTAGCGGCCCAAGTGCCGCGAGCTGGACCCCATCCTACTTTGCATGGGGTTGTTTTCGATATTTTAGGTCTGCGCTGCTGTTTGCTCAGCTCGGCTTTGCGCCGGAAGCGGCCTGCCGTTCCATGTTCTGGCGGTAGAGGCCGACGAAATCGACCGGATCGAGCATCAGGGGCGGGAAGCCGCCGTCACGCACCGCGGTTGCGATGATTTCGCGCGCGAACGGGAACAACAGCCGCGGACACTCGATCATGACCAGCGGGTGCAGGTTTTCCTTGGGAACGTTGACGATGCGGAACACGCCTGCATAGGCCAGTTCAAAGCTGAACATCACCTTGCCGGCGTTTTCAGCCTTGCCCTCGATCGAAAGCGTCACTTCGAACTCGTTATCCGAGAGGTTATTCGCGGAAACATTGATCTGGATGTTGATGGCCGGCTGCTGCTGCTGCGGCGCCAGGGAGGAGGGGGCGTTCGGATTCTCGAACGACAGGTCCTTTGTATATTGCGCCAGCACGTTGAGCTGGGGCGGGGCCTGCTCTTGGGGCGCGCCATTACCGTTGGTCATGAAACTTCTCCTGAAGCGCTGCCGAGCGGAGACCGGTTGCCGTCTGAAATTCGCTCGATAGGGTGGGAATGCCTGTTCCGGGCGAGTGGCTATCATAGCCCTGCCTCGTTCCACAAGGATCACGGGCCGTTGGCCGGACGCGTCAGACAGGCGAATTGTGGCCGATATGGCTAACCGGTCGTCGCCAGCCGCCCAAACTCTGCCCTAAATAATTGAATACGCGTGATTTCCGGACACGATCGGGTTTCCCCTCGCCGCCAAAACGCGCTACAATTCACCCGCGCCAAAACGCGCCATTGGCCGGGCGCAGTTTCATGCCTACATGCTGCAGTCTCAATCGATGATGTAATCTCTGCCGTTCTCAGGGAAAACTCGTAAGAGTGCTACTCACCAGGGAACGCTCGACCGCCGGGCCCGTTGCCGGCGTAACCGGAAAGCGAATACGACGTGGATATTTACACCATCATCTTCCTGGCGCTGGCGGTCTTCATCTTCCTGCGCCTGCGCAGCGTCCTCGGACAGCGCACCGGAAGCGAACGGCCGCCGTACGATCGCGCCGCGCCCAACGTCGTGCAGCGAACGCAGGACAACAACAACGTCGTTCCGATCCCGGGTGCGGTGATCGATCAGACACCTCTGGCGCCGAGCGCAGACGTGGCGCCGGCCGACCGCTGGAAGGGCATTGCCGAGCCAGGCACGCCGCTGGCCAGCGGACTCGATGCCATCGCCGCCCAGGACTCCTCGTTCGACCCGCGTCACTTCATCTCCGGTGCCCGCAGCGCCTACGAGATGATCGTGCTGGCCTTCGCCAATGGCGACCGCCGCGCGCTGAAGGATCTTCTGTCCAGCGAGGTCTATGACAGCTTCGAGACCGTGATCAAGGATCGCGAGAAGCACGAGCAGAAAACCGAAACGCGATTTGTTTCGATCGACAAGGCCGAGCTGGTGGGCGCGGAAGCGCGCGACCGCGCGGCTCAGCTGACGGTTCGTTTCGTGTCGCAGATGATCTCGGTCACTCGCGACAAGACCGGCGCCATTGTCGATGGCAATCCCGATAAGGTCGCCGATATCACTGATGTCTGGACATTCGCCCGCGACACGAGTTCTCGCGATCCGAACTGGAAGCTGGTTGGCACTGGAAGCGCGGGCTGAGACGCGACGCCTTGTTGAGAGGCTCGCGCTCTTTGGCGTGTGCGCTTTGGCGTGTTCGCTAGCTCCGCTGGATGTCGCCGCGGCGCGCTATGCACGCACGCAAAAGCCTTCGCATCCGCCGGCCGTCCGTCACCTGCCATATCCGGAGCTTGACCTCCCGTTTCAGATCAATGGCGGGCAATATGCGCCGGTCGGCTGGTCGGACATTGCAGGCTGGCGTGAGGACGATCATCTCGCCGCCTACAACGCGTTTCGCGTGAGCTGCAAGCCGATCTCCGCGCAGGTCAAGCCGCCCGCCGATTCGAAAGCGCTCGGCACGTCGCTGCGCGATCCCTGCCGTATCGCCCGAGGCCTCGAACTGACCGATGGTGCGAAGGCCAAGGCTTTCTTCGAGGAGCACTTCCTTCCCTTGCGCATTTCGCGACTTGGCGAAGGCGAGGGTTTTGTCACCGGCTATTACGAGCCGATCGTCGAAGGCTCGCGGACCGAGAACGAGGTCTACAAGGTGCCAGTCTATCGCCGGCCATCCAATCTGTTCGTTCGCGGCACCACGCAGAGCTCGGCTGGCCTGCCCAACAAGGGCCAGGTATTCCGCAAGATCGGCCGTCGCAAGCTGGTGCCCTATTACGATCGCGCCGAGATCGAGGATGGCGCGATTGCCGGCCGTGGGCTCGAGATCTGCTATTTGAGAGAACAGACCGACCTGCTGTTCTCGCAGATCCAGGGCTCGGCGCGGGTCAGCCTCGACGACGGCTCGACCGTTCGCATCAATTACGACGCCCACAATGGCTACCCGTATACGGCGGTCGGCCGCATCCTGATCGAGCGCAACATCATCCCCAAGGATCAGATGTCGATGCAGAAGATCCGGGAGTGGATGGAGCAGAATCCGAACGAGGCGGACGAACTGCGGCGGCAGAACAAGTCCTATGTCTTCTTCCGCGAGGTGCAGCTTTCCGACAAGGACGAGGCGGTCGGCGCGCAGGGCGTGCCGTTGACGCCGGGCCGCTCCATCGCGGTCGACAAATCGCTGCATGTCTACGGCACGCCGTTCTTCATCGAAGGCGAACTGCCGATCGAAACGGCGGTGTCAAAGACGCCGTTCCGCCGTCTGATGATTGCGCAGGACACCGGCTCCGCCATCGTCGGACCCGCGCGCGCCGATCTCTATTTCGGCGCGGGCCTCGAAGCGGGCCAGGTTGCCGGCCGCCTCCGCCACGGTGCGCGCTTCGTCATGCTGGTGCCGAAGAGCCTCGATCCGGTGGCGCGAGGCCGCATGCTGCCGGTGCCCGATGACCGGCCGTCTGCGACGATCGCAAAACTATTCCCGCAGACCGAACCGACGAAAGATCAGAAGAGCACTGCGAAGCTGCCCGAGGTCACCGCAACCACTGGCAAGGCCGCTGCTCCGCCGGTTACGCCGCCCGCAGCCGGGCCTTCCCAAACCTCAAGCGTCCAGGCCGCCGCCGCGGCGAAGCTGGTGCCGCTGCCCGAACCGCGGCCCGTCATCAAGCCGGTTTCCGCAAAACCCCACCAGCGTCATCTCCGCCGCTATCGCTACTTCAGATGAAACGCCGGCCGTCGAGCTCGATTCCCGAATTGCCGGCGCCGCCGCGACGCAAGCGTGGCCTCAGCGAAGAGGATCGGGCGCTGTGGGAAAGCGTCGCCAAGCAGATCAAGCCGCTGCGCAAGCGGCACCGTGTTGCGAAGCCAGCCGCGCCGCCAGAAGCGGAAATCAGCGTAACGGTGAAATCAACTATCTCACCGAAGCACGTCGCGCCGGCGCGGATCGTTCTGCCTGCCAAACCGGAGCCGCCGCCGCTGGCGCCGATCGGCCGCCGCGAACGGTCGCATCTGTCGCGCGGCCGCAAGGAGATCGATGCAAGGCTCGACCTGCACGGCATGACGCAGACGAGGGCGCATCGTGCGCTGTTCGGTTTCCTGCAGCGCGCCCATCATGACGGACTGACCTTCGTGCTCATCATCACCGGCAAGGGCAAGATAGGTGCGGAGTCCGAGCGCGGCGTGCTGCGCCGTCAGGTCCCGCAATGGCTCGGCCTGCCGGAATTCCGTTCGCTGGTGGTCGGCTTCGAGGAAGCCCATATCGGCCATGGCGGCGAAGGCGCATTGTACGTGCGGGTGCGGCGGGCGCGATTTTAAGCCTGCGCGGGCGACGGCTGTTACAGAATAAACCGGCTCAGATCGGCGTTCTTGGCGAGATCGCCGACGTGCTTCTGCACATAGTCGGCATCGACCCTGATGGTCTCGCCGTGACGATCGGGTGCGGCGAATGAAATCTCATCGAGCACGCGCTCCATTACCGTCTGCAGCCGCCGCGCACCGATGTTCTCGACCGTCGAATTGACCGCAACGGCCACGTCCGCCAGCGCGTCGACGGCGCTGTCGGTGATGTCGAGTGTCACGCCTTCGGTCTGCATCAGCGCAACATATTGCTTGATCAGCGACGCTTCCGGCTCGGTCAGGATGCGCCGCATGTCGTCGCGCGTCAGCGCTTCCAGCTCGACGCGGATCGGCAGGCGGCCCTGCAATTCCGGCAACAGATCGGACGGCTTGGCAATGTGGAACGCGCCGGATGCGATGAACAGGATGTGATCGGTCTTCACCGCGCCGTGCTTGGTCGAGACCGTGGTGCCTTCGATCAACGGCAGCAGGTCGCGCTGCACGCCCTCGCGCGAAACGTCGCCGCCGCTGCGGCCGTCGCGCACGCAGATCTTGTCGATCTCGTCGAGGAACACAATGCCGTTGTTCTCGACCGCGCTGATCGCTTCCAGCACCAATTGATCGCTATCCAGCAGCTTGTCGGATTCCTCGTTGACCAGGATCTCGTGCGAGCCTTCGACCGTCAGGCGGCGCGTCTTGGTTCTTCCACCCATCTTTCCGAAGATGTCGCCGATCGAAATTGCGCCCATCTGGGCGCCCGGCATGCCCGGAATTTCGAACATCGGCATGCCGCCGGAGGATTGCGTCTCGATCTCGATTTCCTTGTCGTTGAGCTCACCGGCGCGCAGCTTCTTGCGGAAGGAATCCCGGGTGGCGGGGCTCGACCCCGGTCCGACCAGCGCATCCAGCACACGCTCTTCGGCGGCCTGCTGCGCGCGAGCCTGCACGTCCTTGCGCTTGCGCTCGCGGACCTGCACGATCGCGACCTCGACGAGGTCCCGGACGATCTGCTCGACGTCGCGACCGACATAGCCGACCTCGGTGAATTTCGTGGCTTCGACCTTGATGAAGGGTGCGTTGGCAAGCTTTGCCAGCCGCCGCGCGATCTCGGTCTTGCCGACGCCGGTCGGCCCGATCATCAGGATGTTCTTCGGTAGCACTTCCTCGCGCAAGCTGCCGGTGAGCTGCAGCCGCCGCCAGCGATTGCGCAGCGCGATCGAGACGGCGCGCTTGGCATCGGCCTGGCCGACGATGAAGCGGTCGAGTTCGGAGACGATTTCACGGGGAGAAAAGTCGGTCATGTGTCCTAGGTAGGCGTCCAATGTTGCGAGAACAAGCCGTGGATGAGGCCCAACTCAGATGATCGGCGGCCCACTTTGCCACAGCTTGATCGCCTCGAAGGGGTGAATCAGCATGATAATGTTGAGGGTCAGGTTGTCGCGAATGTGCAACGCCAGCACGAGTTCGAACAATAGCGCGATTGCGATGGTGACGGCGACCGGGAGTTTCCGGGCCAGCAGGAAGCCGCCGATCATTGCGAAATTGTCAGAGATCGAATTGACGATGCTGTCACCGAAATAATCCAGCGAGATCGTTCCGGCGCGGTAGCGATTGATGATCCAGTCCGAATTCTCGACCAGTTCCCAGCCACCTTCCACCAGCATGGCGAGGATCAGGCGTCCCTGCCAGGCGAGGCGAGGGAAGGCGAGGAAGGTCGCGCCGTAGAACAGGATGCCGTGCAGGATGTGGGACAGCGTGTACCAATCGGCGATGTGCTGCGAGTTCTCCGAACTCTGCACCACGCCGTGCCAGAGCTTTACATAGCCGCAGGCGCAGATCGGCAAGCGGCCCATCGCGTACAGGATCGCGGCCTGTAGTACGAGGATGCCGGCCCCGATCAGCATCCAGTGCCAGGTTGAAAGCGCGTGGAACGTCGGAGCCTTGGCGGTGCTGCTGGTCGAAGTCATGCGTTGCGTGCCATCAGGAGAGCGGGGCCATCAGGTGTATCGACCATACCAACCTTTTCAAAGCCTGCCTTCTCGTAGGCACGGATGGCACGCGGATTGTCCGGCCTCGGGTCGATCACCATACGCGGTACACCGCGCGCAAACAGTTGGTCGATGAACGTGCCGATGAAGGTCGATCCGTGCCCGCATCCGAGCATGTCGGCTTCACCGATGAACTGGTCCAGGCCACGCGTTCCCTCGGGCTGGGGCCCGAAACTGACATGCCAGTCGCCGATCTGATAGCACTGCAGATATGCGAACGGCCGGCCATCGAGACTGACGATGAACTGCGCGAGATCGTGATGGTCGAGATCGCCGCTGACGAATTCCAGCGTTTCGGGGTCGTGCCACCATTCGGCGACGTGCGGCTCGGCAAGCCATCGCTGCACCAACGGCATGTCGTCCGCCGTCATCGGCCGGAAGGCATAGGACGGTGCGGTCACCGGCCACGCTCCCTATAATGATTCGATCGTGACGTTGCGGTTGGTGTAGACGCAGATGTCGGCGGCGATATCAAGCGCGCGGCGCACGATGGTCTCGGCGTCCTTGTCGGTTTCGACCAGCGCGCGGGCGGCGGCGAGCGCATAATTGCCGCCGGAGCCGATCGCCATCACACCGGCTTCCGGCTCCAGCACGTCGCCGGTGCCGGTCAGGACCAGCGAGACGTCCTTGTCGGCGACGATCATCATCGCTTCCAGTCGCCGCAGATAGCGGTCGGTTCGCCAGTCCTTGGCGAGTTCGACCGCAGCCCGGGTCAATTGCCCCGGATATTGCTCGAGCTTGCTTTCCAGCCGCTCGAACAGGGTGAAGGCGTCGGCCGTGGCCCCGGCGAAGCCGCCGATCACGTCGCCCTTGCCGATCTTGCGGACCTTTTTGGCATTGGCCTTGATGACCGTCTGGCCGATCGAGACCTGGCCGTCGCCGCCGATTACCACCTTGCCGCCCTTGCGGACCGTCAAAATCGTGGTGCCGTGCCAGATCGGCAGGTTGCTTTCAGATGCTTGCATGGGTTGTCCTCGTTCCCGTCAGATTTAGGGGCTGGCGGGGAGGGTTACAATCGCGGCATTTCAGCCGGGATTCCGGTCACCATAGCGCGAAGTTCAGCCGCCAAAAGCATCATACCGCAGTAGCGAAGGCGACATCCGCCTGTTAAAAGGGCCGCGTTTTCGGCCCCCAGGCGGCCAAAGGGAAGCAGTTTTCATGCGCACAGCGTCCATCAAGCGCAAGACCAAGGAAACCGACATCGAGGTCGCGGTGAACCTCGATGGCACCGGAGTGTCCAAGGTATCGACCGGTATCGGCTTTTTCGACCATATGCTCGATCTGCTGGCCCGGCATTCCCGCATCGACATCACCGTGAAGGCCGATGGCGACCTCCATGTCGATCACCACCACACCACCGAGGACGTCGGCATCGCGCTGGGACAGGCCGTGAAACAGGCGCTCGGGACCATGGCGGGCATCACCCGCTACGCCTCGATCCAC
>Ga0268266_10001189_pt1 | contig 32122 bp, 26 predicted proteins | sample KBSS13metaG_FD_190356 | JGI IMG/M metagenome (GOLD analysis project Ga0268266, IMG submission 190356) | Switchgrass rhizosphere microbial communities from Kellogg Biological Station, Michigan, USA - KBS S1-3 metaG (SPAdes) (version 2) | ecosystem: Host-associated > Plants > Roots > Rhizosphere... | reverse complement strand
GCATGCCGATCCGACGGCGGCGCAAAGGCCGGTCACGCTCGACCTTGCCTATGATGGGATCGCGCCGGGCGGCATCCTGTTGAAAAGCGCCAAACTGCGGGCCGCAGGGACCTTTGATTCGACCCGCAATGCCCTGGCGCTGACATCCTGCGCCGCGTTTTCGGCGGACGAGGCGACGCTCGCCGCCCTCAACCTCACCCGCCTGTCCGGTTGCCTGCGTCCGGCAACGGACCGGCCACTGTTCGAGCAAGGCCCGTCCGGGGAGACCAGGCTCGCCGGCGTCTTCGGCACGGTGAAGGCGAACGTATTCAATGCCGACGCCGCGATCCCTTCGCTGCGCTTCGACGCCGGCTTCACCGGCGGACAAATGACCAATCTGTCGGCTGACCTCAGCGGCGGCGCGGTCGATGTGGCGGGGCTCGGGGCCGGGCTTCACGGCCTGGCCATCAAAGCAGCGGTCGAGAATGGCGCCGTGACCGGCACGATCGGCGGCGAATTCGGCCCCTCGGCAACGAAAACCGCGGCGGTGAAGAGCCCGTCCCTGCCGGTCGCGGGCTCGCTGGGCGGCAGCCTCGACGGCGGTGTGACGCTGGCGGCAACCGCAGGCTCTCTGATGAAGGCTAGCGTCACCGGGAAGAACGCAAAGCTCGACATGCCGGCAACGGAGCTCGGCGAAGGCGGGGTCGACATCGTGCGCTTGCTGCCCGGCCTAGCGACGTCGGTCAGCAAGCTGTCGGGCACGCTGGCGCTCAGCCTGGCCGCCGATTGGTCGGGCACAACAGCGACCAGCCGGGGCACGGTCACGCTCAAGGACATCGGCGCGACTACGCCAAATTTCACCCTAGAGGGGCTGGATGCAACGGCGGGGCTGACGAGCCTCAGCCCGCTCTCCACAGCCGACAACCAGGTCCTGACGATGAAACAGCTGATGGTCGGCGTGCCGCTGACCGACGGCCGCGTCACCTTCGGGCTGGACCGAAACAACAAGCTCAACATCGCCGACGCCCATTGGAGCGTCGCCGGCGGAACTCTGGGCACCTACGACCAGCAGCTGGACCTCTACGGCCCGGACCAGAATCTCGGCGTGGTCGTGAAGAATGTCGATCTGGCCGAGCTGCTGAAACTGCTGAACGTCAGCGGCCTGTCGGCCGAGGGCAAGGTCGAGGGCGTCATCCCGCTTCGCCGTACCAAGGACATAATCAAAATCGAGCATGGCGTGCTGCAGACGAGTGCAGCCGGCGTGCTGCGCTACGATCCCGCGGACACGCCGTCTTTCCTGCAAGGCCAGCCGGGCGAAGGCACGGCGCTCCTGCGGGAAGCGCTGAAGGATTTTCGGTACCAGACGCTCAGCCTGACCATCGACGGCCTGCTGGGCGGAGAGGAGCAGATCAAGGTGAGCCTCAACGGCGCCAACCCGACCCTCTATGGCGGCGTCCCGGTGGCGCTGAACATCAATCTGAGCGGCGCGCTGGACAGCATCGCCCGCTCGTCGGTCGAGGCCTATACCAACCCGACCAAGACCGTGCATCGCAAGCTTCAAACGAAACCGGGAGAGAAGAAATGAACCCTGCCCCGCTAATCGGCATCGCCGGAGCGCTGGTCTTGCTGACCGCGTGCAATCCGACGGTGAAGATCGAGGCGCCCGACAAGCCGATCGAAATCAACCTCAACGTCCGTATCGATCAGGAGGTGCGGGTGAAGGTCGACAACGAGCTGGAAAGCGCCTTCAAGGATCACCCCGAGCTGTTCGGCCCGGCGGGCGAGCAGGCCACCGGCAAGACAGTGCAGTAGGAGAGAGCGATGAAGAACCTCGTAACAGCCTTCGCTGCCGGCACCATAGTTTTCCTGCTGGCCGGAACCGCGTCCGCCGACGCGCTGGACTCGGCGCGCGCCGCGGGACAGGTCGGCGAGCGGGCCGATGGCATGGTTGGCGCGGTCGGCAGCGTGCCGGCCGACGTGGCAAAGACGATCGCCTCGATCAATGCGCAGCGCCTCGCCACCTATCGCTCGATCGCCCAGAAGACCGGAACGCCGATCGACGCCGTACAGAAGCAGGCCGGCGACCGTCTGATGGCGGCCACGCCCAAGGGCCAGTATGTGATGGATGGCGGCTGGCATAAGAAATAGCCGGCCCTTTCGACCCTGGCTTTCGACCACGGGGCGCCATGATGCTATTGAAGGGGTGAATCTCCGTCACCCCGGCTCGTACCCATGGCGCCCCCGCTTCTGCTGCTTCAAGACATCCACCTGACTTTTGGTGGAACCCCGCTGCTGGAAGGCGCCGAACTGTCGGTGTCGGAACGGGAGCGGCTGTGCCTGGTCGGGCGCAACGGCTCCGGCAAGTCGACCCTGCTCAAGATCGCCGCCGGTACGGTCAAGCCGGATGACGGGCGGCGCTTCCTGCAGCCGGGCGTCACCGTGCGCTATCTACCGCAGGAGCCGGACCTGTCCGCCTTCGAGACGGTCATGGCCTATGTCCAGAGCGGCCTGGCGCCGGGCGAGGACCCGTATGCGGCGCGGCTGATGCTGGAGGGGCTGGGCCTGACCGGCGAGGAAGGCACCAGCCACCTCTCGGGCGGCGAGGCGCGGCGTGCGGCGCTGGCCTGGGCGCTGGCGCCCGAGCCCGACATTTTGCTGCTGGACGAGCCGACCAACCACCTGGACCTGCCGACGATCGAATGGCTGGAAAGCACGCTCGCCGCCTCGCGCTCGGCCATCGTTCTGATCAGCCATGACCGGCGCTTCCTGGAAGGCCTGTCGCGCTCGACACTGTGGATCGACCGCGGCACGACCCGCCTGCTCGACAAGAACTTCGCCGCCTTCGAGAACTGGCGCGACGAGGTGCTGGAGCAGGAAGAGCTCGAGCGCCACAAGATGGACCGCAAGATCGCGCGGGAGCAGGACTGGGTTGTCCACGGCGTCAGCGGCCGGCGCAAGCGCAACGTCCGCCGCATGGCCGAACTCCAGAATCTCCGCCAGGAGCGCGGCGAGCAGCGGCAGGCCGTCGGCACGGTCAAGCTGGAAGCCTCGACCGGCAATATGTCGGGCAAGATCGTGATCGAGGCCAAGGAGATTTCCAAAGCCTTCGGCGAGCGGCCAATCGTGCGCAACCTTTCGACCCGGGTGCTGCGCGGCGACCGGATGGGCATCATCGGCGCCAACGGCACCGGCAAGACGACCTTGATCAAGCTGCTGACCGGCGCGATGGAGCCCGATTCCGGCTCGGTGAAGGTCGGCGCCTCGGTGCAGATGGTCTCGCTCGACCAGCATCGCGGCAGCCTGGACCCGGCAACCAGCCTCGCCAACACCCTGACCCGCGGGCGCGGCGACAATGTCATCGTCGACGGCAAGGCGCGCCACGTCGTGTCCTATATGAAGGATTTCCTGTTCTCCCCCGAACAGGCCAAGACCCCGGTCGAGCGCCTGTCGGGCGGCGAGCGCGGCCGGCTGATGCTGGCGCTGGCGCTGTCCCAGCCCAGCAACCTCCTGGTGCTGGACGAGCCGACCAACGATCTGGACCTGGAGACGCTCGACCTGCTGCAGGAGATGCTGACCGACTATGCCGGCACCGTCCTCCTGGTCAGCCATGACCGCGATTTCATCGACCGCGTCGTGACCTCGGTGCTGGTCAGCGAGGGCAGCGGCAAATGGACCGAATATGCCGGCGGCTATTCCGACATGATCGCCCAACGCGGACCGGGGATCGCCGCGAAAGGTGTGGCAAAGGCGCTGAAGGCGGGCGATGGGGACAAGGCTTCGGCGGCGGTCGCAGCGAAGGCGAAGGGCGGGCTGTCGTTCAAGGACCGTGATGCGTTGTCCAAGCTGCCGGGGCAGATGGAGAAGCTGCAGAAGGAGATCGCCAAGCTGTCGGCCGAGCTTGCCGACTCGGCACTCTATCAGCGCGACCCGGCGAAGTTCGAGAAGACGTCGGCAGCGCTGTCGGCGAAGTCAGCTGAGCTTGCTGCGGCGGAGGAGCGCTGGCTGGAACTGGAGATGTTGCGGGAGGAGGCTGGAGGCTAACCGCTCAGCTCGACATATACTCCCCGCCGTTCACGTCCAGCGTCGCGCCCGTCACCATGCGGGAATAGTCGGAGACGAAGAACAGGGCGGTCTTTGCGCATTCCTCGTCAGGCGGAATGACGCCCAAGGGAATGCGGGCGACGATCGGCTTGGTGAAATCCTCTTCCGAGATGCCGTGTTCCTTGGACTGATAAGCGATGAAATTCTGCACCGGCGCACCCCACAGCCAGCCCATGCGGGTGCAGTTGACGCGGATATTGTACTGGCCGAATTCCTTGGCGAGCTGCCGCGTCGCCCCCTCCAGCGCCGCCTTCGCGGTGGCGTAGTCGGCCTGGCCGGGCGCCGGCTGGACGGCGGCCAGCGCGGTGACATTGACTATCGCCCCGCCCTTCTGCGCTTTCATCACCGGCAGCACAGCCTTGGCCATGCGCAGTGCGCCGAACGCGGTCACATCCATGCTGGAGAGCCAGGCGCCGATATCGTCGTTTTCGAACGAGCCGTAGGTCGCATGCTTGTAGGCGCTACTGACCAGCCCATCGATCCGGCCAAAGGCCTTGACCGTCTGGTCGGCCAGGTTCTGGCACTGCGCCATGTCGGCGACATCGGTAGTCACGGTGATGCACTCGCCGCCGGCGGCACGGATTTCGCCTGCGACCTCGTCCAGGAAACCGGCGGAGCGCGCGGCCAACGCGACCTTGGCGCCCTCGGCCGCGGCGAGCACGCCAAGCTTGCGGCCCATGCCAGGGCCGACGCCGGTAACGATGACGACCTTGTCCTTCAGCAGCATGTTCTTCCCCTCGTTATCGTCAGTTATGGCAGCAGCAGGACTTTGCCGCCGACACCGCCCTTTTCCATCACCTCATGGGCCTTGGCCACGTCCGCCAAGGCGAACCTGTGCGCGATGGGCATCGACCAGCCGTTGCGGATATAGTCCTCGACGAACTTGGTCAGGCGCGGCCCGTCGAAGCCGACCCAGACCGGGGCCGAAGTGACCGGCGAATCCGCCGGCGGCAGCGGTGGCGGGGAGACGACGCTGGCGAGCACGCCGCCGGAGCGGACATGCTTGGTCAGCCGCTCAGCCAGCCGATCGCCGACCGTGTCGGCGACCGCGTCGTAGGGGCCGGCGGCGGCAACCGCCTCGGGATCGTTCAGATCGACCACCTCGGCAACCGGCAGGCTGGCGAGCGCCGCTTTGGCGTCGCCACGCACGGCCGCGACGACCAGCGCGCCGGCCTGGGCCGCCGCATAGACGGCGGCGCGGCCGACGCTGCCATTGGCGCCGGTCACCAGGATGCGCTGGCCGGGCCGCGCCTTGGCCCCAAGCTCGATCAGTTGGATGCCGGTCAAGGCGCCCATCGGCAAAGCCCCGGCATCGGCGAGATCGATTCCGTCGGGCACGATCACGAAAGCGCCGGCCGGGGCGACGATCTTCTCGGCATAGGCGCCGTTCGCCATCGGGTTGATCATGCCCATGACCTTGTCTCCGGGCTTGAACGCGGTGACGCCCTCGCCCACCGCCTCGACCGTGCCGGAGACGTCGCCGCCGAGCTGGGCCGGGAATTGCAGCGGCATGAATACTGCGAAGCTGCCCTTGCGCAGCTTCACATCGACTGGGTTCACCGCAGCCGCCGCGACCTTGATCAGGATCTCGCCCGCTCCCGGCATCGGCTCAGGCACCGTATCGATGGAGAAGGCAGCGGGCCCGCCATAGCCAGCGATACGGGCGGCCTTGATCGTGTTGGTTGGGTGCGGCTTCGGACCCGGCGCGGCCTCGGGCGCCGGCGGCCGGATCAGGTCGACGCGGAGCCGGGTCAGCTTGTAGCTCTTCAACCGCCACTTGCCGTCGGCCTGCTTCTCATAGCCCTCGTGATAGTGGCCTGAGCCGACCAACTCCAGGTCGCCCTGAAACTTCAGGAAATCCTGCATCGCCCAGATCGCCTTGGCCGTGGTCGGCGAGGTGATCTCGATCTCCGGCATATGGGCATGGTGGACCGAAACCGCGGTCTCCAGGGTGCGGCGGATATTGGCGACGATATCCTCGGCGCCGATCCAGAGATGGTCGACGACCCCTTCCATGCGGGCATCGAAGACGCAGTCATTGGCGATGGTGTCGTGCATCGCCACCCACTGCTTGGTGTCCATGCAGCGAGCGAAGCGGGCACGCAGGAGCTTGATCTCCTCAATCGCGGCCAGCCGTTCGGTTTCGTTCATCGATGCCTCCCCCCAAAACAACGTCAAAACTTTAGCGGGCGAAACCCGCCAAAAGGGGCTCCGCCGAATCCGTATAGTTCATCTCTTCCATCACCCAGCGGCCGCCGGATGCGTTTTCCGGCTGGTAGGTGAAGCAGGTGCCAAAGCCGTTCGGCACCTGGTCGGCCATGGTGACCGTCGGATACTCGCTGATCCGTCCACGGAAGATGACAAGCGCGCGCCGAAGCATCAAGGCCGCTTCGAGGGCATCGGCATCCGGAATCGCCTCAGCCCGCCATTCGGCCCTGCCGTGCAGACTGTGGCCGGCGAACGGCTCGGGCGCAACGACGGTGCGCTTTTCCACCACCCAATGGAGCAGATGTTCGCCGTCACGCCACAGATCGCCGGTGGTGCTGCCGCCGTCGACCGGATCGGGGATCAAAATGTCATACTGCCGTTTCCCGCCCCGCGCGGTCTGCGCCAGCGCGAACTTGGCGATGTCGAACAGATGGGTGCAGTGCTGGGTGATCTGCCACTTCGGCCCCGGATCGTCCGGCGTCGGCTGGATTGGCGCGCCGATGAACTCGTCCAGTTTGGCGGCCGCGCCCGGGCAGGTCGACCACGGGAAGCGGATGGTCTCGCCGGTGAGCGCGGTGACACGCTTGCCGTCATGGCGCAGGCGCACCGTGAAGTGATGGAAATCATCTTCCATCGCCGCGACGGTCTCGAACTCCCCAGCAATGGCGATGGACTTGCGGCGGTATGCGCGCCCCATCATCCCCGTGTCCTCGGCAGGCCAAGGGCGATCTCCGCCACGACGCTGCGATGGACCTCGCTCGTGCCGCCATAGATCGTCGTGCCGACCGAGTGCCGGTGCTTGTATTCCAGAACGCCGGCCGCATCGTGCCCTTCGATCAGGGAATCGGGCGCGGCAAGTTCCAGCAAATCGGCGGAGTCCTTGAGGTAGGTCTCGCTGGTGAACAGCTTCGACATCGGACCGTAGGAGCGGTTGCCGACGCCCTCGACCCCCGCCCACACGGCGCGGCGGCACAGCAGGTCGGCGACCTCGTTATTCACCAGGGCGTTGGCGATGCGGGCGCGGACGTCAGGCTCCTCGATACGCGGACGGCCATCGATGCCGGTCGCTTTATGCGCCCAGGCCACCGCCGCATCGATCAAAGCGGGGTGGGAGATGTGATAGCCCTCGCCGCTGTGCTCGAAACGCATCGCCGCGGCCATCACCGCCAGGGCGCCGCCCTCCGGCCCCAGCCGGTACATGTCGGGCACGCGCACGTCGGCGTAGTAAGTGATGTTGGTCCGTTCCTCCTGCATCGTGTGCAGCGCCTGAACCTCGATGCCGGGCAGGTTCATCGGCACCAGGAACATGGTGAGGCCCTTGTGCTTCGGCACGTCGGGATTGGTGCGGGTCAGCAGCAGGACATAGTCGCTGACATGCGCGGCGGTGGTGAAAACCTTCTGGCCGTTGATGATCCAGTCGTCGCCGTCGCGCACCGCGCGGGTCTTGGCGGCGTAGAGGTCCGAGCCGCAGGTGGGTTCGGTGAAGCCCAAGCAGGACAGCGCCTCGCCGCGGGCAAAGCGCGGCAGCGCCTCCGCCTTCAGCGCGTCTGAGCCGAACTCCATCGCCATGCGGGCCCCCATGTTGGTGGTGCCCGGCGGGACGCGATTCCAGTCGTTGGCCTCATAGACCACGCCCAGAACCGAGAACTCGTAGGCGCCGCGCCCCTGCCCGCCATATTCGACGGGCCAGTCGGGATAGAGCAGGCCGGCGGCGGCCAGCTTTTTCTGCATCTCGCGGTCATAACCATCGAGCGAGTCCAGCATCCGCGCCTTGTTCTCGGGCGTGATGTTCTCGTCGAAGAATTTCTGAACCTCGATCGCGAATTTGTCGGCCGCCTCGCCATAGCCGAACTCGATCTCGATATCGCCGGCATCGGGCAGCGGCGACCAGCGCGCATCGCCCCACAGCCGGTCGGTGGCGCGCATCAGCTCCGCCTTCGGGTCGCCCAGCGGCAGCGCCATGGATTTACCGCGGCGGAAATAGAGCTGGATGTCGTATTCGACCGACAGGCCATAGCCGCCGAAGGTGCGCAAGGACCGGATCGAGGCCGTCGCCGCCGATTTGGCCGCGAACCAGAAAGCCATCGAGACCGAGGCCGCCGCATCCTCCCTGCCCCGCGCCATCGCCCAGATCGCGCGCCAGGTGAGAAGCTGCGCGCCTTCGATATCGGTGATCGAATCGGCCAGCGGGTGGGACACGCCCTGATAGGTGCCGATCAGCCGGCCGAAGGCCTCACGTTCCGACGCGTAGGCGGCCGCCAGCTCCAGCGCCCGCCGGCCGAGGCCCGTGAGCGCTGCCGCGGTCAGGATCTTCCATTCCTCCAGCGCAGCCTGGAAGGCATAACGGGCATCCGGGCCGTGGGCGATGATATGGCGTGTGCGGCCTTGTGCGTGCTCCAGATCGACCAGATCCAGCGGCGCCCTGCCAAGATTGTCCGGCGCGGCTTTAGACGGCGTGCCGGCCAGCAGCACGACCTCATCCTCGTCGAGATAGAGGATGCCGTCAGCGATCGCCGCGCCGGGCACGAGCTGCTCGGGCCGAAATCCGGCCTCGTGCAGCGCCAGCACGACGATGGCCTCGCCGGCGACGACACGATCGCACCAGGCCTGCCCCTCCCCGCCCAACTCAGCCAGCAGGCGAGCCGTGACGATACTTTCGATCAGCGGGGCGGAGACGAGGTGGCGTCCAGCCTCTTCGGCGATCAATGCTGCGTCGAGCAGGCTCATATTCCCGCCGCCTGCCGCCTCCGGCACCCGCATCGCCGGGATGCCGAAGCCGACCAGCGAGGTCCACAGTTCCGGATCGTAGCCAAGCGGTTCGGCCGCGCGGATGCGGGCCGAGGTGGATTCGGCGCGGAGCAGCTTGGCGAAGCTGTCGCGCAGCAGCACCTGCTCTTCGGAAAGTCCGAGCTTCATGGCGCGCGCCTCAATGACCGAAAAGCCGCTTGACCTCGGCCAAGCTGACTTTCATCGAGGGTGTGCGCGGCAGGGCGTCGACGACCAGGAATTTGGTCGGGACGTTTGTCGCCGGCAGCAGGCTGCGGATATGGGCTTCGAGCTCGGCCGGGGTCGGCGGCGTCTGGCCTGCCTGCGGCTCGACCGCCGCGACCGGCACCTCGCCCAGCCGCGCGTCGGGCAGGCCGACCACTGCGGCGTCCGACACGGCGGGATGCTGGCGGAGCGCATTGGCGACCGTTTCCGGCATGATCTTGAAGCCGCCGCGGACGATGGCGCCGTCATTGCGGCCATGATGGAAGACGAAGCCGTCCTCGTCGATCGTGACCAGGTCGGTGGTGCGGATCCAGTCGTCGCCCATCAGCGGCACCTTGGCCTCGAGCAGGCCGGGCTGGCCCGGCGGCAGGACTTCGCGCGTCTCAGGGTCGGTGACGCGGAGTTGGGTATCCGGCATCGCCCGACCAATGCTGCCGCGCTTCGACTTGGCGAACGGTTCGCGCATGTCGGGCGTCCAGCGCACCAGCGTGCCGCCAAACTCGGTCGCGCCGTAGCCCCAGTGGACCGGGATGTCGTAGATTTCCTCGAACTGCTCCTGGATCTCGGGCAGCAGTGCGCCGCCACCGCCGAAGATGCCGACGACACCGTCGAGGTCCTCGCGTGGCACACCGGCATCGATGATCATCTTCACCGCCGGCGGCGACAGGCCAAGGATCGGCGGCCGGTGCCTTTTCACCACATCAACCAGCTCGGGCACCGAGAATTTCTCCAGGATGAGCATCGGCGTGGTTCCGGCGACACAGCCGATCAGCTGGCAGAGGCCGCTGACATTTCCCACCGGCGCCGAGACGACCTGTGGCGGGCGCCCACCGGGCGGCGGCTCGCCTAAGGTGAAACTTTCTGCCACCCGCGCCAGCATAGGAAAGCCGATCAGGATGCGCTTTGGCGCGCCGGTCGTGCCGCTGGTAAGCAGTTCGATGCCCGGCTGCTCAGGCGGCTCGCGATGCGGGCCGGCGCCGATCGATGCGAGACCCTCGACCGCCTTGAACGGCTCGGCCAGGTCGCCGGTCGCAATGCCGAGCGTGCCGGCGCTCTGTGCCGCCGCGATCTGCGGCGCGGCCCAATCCTGCGGATCGGCGACGATGGCTGCGAGGCGCAGCCTGGCGATGTCGCCCGCCATCGCATCTGGGGATTGGGCTGAATAGATCATCGTGACAGGGCGATAATGGGTCACTAGTCCGACGATCGCCGCACCCAGCACTGGGCGGTTGCGGGCAATGATCCCAACCGGGCTTCCCGACGGCACGCCATGGGCCTTCAGCACCGCCTCCAGCGCCTCGCCGATCGCGACCAGATCCCGCCAGCGGTATTGAACGCCGCGATACTCCGCCGCCATCGCCTCCGGCTTGGCCGCCATCGCCGCCCGCAACTTCTCTGGAAAGTCCATCGAATCCCCGTTCCTCGCCCCGCGCAAAAACCAAGCGCTCGATTGGTTTTATATCCGCCTGAGCGGGAGGGAACAGTCAAGCCACCAAGTACTTAAAACCGCACCTTCGGCGTCGGTTGGCCCGCCACATCGCTGCGCGCCTTGTAGATGCGGCCGTCCTTCTTCAGCGGCTTGCGGTAATCGCCAGCGGTGACGACGTAGAGGTCTTTCAGGTCCGCTCCGCTGAAGCACAGGCTGGTGATGCGGCAGCCGTCGAAACGGTCCGAGAAGTCATGGACCCTGTCTACCGTGCCGTCGGGCAGGAAGCGGGTGACGTTGCCCTTGGCGTAGTTGGCGACCCAGATGCCGCCCTCCGTGTCGACCTGCAGCCCGTCGGCGCCGGAGAACTTCGCCAGCAGGCGGCGGTTGGCGAGCGTGCGCTCCGGGGTCAGTGCGAAGACGACCGGGCCCTGCATGGTCTCGGCGAAATAGAGCTGCCTGCCATCCGGGCTGAAGCCCATGCCGTTGGAGACGACAATACCGTCGGCCAACAGCGCGGTCGTACCTGAAGGATCGATGCGGTAGATGGCGGTGTGGCGCGGCAGGCCGCCTTCGGCGATATCGGGGTCGTGCGTGCCGCCGACGAAGAGGCTGCCGCGGTGATCCGGCTGGATATCGTTGATATGGACGATCGGGCGGCCATCGTAGAGGAACTCCAGCGGCCGGCGCTCTCCCGTGCCGGGGTTGAAATATTCGAGCCCCGGCCGGCTTGCGAAGACGAAACCGCCATCCTCGGTCAGCGCCAGGCCGCCGATGAATTTGCGGTCGGTGACGAAGCCGTCGACCTTCCCGTCGGGCGAGAGGCGGTAGACGCCGCCCTCGAATACCTCGCTGAACCAGAGATTGCCCCGGTCGTCGACTCGCGGGGCCTCGAGGAAGGTAAAACCATCCAGAATCTGCTCGAAATCCATTGCTCTCGCCCTCCCCGAATCCGCTTTTCGGCATATTGCCGCAAAAAGACGCCAGATTGATCGAGAATATCGCCCTTTCCGTCAGAGGGGCCGATTCAACCCGACAGGTCAGGAACCTAGACTTATTTCACGGTTTGGACACCCGTCAGGGAGGGGTTGCGATGCATGACATTCTGGTGATCGGCGGCGGCAATATCGGTGAGATGATCGCCGACCTGCTGACCCGTACCGGCGAATATACGGTGACGGTCGCCGACCGTTCGGAGGCCGCGCTGGCCAAGCTGAAGGCCCAGGGCGTCAAGACACTGGCGCTGGACGTGAGCGACAGCGCCGCGCTGGCAGCCGCCATGAAGGGCCGCTTCGCCGTGATGAGCGCCGCCCCCTATCGCCTGACCGCCGCCATCGCCGGCGCGGCCCACGCCGCCGGCATCCATTACCTGGACCTGACCGAGGACGTCGCCAGCACCCGTATCGTCAGCGAGTTGGCCAGGACCGCCAAGAGCGCCTTCATCCCCCAGTGCGGCCTCGCCCCCGGCTTCATCTCCATCGTCGCCAACGATCTGGCCAAGGATTTCGACACGGTCGATGTGCTGCAGCTGCGCGTCGGCGCCCTGCCGCTCTATCCGTCGAACAGCCTGACCTACAACCTGACCTGGTCGACCGACGGCGTGATCAACGAGTACTGCGAGCCCTGCGAAGCCCTGGTCAACGGCAAGCTGGTCAGCGTTCCGCCGCTCGAGGATGTCGAGCATTTCGCGCTCGACGGCATCCATTACGAAGCCTTCAACACCTCGGGCGGGTTGGGCTCGCTCTGCCAGTCACTGGGCGGCAAGGTCCGCAACTTGGCCTATCGCACTATCCGCTATCCCGGCCATCGCGACATCATGAAGACGCTGCTGCAGGACCTGCGCCTGTCGGAACGCCGCGATCTGTTCCGCGAGGTGCTGGAGAACGCAGTGCCGACGACCGACCAGGACGTGGTGGTGATCTTCGTCACCGCCATCGGCCAGCAGAACGGCAAGCTGATGCAGCATTCCTATGCCAACAAGATCTATGCCCATCGCGACGGCAAGCGCAGCTGGGCCGCCATCCAGGTGACCACCGCCTCGGCGATCTGCGCGGTGCTGGACCTGCTGGCGCACGGCAAACTGCACACCGATCGCGGCCTGATCCTGCAGGAGGAGATCCCGCTGCCGCTGTTCCTGGAGAACCGCTTTGGCAAGGCCTATGCGATGACCACAGGCGTGTCGCTGGCCGCCTGATTTCTGGAGTATCGACGATGGATTTGGCGACACCCGCTTTCGAGGCAGCGGTCATACTCGGCCGCCTGGGCGTATCCGAGCAGGCCTGGAATGGCGGCGCGCTGACCGCGCGCTCGCCCATCACCGGCGAGACGACCGGCGCCGTGCGCACGATCGACGCGGCCCAGGCGACCGCGGCGATCGAGACCGCGCACCAGGCCTTCCTGGACTGGCGCAAGGTTCCTGCCCCGCGCCGGGGCGAGCTGATCCGGCTGTTCGGCGAGGAGCTGCGCGCCAACAAGGCCGATCTCGGCCGGCTGGTGACGCTCGAGGCCGGCAAGATCGTCAGCGAAGGCCTGGGCGAAGTGCAGGAGATGATCGACATCTGCGACTTCGCCGTCGGCCTCTCTCGCCAGCTCTATGGCCGCACCATCGCGACCGAGCGCGCCGACCATCGCATGATGGAAACCTGGCAGCCGATGGGCGTGACCGGCATTATCTCCGCCTTCAACTTCCCGGTCGCCGTGTGGGCCTGGAATGCGGCGCTGGCGCTGGTGTGCGGCAACTCCGTCGTGTGGAAGCCGTCGGAGAAGACGCCGCTGACCGCGCTCGCCACCCAGGCTCTGTTCGAGCGCGCCGCCACCCGCTTCGGCGCCGTGCCGGCCGGCCTCTCCACCCTGCTGATGGGCGACAAGGCCATCGGCGAGGTGTTGGTCGACCATCCCAAGGTCGCGGTCCTCTCGGCCACCGGCTCGACCCGGATGGGGCGTGAGGTGGGGCCGCGCCTGGCCAACCGTTTCGCCCGTTCGATCCTGGAGCTGGGCGGCAACAACGCCGCCATCGTCGCGCCCTCGGCCAATCTGGACCTGGCGCTGCGCGCCATCCTGTTCTCCGCCATGGGCACCGCCGGCCAGCGCTGCACGACGCTGCGCCGCCTGTTCGTCCATGACAGCATCTATGACGCGTTGGTGCCGCGCCTGAAGCAGGCCTGCAAGACACTCCAGATCGGCGACCCGCGAGCCGCCGGCAAGCTGATCGGCCCGCTGATCGACAAGGGCTCGTTCGACGCCATGCAGGCCGCGCTCCAGGCCGCAGAGAAGGCCGGCGGCAAGGTGAGCGGCGGCAAGCGCGCCGCCGTCGGCAGCGATGAGGCTTTCTATGCCGAGCCAGCGATCGTCGAGATGCCGTCCCAGGCCGAGATCGTCCGTCGCGAGACCTTCGCGCCGATCCTCTATGTCATGAAATACAGCGACCTCGGCGAGGCGATCCGCCTGCACAACGATGTGCCGCAGGGCCTGTCGTCCTCGATCTTCACCACCGACCTGGCTGAGGCCGAAGTCTTCGTGTCGGCGGTTGGCTCCGACTGCGGCATCGCCAACGTCAATATCGGCCCCTCGGGTGCCGAGATCGGCGGGGCGTTCGGCGGCGAGAAGGAGACCGGCGGCGGCCGCGAATCCGGCTCCGACAGCTGGAAGGCCTATATGCGCCGCGTCACCACCACGGTGAATTACGGCAAGGACCTGCCGCTGGCCCAGGGGGTTGAGTTCCCGGTCGATTGAGACGCGCAATCCGGCGCTCGGATGCTATCGTGAGCGGATGTATCCGAGCCGCCTGAAGCACGCCCTGGCCCGCTATCTCTCGCTCCGCTATCCGGTCGCCTGGACTCATTTCTACCGGACGTTCCGCAAGCATCACTTCGACGCCGAATACTGGCTGATCCCCCTGTTCTGCCGGCCTGACAAGATCTCGATCGATGTCGGCGCGAACATGGGCATCTATGCCTTCGCGATGGCGAAATATTCTCAGACAGTCATCGCCTTCGAGCCCAATATCGACCTGTGGCCGTTCCTGCGCCGTTTCCTGGGGACCAATGTTCGGTTGGAGGATGCCGCTCTGTCCAGCGAAGCCGGGCAGGCTGATTTCCGCGTCGTCGCAGACAATACCGGCGTCGCCACCATCGAGGCGAACAACCCCCTGCTGATGATCGACCTGCCGGAGACCATCGCTGTGCGATCGGTGGCAACGCGGACCCTGGATTCGTTCGAGCCGACCGAGGTCTCGTTTATCAAGATCGATGTCGAGGGACATGAGGAAGCGGTGCTGGCCGGTGGACGGGAGACCATCGCTGGCAATCGGCCGGTGGTACTGGTCGAGGCGGAGGACCGGCATAATCCTGGTGCACCGAGGCGGGTCGCAGACTGGTTCGCGGCGTTGGGCTATGACGGGTTTTTCGTCAAGGATCGGCGACTGTTGCCTTTTGGAAAACTGTCAGCAGCAGATATAGATCCGGCCGGCTTGGATGGCGGGATCTATATCAATAATTTCGTCTTTATCCCGCGGGAGGACGACGAGTTGATCTGGCGTGTAAGGACGGCGATTGAGCGATAATTGCCCTTGCTGAAACTCCCTCGCCCTTCGGGAGAGGGAGGGGCCCGCTGCGAAGCAGTGGGAGGGTGAGGGTGCGGTGGCCGAGCAACCTACCATCACCCAACTTCGGCTAAGCTCGCTCCGCTCGCCAAGCCTCCGTATCCCTCTCCCGAAGGGCGAGGGATTTACCGCGGTGTCCTTGTCGACAGCACAATGGCCGAACGTGTGTCCAGCACCCCGTCCGTGTCACGGATCGCGTCCAGGCATTGGTCGAGCTCGGCGGTGCTGTCGGCCTGGATGATGGCGATCAGGTCGTCGGCGCCGCTGGTGGTGAAGAGCGTGCCGACGCCGCGCAATTTCAGCAGGTTGCGTTCGACGGCGGCCTGGAGCTTTGGCGCCACGCTGATCGACACATGCGCCTGGACGACATTCTTGTCGCTCTTGGGATTGAGCTTCAGCGTATAGCCCTGGATCACCCCGGTCTGCTCCAGCCGTTCGATGCGGGATTGTATCGTGGAACGGGAGACGCCCAGCCGCCGCGAGAGTTCCGAATTGGAGAGGCGGGCGTTCTGCGTCAGCAGCTGGATAAGGCGCGAATCAAGTTCAGGTCCGAGCATGCGCGACGGTACATCGCCGCCACGCCCGGAACCAGTATTTTACTTGAGCCGGATGATCAAACGGGGCGATCAAACCTTGGGCTTGGTCGCGATCGTGCGGGTCTTGCCTTTGGCCGCCTCGAACGCCGCGACCGACATGAACTGGGCGTAGCGTTCGCGGGCCATCGGCACCGGGCCGTCGCCGTCGCACATCAGCGGCTCGGGCTCGTTGCGCTGGCGGTCCCAGATGATCTTGTCCTGGTCCAGCTGCTTGCAGATGTCGCGGATCAGCGCCCGCGCCAGCCCGCCCATCGGCCCCTCGGCCTCGGCGACCGGCTGGGTGAAGGCGAAGCGGACCTGGAGCATGTCGCGCTCTATCGGCGTCACAGCACTAACCAGCAGGGTCTCGGAAATGCCCATGAAGCGGACACAGCCCTGGCCCGGGCTGGAATTGTGACTGATGATGGCACCATCGACTTCGCCGCGCGGCGTGCCGAGCTTGGCCTTGGCGACCGAGCGCATCCGGTGCCCCTCCATCACCGTCTCCGATTCAGGGAAGACCGCGGTGCGATGGACATAGAAGAAATGGGCCATGTCGAGCCCGTTATCGTGCATGTTGCCGATCGAGTTGTAGACCCGCCATTCGAACTTCTTGAACGGAGTCCAGCCCTCCGACCCGACCTCGGGCTGAACGTCGACCTCGAAGAGGGGCGCGACGCCGTCCGGATGGTACCAGGCCCAGACGAAACCGTTGGCCTCGCTGATCGGGAAGCCGCGCACGCAATTGTCGCGCTTGGCCTGCGGCGGGATCGTGCGGGCATAGGGGATGCGGGTCACCGCCCCGGCCTCATTATACTGCCAGGCGTGGAACGGGCATTCGATGTCGTTGCCGTTAACCCGTCCGCCATGGCCCATATGCGCGCCCAGATGCCGGCAATAGGCATCCAGCAGCCGCGCCTTGCCGTCCTCGCCACGCCACAGAACGAGGTCGCGGGCAAAGTAGCGCACCGCCTTGACCTCCCCCACCGCCAGCTCGTCGGAATAGCTGACCGCGAACCAGCCGAACGGGAAGGTCGTGTCGAGCTTGCGCTCGTCAGCCGAAGGCCGGCCCGGCACCTCAGCCGTGCGCCAGGCAATCAGATCGTCGCCCTTCAGCTCTGCGAGCTTTGTCCAGACGGCGGCCGGGGTGGTGCGTGCATCGGTCATCACGGTGTCAGGCATGGGGCGCTCCTCCGTAAAATATAATGCATTATAGTTTTTTCCGGCCGCCGGGTCAACCGACGGCCGGGGGCTAGGACCTACAGCTTCAGCAGCTTCTTGGCGTTCTCGTAGAGGAATTTCGGCAGGACCGTGTCCTTGAACGGCACATCGCGCATCTCTTTGAAAATGCGGTCCAGCGACAGGCCCATCGGGAAGTAGCCGGCATACATGATCTTATCGGCGCCGCGCGTGTTGGCGTAATTGATCACCGCCTTGGGGTAGTGCTTGGGCGCGAAGGCGCTGGTCGAATAGTAGAGGTTCGGCCATTTCAGCATCAGCTTGCAGGCGAGCTGCTCCCACGGCTCGGCGCCGTGGCGCATGACGAATTTCAGCTCGGGGAAGAACCAGCAGACCTCGTCGATCAGGTCGACCTGCTGGGGGTACATCGGGAAGCGCGGGCCGGGCACGCCGGCATTGACGAAGATCGGGATGTCCAGGTCGATGCAGGCGGCATAGGTGACATACATCCGCTTGTCGTTGATCGGCACCTGGGGGTTGCAGCCGCAGGGGAAAACGCTGGCGGCGCGCACATCGAATTCCTTGGTCAGCCGCCGCAGCCGCCGCACCTCATCCATGCCGCCATTGGGGTCGAGCGGTACATCGAAGACGAAACGGTCGCCGAAGCGGTCGCGGGCGACCTTGTGCATGTCGGAGAATTCGTTGACCCCGATCAGCGCCTTTTCGATATTGAAGCGATCCATCTGCTTGACCGCCCAGCCGACCGGATCATCGCCGATGGTCTCGATATTCGGGATATCCTTGAACATGTACTGCGCCGGAAAGGCGAAATCGCGGCTTTCCCGGTCACGATAGAGCGGCTTGAACGATTCATAGGCCGCATGCAGGCCGGCGGGATCGGGCAGGCCGAACATCAGGTCGATGACTTTGCCGCCATCCAGATAGGACATGGATATCTCCTTGTTTTGCGCGAAATGTCAGGCGGCGTAACCGCGCCGCAGCAGCGGCTTGTCGATCTTGCCGACGGCGTTGCGGACAAACGGCTCTTGGGCGAACACGATCTCGGACGGCACCTTGTAGCTGGCGAGCCGTTCGGCCCCGAAAGCCAGCATGTCCCCGGCGCTGAGCGTCTGGTCGGGCTGCGCCACCACGGCCAGCACGGTGCGCTCACCCCAGCGCTCGTCGGGCACGCCGAAGGCCGCGACCTCCAGCACGCCGGGGAATTGCTGGAACACTCGTTCCAGCTCGGCGCAATAGATGTTCTCGCCGCCACGGATGATCACATCCTTCTTGCGATCGACGATGGTGATGAAGCGATCGGCGTCGAGGAAACCGACATCGCCGGTCTTGAGCCAGCCATCCTGGAACACCGCCGCGTTGGCCTCGGGCTGGTTCCAATAGCCGATCATGTTGAGCGGGCTGCGCGTCCAGATCTCACCGATCCCGCCCAGCGGCAGGTCCTGGCCGTTCTCATCGACGATGCGGACCTCGCAGCCGGGCAGGACGCGGCCGGAGCCCTGGCGGTTGGCGAGATATTCCGCCCCGGTACCCGAGCAGACCGAGCCGTTGGTCTCGGTCTGGCCCCAACCGCCGCCGGGCGCGGCATTGGGAAAATGCTTCAACACAAGGTCGAGCAGGTGCGGCGGCGTCGCCTGCCCGCCGATACCGACATTGGAGATCGAGCCGATATCGGCCGCCGCGAATTCGGGGCACTGGATGATGTCCCAGAAGATCGAGGGCGGCCCCTGCAGCATGGTGATCTTCTCAAGTGCGATCAGCCGCAGCGCCTCGGCGGGGTTCCAGCGGTCCATCATCACCATCTTGCCGCCGTTGATCACCGCGCCCATCAGCATGGCCGAGGCGCCCGAGACGTGGAACAGCGGGAAGATGGCGAGCGTCGCCATCTGCGGCATCCGGGCGATCAGGGCCTGCGGTTCGACGCCCATGCGCTGGGCGGCGTACGCCAGATAGGTCGCCCCATTATGGCGCATGCCGTACAGGAAGCTTCCAACACCGCGATGGGAGAGCACCGCGCCCTTGGGCCGGCCGGTGGTGCCGGAGGTGAACATGATGATCGCCGGATCGCTTAATCCCGCCGCCGACGGACGGACCGGGACCGGTGTCAGGTCGGCCGCCTCGCCGCCCGGCCCGACAAAATTGCCGTCCTGGTCGGCGACCACGATCGGCGCGGCGAACCGCCCCGCGATCGCCCCTGCCCGCTGCGGGTCGGCGATCACCAGCCCGCACTCCGTGTCGGCCAGCGCATGGACCAGCTCCTCGACCGTGCCACGGCTGTTGACCAGAGTAGCAATCGCCCCGGTCAGCTGGATAGCAAGAAAGGCGATGATCCATTCCGGCGAATTGCGCGACGCGATGGCCACCCGCTGGCCGAGCCCGGCGCCGTATCTGGCGGAAAGCCAGTCCGCCAGTGCCTGCGCGCGGCCCAGCGTTTCGCCGTAGGAGAGCCGCCGATCGCCGCTGACCAGGAAGGTACGGTCGCCGAACTTGGCCGCACCGGCGATCAGGTGGCTGAGATTGGGTGGCAGGTTCCTGTAGACCGACAGCGGCACGCCATCGATCGTCTGGTCGACCAGCTCGAACGGCTGCCCGGGGGTGGCCAGGTATGACCTGATCTGGTCGATCTCGATCAGCACGGACATTCACTTCCCCCCACGCACCCGGTCCGGCCGGGCACAAAATCATAATGCGTTATAGTTAACTCAGACGGCCCTGCCAAGCGTCGATTTGGCGGGGCCAGCGAGCGTTTGCGATCAGGGTATGATCCGCATTTTGCGCAGTTGCGCAAACAGATCGAAGAAGCTGTCGTCGGTCGCTTGATAGTCGAGAAAGCCGAGCCCGCGGCTCTTGCTCATGTCGGTGACGACCTCTATCGGCCGCCCGAGATCCGCATCGGTATGCCAGGCTGAGGCAAGCTTGCCGAGATCGGGCTCCGCCAGCCCGTGCCCGCGGGCGATGGCTGCCCAGACCGGGCCGGCATCGGCAAGTTGCCGCTCGAGCGGCGTCCCCTCGCCGGGGAAAGCGGCCGGCTCAACTCCGAACCAGCCGGCGATGCGCCGCCACATCCAGCTCCAGCGAAAGACATCGCCGTTGACCACGTTGAAGGCATTGTCGCGGGCGGCCTCGGTAGTGGCGGCCCATTCCAGGTGACGGGCGAGCAGACGCGCATCGGTCATATCCGTCAGCCCGTTCCACTGCACGGCCGAACCCGGAAACAGGAATGGCCACTCGGCCTCCCGGCAGATCGTGGCATAGGCCGCCAGCGTCACGCCCATATTCATCGCGTTGCCGAGGGCATAGCCGACGATGGTGTGCGGCCTGTGAACGCTCCAGCCAAAGCCGTGCCGGGCTGCGGCGGCGAAAACCTCATCCTCCTGCGCATAGTAGAAGTTATCCACCTCCAGCCGCGGCTGCTCCTCCCGGAACGGCGTCGCCGGGAGAACGCCTTTGCCATAGGCCTCGAACGGCCCGAGATAGTGCTTGAGGCCGGTGACCAGCGCGACATGCCGTACCGAACCCGCCGGCGACACGGCGTCGAGCAGGTTGCGCACCATGGCGGCGTTGACGCGGATGTTCTCGACCTCGGTCGGCTGGCGCATCCAGGTGGTGATGAAAACATGGCTGGGTCGCGATCCGTCGAGCGCGGCGCGCAATGCAGCGGCATCCAGCAGGTCGGCGGCCACGGGAACCAGACCGTCGATGTCGGTCGGTGGGCGGCGCGCCAGACCGCTGACCGACCAGCCCCGCCCGATCAGATGGCGCGCCAGGGCGTTGCCCACGATTCCACTCACGCCGACTATCAATGCCGATGCCATCGCACTCACCTTTGGGTTGATACGCAGCACAGATGGGCATTCGGACCATGGCGAACCAGAAGGCCGCCCCGGCCTACTTCAATCCGCCTGCTTCAATCCGCGCGGCGCTCCCGTGCGGCCAGGGCGACGATCCGGTCGCGCAATATCCCACGGTCCACGTCGGCGCAGACGCCGGCGAGCAGGAACAGCAGGCCGAGCTCGATCTCCCGCCGCAGCAGCTCCTCGGTGCCGCGCTGCATCAGACGCTGCTGGAGGGAGCCGGACACGCTGTGGGTGAACTGGCGGGCCAGGACCTCGACCGGCACGGTTTCAGGCAGGATGCCGCGCTGCCGCAGGTGCCTCAGCGCGTTCTCGAAGGTGCGATAGCTGAATTCCAGCGAGGCGCGCTGGGTGTCGGCGTTCTGCTGCGCCACCAGGGTCACGATCATCCGGCGGTAGAAGTGCCGGTTCTTGTAATAGACCTCGGCGAGGGTCGCAGAGAGCGCGGCCACCCATTCGGCCAGGCTGTCGCTCGCCAGCGCCTCGACATGGGTGATCCGCTCGTAGATATCCTCGCGCACGATCTCGAGCAGGATGCTCGATTTCGAGCCGAACAGGTTATAGGGCGTCACCAGGCTGACGCCGGCCTTCTCCGCCAGGGTCAGCATCGAGAAGTCGCGCTCCTTGCCCTCGAGGATCAGGCTGCGCGCCGCATCCAGGATGGCGCGGCGGCGCGTGTTCTTCTGTGCCTCTCTGACGCTCATGGTGCCGGGATGCTCACTTTGCCATTGCCATCGATATCTCTCGCCAATAAACTATAACGCATTATGATTTCTTGAAAGTATGGTCATGATCGACACCGACTCGTTCCGGATGGATGTCCGGGCGTGGCTCGCCGAGAACTGCCCGCCTGAGAAGCGCGGCCAGATGGCTGAGGATGACCATTGTTTCGGCGGACGCAACTGGGTTTTCAAGAACGAAGCGCAGCGCCAGTGGCTGGAGCGGATGGCGGCGCGCGGCTGGACCGCGCCCGAATGGCCGACGGACTATGGCGGCGGCGGCCTTTCGGGGGCCGAGGCAGCCATCCTCAGGGAGGAGATGGAGCGGATCGAGGCGCATGCGCCGCTGACCAGCCTGGGCATCTGGATGCTGGGCCCTGCCCTGCTCCGCTTCGGAACCGAGGAGCAGAAGCGCAAATACCTGCCGCCGATCGTGCGCGGCGAGATCTGGTGGGCCCAGGGCTATTCCGAGCCCAATGCCGGCTCCGACCTTGCCAGCCTGCAGACCAAGGCCGAACTGATCGGCGACGAGTGGGTCGTCAACGGCGCGAAGATCTGGACCTCCTACGGCCACAAGGCGGACTGCATCTTCGCCCTGGTCCGCACCGAGCCGGACAAGCCGAAGCATGAGGGCATCGGCTTCCTGTTGATCGACATGACGTCGCCGGGGGTCAAGGCCTCGCCGCTCAGGCTCATCTCGGGCAACGAGCATTTCTCCCAGGTCTTTTTCGACGATGTGCATGTGCCGGCGGAGAACCTGGTCGGCACCCGCGGGCGCGGCTGGGATGTCGCCAAGTACCTGATGCTGTTCGAACGCCAGATGATCGGCGCCATGCGCATGGGCGAGGTCGTCCGCCTGTCCGACTTCGCGCTGAATCACCTGGGCAAGGACGGGCTGGCGGCCGAGCCGCTGCTGCGCGCCCGCATCGCCGAATTCGACCTGGAGATGGCGGCCTTCGAGGCGCTGGTCGAGCGCTATGGCGAGGAGGCCGCGGCCGGCGCCTCGCCGGGGGCCAAGTCCTCGATGCTGAAATATTTCGCCACCGAGCTTAGCGTGAAGCGGCATGAGCTGATGCTGTCGGTACTGGGCACGGCCGGCCTCGACCTGGACGGGCCGGAGGCCAAGACCGCGACCGACTGGCTGGCCTCGCTCGCCAACCGCATCGGCGGCGGCACATCGGAAATCCAGCTGAATGTTGTCGCTAAGCGCGTGCTTGAGCTGCCAGGCGGCTGATTACTGAGGGAAAATCCTTGTCCTATCTCCTTACCGACGACGCCAAGATGCTGCGCGAAACCGCCGACCGGTTCTTCGGCGGCAGCGATGCGATCAAGCATACGCGCGCATGGCGGAATACGCGCGACCTGACAGCCTCCGCGCGCGGTGCCTGGGACGGCATGGTCGCGCTCGGCTTTGCCGGCACGCTGATTCCCGAGGAATTCGGCGGGGTCGGGCTGAACATCCAGGCCAGCCTCCAGATCGCCGAGATGATGGGCAAGTCATTGGCGGGCGGGCCGTTCGTGTCCAGCGCCGTCATGGCGGCGACCGCGATCCTGGACGGCAACAATGCCGCACTGAAGGCCGAGCTGTTGCCGGCCATCGCCGGCGGCGCGGTGGTGGCGCTGGCCGCCGAGGAAAGCGCCCGCCACAAGCCGCATGCGATCGAGACGATGGCCCGGCGTGACGGCGCGGGGTTTCGCATCACCGGCCGCAAGACCGCCGTGATCGACGGCAATATCGCTGGCTCGCTGATCGTCGTCGCCCGGGATGGTGACAGGCATATGATGCTGGTCGCCGATGCCAAGGCGCCGGGCGTCACCGTCACCAGCCGGCTGGGCGTCGATAGCCGCCCGCTGGTCGACATCGCGTTCGAGAATGTCGAGGCCGACGGCCTCGTCTGCGATCCGGCGGAGACGCTTGCCCTGCTCGACCGCGTCTACGATTCCGGGCGGCTGCATCTGGCGGCGGAGATGCTGGGCGCGGCACAGGAATGCTTCGACCGGGCGGTCGAATATCTCAAGACACGGGTCCAGTTCGGCAAGAAGATCGGCGAGTTCCAGGCGCTGCAGCACCGCGCCGCGATCCTGCTGGGCGAGCTCGAGATCGCCCGCTCCGTCGTGCTCAAGGCGGCGTCCGCGCCGACGCCGGAACTCATCAGCATGGTCAAAGCCAGGGTCGGTGACATCGCCAAGAAGGCGGCGCTCGAGGCGATCCAGATGCATGGCGGCATCGGCGTCACCGACGATTTCGACCTCGGCTTCTATTTGAAGCGCATCCGCACTGTCGCCGAGCTGCTCGGCGACAGTGCGTTCCATGCGGAGCGTTACGCCATCATCCGGGGCCTGTAGGCCTTGGACCGCCGGCGCGACGGCCAGCGCGGCATCCTGGTTTTGCGGGTCTTCGGTTCCGGCCGGGCAGCCTCGACGCTGTCGGCGTCGAGGTGCCAGGCACGAAAATAGGACTTCGGCAAATACGATCCAGTCATCGGTATCGGGTACTCCTTCATGCCTGAAGCTGGCCTTCCCGGCATAAAAATTCCATTGCGCGCCAAACGGTTAGTTATAAAGTTCGCCTAAATCCTCAGGATGAAATCCAGGCCGAAGGTGAACTGGCCGTCGGAGGTGCCGTCGTTGAACGGCGCAGTGCCGTTGAGCGCGCGGTCATAGCGGACTTCCGGCCGGATCATGATGGTTTGCAACCCGTTCACCTGCGGCTTGAAATTGAGCCCGAAGGTGAATTCGCCGTATGTCGTTGGCGCCCGGGCGGTGACAAGCGGCTTTTCTAACGGGAAGCCGCGCTCGAAATTCACAAAATCCTGGTTTCCGGGAAAGCCGGCCACGAAAAAATTTTCCGCATCCCGGAAAATCTCGCCCCGGCCGCTGACCGACAGCTCTTCGCTGACCGCATACGTCCCATATTGGGCGATGCCGTAGGCGTTGGCGTTGAACGCGTCGTCACGGGCGTAGTTGAGCTCGGTAACGAAGGTCCATTTGTCGGTCGCCTTGTAGGTGAGGACGATGTCGTTCAGGTACCGGAAGTCTGAATTGCAATGCACGAAGGCCGGCGCGTTCAGGCAGGCATTCTCCGGCCCGATATGGGTCAGCGCGACCACCGTCAGCTTGCCGTCCGCCAGGTTGTTGAGGCCGAAGCCGCCCTGGAAGGCATAGCCGCTGTTATTGTCGCCATCGCCCAGCGACGTGTTCACGCCGGTATCGACGCCCGTGTAGATGTCGAGCGTCGGGCTGACATGGGTGATCGCCATGATCCCGGTATGCTTCAGCGGCAGGCCGAAATTGTAGATGTAGGACTTCGAGTAGAAGACGTTCAGGCTGGGGTCGATATATTCGGAGCCCAGATAGGTGACGAACTGCCCGACCTTGAAATCGACGCCACCGTCGGTCAGCCAGGGCGTGTGGATATTGACCCAGGCCTCGACGATGTCCAGCTGGGTGCGCTCCGAAATGTTCTTGTCCAGCTCACCCAGGAAATGGGTATAGCGCGCATCGGTGCCGAACATGCCCTGGACCCGGAAGCCGATCGCATAATCGGTCGCGTTCGGGTCGAGCGGCTGCTCCGCCGTGACCAGAAGCTGGTTGAGGACGGGCTGATTGGTCTTATCGGTGAAGAGATGGCCGAAATTGATGCCGGAATGCGGCTGATCGGGATTGGCCGTGATCCCGGCCTCGAGCTGAGCCCAGACCGAGAAAGGCGGCGGCCCGGCTGGAGCTTGAGCTGCCGGGGCTTCCGGCTGAGCCTCCTGAGCGTTGGCTGAGGCTGACATAAGCGAAAGTGCCGCGACGGCCACCAGGCCCGCTCGCGCATCGAAAACGCTCCACACGATAATTCTCCCATTACGAAGACCGCCGATGGACGGCGGATGTCGCTGGGGAATAGGGCATGCACCGGCATAAAGAATCCATGCCGCGGTAAACGAAAAAATATAAAGGAAATTCTATGGCTTACGGGTGAAGGCCGGCACTACCGCCCGCCCGCCGCTGTCATCCTGAAGATGCCCTGGGCGTTGCCGCTGTCGAAGGTCAGGTCCAGCATGCGGCGGCCGTTGGCGGCGGCGAAGCTGTCGCGGCTGATGAATTCGTAGAACGAGCCCGGGACCATCGCCGTCGTCTCGCCGGCCTCCGTGCGGAAGCGGCGCTCGACCGGGTCGGCCTTGAAGGCGGTCTGGCGGACGCGGCCGTTGCTCGAAATCTCGACCTTATCCTTCATCGGGCGGCCCAGCGCCTTGAGCTCGGCGGCGAGCGCCTCGACATCGGCGACCCGGTCGGTGACATGGTTGAAGGCATTGCCCTCGGTCGCGATCCAGGCTGCCTCCGCCGATTCCGCCAGCAACAGCCGGTAGTCGGCCTCGGCGGGCGTGTCGTGCTGGCAGCCGAAAGCGGCAACGAGCGACGGCAGGCCGTCGACCGCCAGCCATAGCGGCGCCTGATCCTGCAGCGCCAGCCGTTCGAGCAGCGTCTTCGCCTCGGCGGTCAGCGGGTCGCGGGACGTGCCGAAGACGCGGACCGCGGCGTCGTGGAATTCGGGCGAGAACGCCTCGACATGCAACTCGCTGACGAAGAATTGCGGGATCGTCTCGGGATGGTCGGCATGGCTGTAGGCGCGCCCGGTCATGCGCAGGCGCGAGAGCGGATAAAGGCCGGAGATGCGATAGCCGAGCGGCTCCAGGATCCGGGTAAAGGCCCGCTCGCCAGCCGGCAGCGCGCCGGTCGGCCCTTCGAGGAAGCGGACAGTACGCAGCGCCCCATGGTCGAAGGTGATGCGGTGCCCTGCCCTACGGCGGCCGGCGACGTAGGCCGCACCGGTCGGCACACGCTGCAGCAGCCCATGCATCAGCACGGCATTGAGCGCCATCGCCACCGTCGCCCGCGATACCACCTCGCCATCCCCGGTCACCGCCGGATCGATGGTCATGGCATCCAGGATATCCATGCCGGCGTCGGCGCCCAGCACGGCAATCACAAGACGGGAAAGCGTATCGTCGAACGGCATCACATGCACCCAGGTCAGCGGAAGGCGCATGGATAGAGCGTTGCCGTGTTTCCACGAACGGCGAAAAATCAGGGGTGGGATGCGTTTGCGGAAAAAGAGCTACTGGATGGTTCACGCGCAGCCGAGCCGCCCTACTTCCCGTCCACGCTGAAGGCCAGCAGCACGTTCCCCGTCGCCTCACCGACGTAGCCGTAGCCGGAGTTGGTGTAGAGGATGCCGTCGACGATGACCGGGCCCGGGCCGTCGATCGAGCCGCCATTGCCGGTGACGCCGTTGACCGTCTGATAGGGCTTCTTGGTGTCGAAGTCCCACACCACCTTGCCGTCGGCGGTCGAATAGGCGCGCATATGGCCGTCGATCGAGCCGGAGAAGACGATGCCCGGGATGACCGAGGGCGCGGCGGTCTGGGCCGGGCTGCAGCTGGTGTCGCCGTGGCAGTCCGACGGAGGGGCGTGCCAGACGATCTTGCCGGTCACGAGGTCGAGGGCGAAGACGCCGCCGCCGCTGGTCGGATCCAGCGTGGTCGGCACACCCATGATCGTGGCGCGGCCGGCCTCGCCCTGCATCGACACCTTGAACTTGAAGTCCGACAACGGCGAGTAGAGCAGCTTACCGTCGGTCGCCATGCCGAATTCGACCCCGCCCTCATAGCCGCCCTTGCCGATCCGCGTGTCCCAGACCGTCTTGCCGTCATGGTCGGGATCGACGGCGTGGATGACGCCGGATTTCTGGCCGGCCATCAGGACGCGCTTGCCGCCACCCAGATCGACCAGGATCGGTGACGAGCCGAAATCGTAGTCCGGCCCGTGCGGGCATTTGAACGGCTCGTTGGGCGTCTTGCACGGCATGAAGCCAACATCCTCGCGGTCCATCTGGTGGACCCAGCGGACATGGCCGTCATCCATGTCGAAAGCCATCATCGCATCGGTGGTCTTGGGCTCGGGCCCGGTATAGTCGTTGCCGGTGCCGACATAGATAGCCCGCGCCTTGGGATCGACCGCCGGCGCCCCCCAGACCGAGCCGCCGGCCGGGCCGATGATCATCTTCTTGCCCGAGCCATCGTCGACGAACGGCTTCGGCTCGTCCGGAATTGTGTAGGTCTTCCAGATGCGCTTGCCGGTGCCCGCATCCAATGCAACCACGCTGCCGCGGAAGTTGCAGCAGGCATAATCCGGACCGGTCGCGGTCTCCTCGCGCGAGGCGACGCCGACATAGAGTCTCCCGTCAAAGAAGGTCGGTGCCGCGGTGATGTAGGCGAGCGGATGGTCCTCGACCTTCTCCTTCCAGATCAGCTTCCCATTCGTCGGGTCGACCGCATAGACCTGCCCCCTAAGATCGCCCAGGAAAGCCATCCACTTGCCGCCGACTTGGGCCACCGAGATCGCGGTGCGCACGCCGGCATCGGCATCGAACTCCCATTTCAGACAGCCGGTCTTGGCATCGATGGCGAAGACCTTGTCGGAGGCGGTGCCGAAAAAGGCGGTGCCGCCAACGATCGTCGGCTGGCCGTAGACGCGGATCACGCCCGGCACGGCGAAGGCCCATTTCAGCTTCAGCTTCGGCACGTCCGTAGCCTTCAGGCCGGCCTTGTCCGCCGGCTGGAACCGGGTCTGCTCGTGACCGTTGCCCCAGCCGTTCCACGACGGCATCTCGTTCGCCTTGGCGAGCGAGACGGTGCGGTCTGCGCAATAGGCCTGCTCAGGCATGCCGCCGGAGGTGAACTCCTTGCCGGTCAAGAAGATCGCAACTTGGTGCATCTCGGCGTCGTTGAGCGCCCTGCCCTGGGCCGCCATCGGCCCGTCGATCAGCGCCTTCAGCACCAGCTCCGGCTCGAACGCCTTGAACGCCTCGCGCCTGGGGGCGCGCGCATTGCCGCCGTCATGGCACATCGCGCATTGCTCTTTATAGACCGCAGCGCCGTCCCGCGCCGCGTAAGCCCCAGGAGCATAGGCCGCCGCGAGCAGCAGCATACCAATGAGCGTGTTCTTCAATATCTTCCCCCGAGGTCCGGCATTCTTCGCCGTGACTAAGTCGCCCGCATTGCACGGGATGGCAAGCGCGAGTTATCGGCAGTCTGCGGCCATAGTTGGCCGCAATGGCCATTTTATAGATTCGTCAGTTGTGATGGACATCCATGAAAACGACGTCCGAGGGGTCGACCATGGATTGCACCGGTCCGGAGGATGAGGGCTTCGACCGAGGCAGGAAACGCGCGAACTTGGCACGTGCCTCTTGGTAACCAAGTCGAACCGGCATTCGGTCGCCGAGGCTCTGGAATACCTCCTCGCTCATGAAGGCGGCATAACCGAAGGCAATATATCGCTCGTCCAGCCGCAACGCGCTCACCGCTCTACGGATTTGCCCTTCGGTATAGTCCGGCGACGCGCCATAGCTTTTCCGCAGCCACGGCCCCAGCTCGCGCGCATATCGCTTTGCCGGGCTGATGAAGATGCCGAACAACCTCATCGCAGCCCTCCCGACGACGCCTAATCCCGCGCGCTCTCCAGCAGCCCCTTGAGGTTGCTGCTCATGATCTTCTGCTGGTCGGCGGCGCTGAGGTCCTTGAGCTCGGCCAGGAAGTCGAGCGGTTCGGCGACGCCTTCCGGGTGGGGCCAGTCGCTGCCGAACAGGACGCGGTTGGCGCCGATCTGGCCGACCAGCTCAGGGGTCGAATCCTCATTGAAGGGGGCGACGAAGAAATGGCGCTTGAACACCTCGGTCGGGTGCTGCTTGAAGCTCTGCGGCATCTGGCCATAGACGTGGTTGAAGGTCTTGATCAGCCCGTCGACCCAGAAGGCGCCATTCTCGATGCAGGCGATGCGCACGTTCGGATGGCGGTCGAACACGCCATGGCAGATCAGCGCCGAGACGGTATCGGAAATAGCGCGGTCGATGATGCGCTGGCAGTTGGAGAACGGGTCGGGCTCGAACGGCTTCCACTCCTGCCCGCCGGTCCACATCTGGGTGAACAGGTCATAGCCGGAATCCGAGGCATGCAGCGAGACGAAGATCTTCGATTCGTTGACCAGCGCCCAGAACGGATCGAATTCCGTGAAACCCATCGAGCGGCTGCCGCGATAGCCGGGCACCGGCGCCGGCCGCAAGATGACCGAGCGGGCGCCGCGCTTCAGCGCCCATTCCAGCTCCTTCACCGCCAGGTCGACATCGGCGAGCGAGATCACAGGCGTGGCGAAGATGCGGCCTTGGCGATCGAATCCCCACTCCTCGTCAGTCCACTGGTTCAGCGAGTGGAGCGTGGCGTTCAGCAGGTCGTGATCGTCGCTCATCCGCCGCTCGATGGCGGAGAACAGGGTCGGGAACATCAGGGTGGCATGGATATGCTGCGCATCCATCACCGGCAGCCGGTCGGCGCCGTTGCGGAAGGACGGCACGGCATGGATCGGTGCGCCGGTGATCTCACGCAGCGAGAGGCCTTCTTGATTCTCCGCCCGGTAATATTTGAGATGCGCGCCCGGCGCCGCCACGACCTCGAAGGTCGGGTTGGGGATATAGTCGGAAATCTGCCCATTGATCGCCAGCTTGGTGCGGCCGTTCACCTGAACGAACTGAAAAGCCTTGGCATATTTCTTCGGCAGGTGGCGCGTGATCGCATCGGCCGATTCATAGAAATGATTGTCGGCGTCATAAACCGGATATGGCAGCGCGTTCCCCATCGATCTCTCCCTGTCTCGATAGAAAGATTATAATCAGGCCAGCGTATTTAACCAAGTGCTTGCTTGGTCCAATAGTTGGCGCCTGGGCCCGCTCATACCAGTTCCCAGCCAATTTGCCGGGATCGCGAGGATAATGCCCGAACGGCCTCGTAAGCACTGCTGGACACGATAAATGCCCTGAACTCGACCAGTTCATCCCGTGATTTACTCCAGCGAGCTCCAGCCCCGATCGCTCTCAGCACGTCAGTCGACTCGTAGAACAGGGTACAGTGGAGCTGACTGAACACGTCGTCGTCTTCACCGGCGATGATGAACTGACGGGTGATATCGAAGTTGAATCGCTCGCCGTTTCCCCGATCATAGGTACCGAATTGAAAGAGCAGCATGTCGCCGCCCGGCTCCGGTATCAGGCCTGAGGCATCTACAACCTCATAGAAATCGACGACCGCCGTAACGATCTCGTCGAGCGTGCCTGTCTGAAAATCGACGCCACGCTTTGCGAGAAACGCCTCGAGTGCGGCAGCCGAACCGGAAGACTCAATCATCCAGCCGGTCTCCCACGCGCGTGACGATCAAATTGAGATGCCCGTCCACCTTCGCCGCATAGCCAGGCGGGCATACCGTCGTCGAATCCGGCTCTTCGAAGATCGCCGGGCCAGCGATCTTATCACCCGGCTGCAGCCGGACCCGATCATAGACCGCCGTGTCAGTATAGCCGCCGGTTTCAGAGAAATAGGCCTGGCGGATGCCCTTCAACGCCCGTGCGGCATTGCCGTCGCCGGTCGAAACGGCAGGCAGCCCCGGCTTGGTCACAAAGCTGACCGCCCGCAGGCGGCAGTTGACGACGATGCAGGGGTCGGCGGGGCGCATGCCGCAGGTTTCGAAATAGAGCTCGCGGAAGCGGGCCTCGGCCTGGCGGATGATCTCGGGAGACATGGGAGCGTTCGGCACCGGGATAGCGATGTCGAGCGCCTGGCTGGCGAAGCGCAGGTCGATCGAGCGCTGCATCTCCACCGTCTCGCCGGCCAAATCGGCGCGGCCGCGTTCCTCCAGCCCGGCGAAGGCGGCGTCCAGGGCGGCGCAATCGGCTGAAACAGCCGGCATCATTGCGGTCGCGACATAGTCATAGGCAAGGTCGGAGACCAGCAGGCCGAAGGCCGATTTCACGCCGGGCGACAGCGGCACGATCACGGTCGGGATGCCGAACTGCTCGGCCACTTTCACCACATGCAGCGGCCCTGCCCCGCCGAAGGCGGTGATCGCATAGTCGCGCGGGTCGATACCGCGCTGGAGCGTTACCACCCGGATGGCGGAGGCCATATGGGTGTTGGCGAGGTCGTAGATGCCCTTGGCGATGGTGACGGTATCGAGGCCGAGCTTCTGGCCCAGCGCCTTGTCGATCGCGGCGCGGCTCAGCTCCGGATAGATCTCCATCCGGCCACCCAGGAAATAGCCGGGGTCGAGATAGCCGAGCACGACATTGGCGTCGGTGACGGTCGGATCCTCGCCGCCGAAGCCGTAGCAGGCCGGCCCCGGTGACGCCCCGGCGCTGCGCGGCCCGACGCGGAGAAATCCGCCGGCATCGACACGCGCGATCGAGCCGCCGCCAGCCCCGACCTCAGCCAGGTCGACCACCGGCACCTTGATCGGTTCCCCGGCATCGCGGGCGCCGGAGCTGGTCTTGCCGCCGACCCGGAAGTCATGGGTGATGCGCGGGCTGCCATGCTGGATCACCCCGGCCTTGGCCGTCGTGCCGCCCATATCGAACGAGATCAGGTCGGGGAAATCGCAGA
>Ga0268266_10001186_pt1 | contig 32148 bp, 28 predicted proteins | sample KBSS13metaG_FD_190356 | JGI IMG/M metagenome (GOLD analysis project Ga0268266, IMG submission 190356) | Switchgrass rhizosphere microbial communities from Kellogg Biological Station, Michigan, USA - KBS S1-3 metaG (SPAdes) (version 2) | ecosystem: Host-associated > Plants > Roots > Rhizosphere... | reverse complement strand
ACGATGCCGGGGAACTTGGCCCGCAGGGCGGCGATCACCTCGGCGGTCTCGTCGACCGAGAGCGTCGTCTGGGTGATGAAGGCGACTTTGCCGGGGTCGGGAACCTCGAGGCTCTCGACTTCGTCGGCGGTTTCGATCAGGACGATGCTGTCGGGGGCCTCGCCGGTCGTCCCTTCGACCTCCTCGTGGCCCTGGTGGCCGATCATGATGATCGTGTAGCCCTGGGCGGCGAAACGGCGGGCGGAGACGTGGACCTTGGTCACCAGCGGGCAGGTCGCGTCGATCGTCCGCAGCTGGCGGGCGGCGGCGTTCTCGTGCACGCTCGGGGCGACGCCGTGGGCGGAGAAGACGACCATCGCGCCCTCCGGCACCTCGGTCTCCTCCTCGACGAAGATCGCGCCGCGCTTGGCGAGTTCCTCGACCACGTGCTTGTTGTGGACGATCTCCTTGCGGACGTAGACGGGGGCGCCGTAGAGCTCGAGCGCGCGCTCGACCGTCTGCACGGCGCGGTCGACGCCGGCGCAGTAGCCGCGCGGCGCGGCGAGGAGCACCCGTTTCGGGGCGGTGGCGGTGGCTGCCATACATGCAGGGTAGCGATGGCGGCCTTGCGGGCGCCCCCGCGAGATTGCCCCGAATTTGCGGCATAAGTAGCCTTGCTGGATGGCAACCTCCGGACGCCACCTCGACCGCCTCACCGCCGTCGACGCCTCGTTCCTCACCAACGAGAGCTCGAGCAGCCACATGCACGTCGGCGCGATCCTGATCTTCGAGGGCCCGCCGCCGAAGTACACCGACCTGGTCGAGCACGTCCGCAGCCGCCTGCCGCTGGTCCCGCGCTTCCGCCAGAAGCTGGTGGTGCCGCCGCTGGAGGCCGGCCGTCCGCTCTGGGCCGACGACGTCAACTTCAACCTGACCTACCACATCCGCCACACCGCGCTGCCCGAACCGGGCGGCGAGGCGCAGCTCAAACAGCTCGCCGGGCGGGTCTTCTCCCAGCAGCTCGACCGCTCGAAGCCGCTCTGGGAGCTGTGGCTGGCGCAGAACCTGGAGCGCAACCGCTTCGCGATCCTGACCAAGACCCACCACGCGATGGTCGACGGCATCTCCGGCGTCGACATCGGCACCGTCCTCTTCGACGTCGAGCGCGACGCCGAGCCGATGAAGCTCGAGGACGACTGGGTGCCGCAGCCCGAGCCGGGGACGACCGAGCTGGTCGCCCGCGGGGTCGCCGACTTCGTCGCTGCCCCGGTCAAGCTTGCCGAGCGGGCGGTCGAGGTCGTCCGCAACCCCGAGACGACGGCGCGCAAGGCGGTCGAGGCGCTGGAGGGCGTCGGCGAGATCGTCAGCGCCTTCGCCGACCCGGCGCCGGACGTGCCGCTGAACGAGGGAATCGGGCCGCACCGCCGCTACGTCTGGGAGCGCTCGGAGCTGGCCACCTTCAAGGGGATCAAGGACGCCCTCGGCGGCACCGTCAACGACGTCGTCCTCGCGGTCGTCACCGGGGCGCTGCGGACCTGGCTGCACGAGCGCGGCGTCCGCACCGAGGGGCTGGAGCTGCGGGCGCTGGTCCCGGTCTCGATCCGCGGCGAGGACGAGCGCGGCAACCTCGGCAACCGGATCGCGCTGATGCGCGGGCCGCTGCCGGTCTACATCGAGGACCCGGTGCGGCGGCTGCGGACGATCAGCGACGCGATGGCCGGGCTGAAGCGCTCCAAACAGGCGCTGGGGGCGGAAGTGATCTCCCGCTTCAACGACTTCGCGCCGCCGACGCTGCTGGCGCAGGCCTCGCGGATCAACTTCTCGACCCGGCTCTTCAACCTGATCGTCACCAACGTGCCGGGGCCGCAGATGCCGCTCTACGTGCTGGGCAAGGAACTGGAGGAGGTCTACCCGGTCGCGTTCCTGCCGCAGAACCACTGCCTCGCGGTGGCGATCATGAGCTACAACGGCAAGGTCGGGTTCGGTCTGCTCGCCGACTACGACTGCATGGAGGACATCGACGTCGTCAGCAACGGGATCAGCGAATCGCTGGCCGAGCTCGAGGCCGCGGCGGGCAAGGCCGCCAAGGCCGCGTAGCGCTCTGTCTAGGCTTTCCCCATGCCCCTGCTTCTGATCCTGCTGTTCATCGTCGTCCCGATCGCCGAGCTCTACGTGATCATCCAGGTCGGCCAGGCGATCGGCGTCGTCCCGACCCTGATCCTGCTGCTGGCCGACGCGGTGCTCGGCTCGCTGCTGCTCAAACACCAGGGACGAACCGCCTGGCGGCGGTTCAACGAGGCGCTGGCGGCGCGGCGCTTCCCCGGCCGCGAGGTCGCCGACGGGGCGCTGATCATCGTCGGCGGCACCCTGCTGCTGACCCCCGGCTTCATCACCGACATCTTCGGGCTCTTCCTGCTGCTGCCGCCGACCAGGGCGATCTCGCGACGGCTGCTTAAACGGCTGACGATCGGCCGTTTCGCTGTGGTCAACGTCTCCGGCGGCGGCTTCGGTCCCTTCGGCCCGCCGGCCGGCGGCACCACCCGTCCCAGCCGCGACTACGACGTCGAGGGCACCGCCGAAGAGGTTCCGCCACAGGGCAACGGCGACCCCCGCCTGCCGCGCAGCGACCAAGGCTGACCTTGGTCGGGGAGCGGCAGACCGCGCGGCTCCTCCTCCGCCCGCCGACCCCCGAGGACCGCTCCCACTACCACGCCCACTTCACCCAGCCGGAGGTCGAGCGCTGGCTGCGCCCCTCCCCCCTGCCGCCCTTCAACTCCGGCGCGCTCGACGAACTGGTCGAAGGCGACCAGGCCCACTGGTCCGACCACGGCTTCGGCCCCTGGGTCCTGGTCGACCAGGAGACCGGCGCCTTCGCCGGCCGCGGCGGCCTGCACTGGACCACGGTCGAAGACGTCGCCATGGTCGAGCTGGCCTGGAGCGTCGAGCCCAGCCTGCACGGCAACGGCTACGCGACCGAGATGGCTAAGGAGGCGATCGAGTGGGCGCGGGAGATGGAAATGGAGGAGCTGATCGCCCTGGTGCTGCCGACCAACGCGGCGTCCCGTCGCGTCGCCGAAAAGGTCGGCTGCGAGCGAAACGGCGAGGTCATCCACGCCAGCCTCCCGCACCTGCTGTTCCGGCTGCGACTCGCCTGACCTGCGATTGGTGAGTTATGGCCGCTATAGGGGCCGTAACTCACCGAACGTCAGAACCCGAGGGCGAACTTGGCGTCCTCGGTCATCATCTCCGGGCTCCAAGCGGGGTCGAAGACCATCTTGGGATGCACGGCGGTGACGCCGGGGAGGTCGCCGACGAACTCGCGCATCTGCTCGGAGACCTGGGGGCCGATCGGGCAGGCGGGGGTCGTCAGGGTGAAGGTGACGTAGACGTCGGAGCCCTCGATGTTGACGTCGTAGACGAGGCCGAGGGAGACGAAGTCGAGGCCGAGCTCGGGGTCGATGACCTCCTCGAGCACCTCGTAGACGTCCTCCTCGGTGAGGGTTTCGTCCTGAGTGTCGGGAGTGGCCGGGGCCTGGTCGGAGGCTGCTGCGGGGTTATCGGACATGGCCCCCATGGTAGCCGGGCGCTACCTCGGCTCCGGCGGCGGTCCCTCGGCGGCCGGCGCCAGCTCCAGCTGGTACCAGCCGACGTCGCGCCAGGCGCCGTGCTTCCAGCCGATTTCGCGGTTGAGGCCGGACTGCTCGAAGCCGAGGCTCTCGTGCAGGCCGACGCTCGCCTCGTTCGGCAGGGTGATCCCGGCGCAGGCCATGCGTAAGCCGCGCTCGCGCAGGCGGGCGAAGAGCGCTTCGTAGAGGGCGCGGCCGACGCCGGTGCCGCGGGCCTCCTCGGCGACGTAGACGGAGACGCTGGCACTCCAGCGGTAGGCGGGCCGCTCGTTGAAGGCGGTCGCGTAGGCGTAGCCGACGACCGTCCCCCCGCGCTCGGCGACCAGCCAGGCGTGGCTCGCCCCGTAGCGCTCGATCCGCGCCGCCAGCTCGGCCGCGTCCGGCGCCCGTTCCTCGAAGGAGACCGCGCTGCCCTCGACGTGCGGCGCATAGATCGCCGCGCAGGCGTCCGCGTCGCTGGCGGGGTCGGCGTCTCGGATGCGGGGCTCTGACATGGGGACGGCAATCTAAAGCGCCAGGGGGTGTGGTTGAGCATTGAGGCGAATACCGCCCCAAAGCTCAACCACACTCCAGAGAGCACTAGGCTGCCGGGCATGAGCGAGAGCGGGCCAGTGGTGCGGCGGTCGATCGGGATCGTCTTCTCCGACGGGGGCCTGCTGGCGCTCAGCTCGAGCCTCCCGGACGGGGCCGAGGCGCATGGCGAAGAGGAGGTCGCGGCGGTTCTCTGCGACCCCGACGGCGCCCCGCTGCGGTTCGAGGAATCGCTGCTCTCGACCGAGTACGGCGAGGACGGGGTGCAGCGCCGGGCGACGCTGGAGCTGTGGCCCGACGTCGAGGAGATGCGGCCCCTGCGCGGGGCCGGCACGCTGATCAGCTCGGTCAGCGTCCGCCGCCAGGGGACCGACTCCCAGATCGCCTTCTTCCGCTGGTCGGTCGAGGGCCGCGAGGGCCTGGGCACCTACGAGGTCGCCCGCAGCGCCCATGGCTGAGATCCGGGCGATCGTCTCCGACTTCGGCGGCGTCCTCACCACCCCCCTGTTCGCCGCCTTCGCGGCGTTCCAGGACGAGGTCGGGATCTCGCCGGAGAACCTCGGCAAGGCGATGCGGGTGGGCCTGGCGGAGGGCGAGGACCTGCCCCTCTTCCAGCTCGAGCGGGGCGAGATCAGCGAGGACCGGTTCATCGAGCGGCTCGAGGACGGGCTGGAATCGATCCTCGACCACCGCCCCCACCTGCACCACTTCCGCCAGAAGTTCTGGGGCGCACTGCATCCCAACGACGAGATGATCGCCCTGATGCACGAGCTGAAGGCCAGCGGGCTGAAGATGGCGATGCTGACCAACAACGTCCGCGAGTGGGAGCCGCTCTGGCGCTCGATGCTGCCGGTCGACGAGATCTTCGAGGAGATCGTCGACTCGGCCTTCGTCGGCTACCGCAAGCCGGAAGCGCGGATCTACGAGTTGACCCTGGAGCGAATCGGGATGCCGGCCGAGGGCTGCCTCTTCATCGACGACCTGCAACCGAACATCGAGGGCGCCGAGGCGGCCGGGATGAGCGCCGTCCACTTCCGCGACAACGCCCAGGCGATCGCCGAGATCCGCGCCGCGCTCGGCTAGGTGCGCTCGCGCTCGACCGCGGCGCCGTTGCCGCCGTGCAACGGCGCTTCGCGCCAGCGGCGGGCGAACGGCAGCCGCCAGCTGTGGGGCGCGATCAGGGCGCCGATCTCCGAAGGTCCCCAGGATCCCTGCGGGTACGGTTTCACCGGCGGCGGGTCCTGCAGCAGCGGTTCCGAGGCTTCCCAGAGCCGCTCGATGCCCTCGGCGGTGGTGAACAGGGTGCGGTCGCCGATCATCGCGTCGCGGATCAGTCGCTCGTAGGCCTCGACCGTCTCGCCGCCGTAGTGGGTTTCGTCGAGCGAGAACTGCATGCTCGCCTTGTCGAGAACCATCCCCATCCCCGGGCGCTTGCCGTAGAAGGAGAGCGAGACGCGGGAGGACTCGTCGAGGTCGAAGGTGAGGTGGTCGGGGCCGTAGCGGCCGACCCGCGAGTCCTGCGGGAACATCGCGTGCGGCGGCTCGCGGAAGGCGATCGAGATGATCCGCGCGCCTTCGCCCATCCGCTTGCCGGTGCGCAGGTAGAACGGCACCCCGCTCCAGCGCCAGTTGTCGAGCCCGCAGCGCAGGGCGATGAAGGTCTCGGTGCTGGAGCCGGGGTCGACGCCCTCCTCCTCGCGGTAGCCGTCGTACTGGCCGCGCACGACCTGGTCGGGATCGAGCGGCTGCAGGCTGCGGAAGACCTTGTTCTTCTCGTCGGTGATCGGCCCCGGCGCCAGCGAGGTCGGCGGCTCCATCGCGACGAAGGCGAGGATCTGGAACAGGTGGGTGACGACCATGTCGCGGAAGGCGCCCGTCTTCTCGTAGAAGGCGGCGCGCGAGCCGACGCCGACCGTCTCCGGCACGTCGATCTGCACGTGATCGATGTGGCTGCGGTTCCAGATCGGCTCGAAGAGGCCGTTGGCGAAGCGCAGCGCAAGGATGTTCTGCGCCGCCTCTTTGCCGAGGAAGTGGTCGATGCGGAAGACCTGGTCCTCGGCGAGCACTTCGTGGACCATCTCGTTCAGCTTGCGGGCGCTGGCGAGGTCGGTCCCGAACGGCTTCTCCATGATCACCCGCGAGCGCGTGGAGAGCCCACACGTCTTCAGCATCTGGATCACGTCGGGGGCGGCGTTCGGCGGCACGGAGAGGTAATGGAGCAGGTGCATGTCCGGGCCGAGGCTCTCTTCGGCCCGGTCGACCGCCTGCTTCAGCCCCTCCGGCGCCTGCGAGTGCGGCACGTAGGAGAGCTTGCAGGAGAACTCGTGCCACTCCTCGCCGCCGAAGGCGTGGCGGGCGTGCTCGCGGCAGGCCTCTTCGGCGATCGCCCGGAAACGGGCGTCGTTGATCTCCTCCATCGAAACGCCGATCACCCGGAACGGCGGCATCAACCCAGCCTGAAACAGACGCAGCAGTCCCGGCAGCAGCTTTCGCCGCGCCAGGTCGCCGGTGGCGCCGAAGATGACTATCGCTTGCGGGGGAACGTCCAAACTAGTTGTCGCTACCCGCCCGGTCCCACACGTAAAGCTCCAGCGCCTCGGCGGCGAGCTCCATCAGGCGCGGGGGGCCGAGCAAACCGAGGACCAGCTCGAGGGCGTCTTCCTCGGTCACTCCGGAATCGACCGCCTCCTCGCCGCGGAAACCGGCGGCGAGCTTGAGGGCCTCGCGGCGGTTGTCGCCAAGCGAGGAGAAGGCGGCCATCAGGAAGTCGCGGTTGGGGACCGGCTGGCCGGCCTCCAGCGAGCCGTGCCAGGCGGCGAGCATCGAGAGGTCGTGCTCGTCGAGCTCTGAGATCGCCTTCGCGTAGTGGACTTCGAGCTCGGACTCGGGGATCTCGTCCACCCAGGCGCGCACCGCCTCCCCGAGGAGCTGGCGGCGAGCCTCACGGCCGACGGAGTCGGCAATGGCCCGGATGGCGTCGGCTGGGTCTACGAAACAGAGGGACATCGGCTGAGGAGCAATTTAGAGACGGCCGACGACGCCAAAAGATGCCCGCTAATCCCCCACTTTGCGGGGTCGTGGGAGGAGCCCGGGAGCGTACGCCGGACCCGTGCGTAGGCTCGGACGGGTGCCTCTGAAATTGATCCACGGGCCACCCAACTCGGGCCGCGCAGGCGTCGTCCGCCGCGCCTTCATCGCCGGCCTGGAGCGGGATCCCGTCCTCGTCGTGCCCAACGTCGACGACGTCTTCGCCTTCGAGCGCGAGCTCTCGGCCGCCGGCGCCGTCCTCGGCGGCTCGGCGATGACCTTCGGGGCTCTCTTCCGCACCGTCGCGACCGCCGCCGGGGCGCCGCCGGGGGCCGAGCTCTCGGCCGCGCAGCGACTGCGGGCGGTCGCGGTGGCGATCGCCGCGCGCCAGGGCCGGCTTGGGCCGCTGCGGCGCTCGGCCGCGCGCCCCCGCTTCGCCGCCGCGCTGGAGCGGCTGATCGACGAGCTGCAGGCGGCGGGAGTCGAGCCGGAAGCGGTCGAGGCGAGCGCCGCGACGCTGGAGGGCTCCGCCTACCTCAGCGACCTCGCCACCCTCTACGGCGGCTACGAGGAGGTGCGCCGGCGCAGCGGCCGGACCGATGCCCACGGCATCGCCCGCGAGGCGATCGCGCAGCTGCGCCGCGACGGCTCCTTCTGGGGCGACCGCCCGGTCCTCCTCTACGGGTTCGACGACCTGACTGAGAACCAGTTCGCGCTGGTCGCGGCGCTTGCGGAGCGGACCGAGGTGACGATCGCCCTCCCCTACGAGGAGGGGAGCGCGGCGCTGGCGGCGCGCGGGCGGCTGCTGGGCCAGCTGCGGGAGCGAATCGGAGCCGCGGCGGAGGAGCTGACTCCGCCCGATCCCGCCAACACCGAAAGCGACCTGCTCTTCCACCTCACCCGCTCCTTCGGCGCCGCCCGGCCGGCGCGGCTGGCGCCCGACGGCAGCCTTTCCCTGCTGCGCTCGGCCGGCACCCGCGCCGAGGCCGAGGCGGTCGCCGCCCACGTCTCCCGCCTCGTCTCGGCCGGCGCCGAGCCGGCGGAGGTGGCGATCGCCCTGCGCGACCCATCGCGGCGCGGCCCCGAGATCGCCGCCGCGCTGGAGGCAAACGGGGTCGCGGTCGCGCTGGAGGCCGAGCTGCCGGTCGCCGCGACGAGCGTCGGCGGCGCCCTCCCCGCCCTGCTCGAGACCGCGTTCGGCGCCCGCCGCGCCAGCGACTTCCTCCGCTACCTGCGCGGCCCGTCGGGGTTCTCGCCGCGGCGGGTCGACTGGTTCGAGCGGCGGATCCGGCGCCGCCGGGTGCGCGACGCCGAGACCGCGCTGCTGCAGTGGCAGGGCGAGGACGGCGAGCCGCCGCGCGACCTGCGGCGCCTGCGCGAGGCGGCGGGGCGCTCGCCGCAGGCGCTGGCCGCCGAGGTCGGCGCGCTGGCGGCGACGATGGCCTCGCGGCCGCTGCGCGACGAGGAGGACGGGCCGCGGCTGCGGCGGGGAGACGGGCTCGAGCTGCGCGCCGCCGGGGCGATCGCCTCCGCCCTGGGCGAGCTGGCCGAGCTCGGCGAGATGGCGCCCGGCGCGGACGAGCTGGCCGGTATCGTCGCCGAGCTGCGCTTCCGCGCCTGGTCGGGGCCGGTCGAAGGCCGGGTCCGGATCGCCGACCCCTACCGCCTGCGCGCCGCCCGCTTCGACCACGTCGTCGTCGCCTCGCTGCAGGACGGCGAGTTCCCCCGCCGCGACCGCGGCGCAGACCCCTTCCTCTCCGACGCCCAGCGCGCGACCCTGGGGCTGGACCCGCGACGCGACAGCGAGGCGGAGGAGCGCTACCTCTTCCACGCCTGCCTCGCCCTCGCCCGGCGCAGCCTCGTCCTCTCCTACCGCGACAGCGACGAGGACGGCGCCGCAACCGCGCGCTCGCCGCTGCTCGATGACGTGCGGGCGCTGCTGGCGCCGGCCCCGGACGGCGCCGGTCCCGACCCGGTCGAGGAGGCGATCACGGTCAGCCGCGACCTGGCCCAGGTGGTCGCGCCGCTGGGCGAAGCGCCCTCCGAGGACGAGCTGGCGCGGGCGCTCGCCGCGCACGGTCCCGCCGCCGACGCGCCGGGGCTGCTGACGGAGGTCGGGGTCGGCGGCGAGCTGGCGGCGCGGCTGCTGGGCCGCCTCGCCGAGGCGCGGCGGGCCGAGACCGCCTCGCGCGCCCCCGGCCCGCTGACCAACCCCGCCGTGCTCGCCTCGCTGGCCTCCGTCCCCGCCTACGGCGGCACCACGCTGGAGGAGTTCGACGTCTGCTCCTATCGCTGGTTCGCCGGCCACGAGCTCGACCCGCAGCTGCTGGAGCCGGTCCCCGACCCGCTCGTCCAGGGCGGCCTGATGCACGAGGCACTCGACCGCCTCTACCGCGAGCGGCCGGGGGGCGACCCGCTGCCGCGGCCCGGCAGCCTCGCCGCCTGGAGCGAGCGCGGCCGCGAGCTGGTCGCCGAGGTCGTCGCCGAGCGCGAGCTGGGCAGCCATCCGGCGGAGCGGGCGATGGCGCGGCGGGTCGAACGGCTGCTCGAGCGCTTCCTCGCCGAAGAGGCCGAGCGCGAGACCGGCGGCTTCGAGCCCTGGCTGCTCGAGGCGCGCTTCGGCGAGCATCCCGACGCCGAGCGGCCGGTCCTCGACCTCGGCGGCTGGGGGCTGCACGGCGCCGTCGACCGGGTCGACCGCGGCGGCGGCGGCCGCGCGGTCGTCATCGACTACAAGCTCGCCGGCCAGGTCACCCCGCGGGAGAAGTTCGAGGAGCGGGCCAAGCTGCAGCTGCCGCTCTACCTGCTGGCGGTCGCCGAGCACTGGGGCGCCCGGCCGGTCGGCGCCCTGTACCACCCGCTGCGCGGGACCTCGGTGCGGCGGCCGCGCGGGGTCGTCTCCAGCGAGGTCGCCGGGGAGCTCGCCGGCTACAACCTCTACGGCGGCGACGTCGTCGACCCGGAGGGGCTCGAGGAGCTGCTCGAGGAATCGCGTCAGCGCGCCAGCGCCATCGTCGAGCGCATCCGCGGCGGCGAGATCCGGCGCGACCCCGGTCCCCGCCCCGGGCTGCGCGGCCATGACGTCTGCCCCTCCTACTGCACCTTCGCCTCGATCTGCCGCCGCGATCGCTCGCCGCGCTACGAGGAAGACGACGAAGGGGACGAGCGGTGAGCGCCGGGCAGACGAGCGCCGCCCCGCCGCGCGAGCCGACGCCCGAGCAGGCCGCGGCGATCGCCGTCCGCGGTGACGACGTCCTGCTCGAAGCCGGCGCCGGGACCGGCAAGACCGGGGTGATGGTCGAGCGTTACTGCCGCCTGGTCTGCGACAGCGGCCTCTCCCCCGACGCCGTCCTCGCCTTCACCTTCACCGACAAAGCCGCGGCCGAGCTGCGGCAGCGGATCCGGGCCGAGCTGGCGCGCCGGGCCGAGCGCGGCTCGGAGCGGGCGGCGAGCGTACTGGCCGGGATCGGCGGCGCCTGGGTGACGACGATCCACGGCTTCTGCAACCGCGTCCTCGCCGCTCATCCGGTCGCCGCCGGGGTCGACCCGGGCTTCCGCGTCCTCGACGCGCCGGAGACCGGCCGCGCCGCGCGCGAGGCCTTCGACGACGCCCTCGTCGACTTCCTCAAAGCTGGCGATCCGGCGCGGGAGGAGACGGTGGCGGCGTTCGACGTCGAGGGGCTGCGCGGCGCGATCGTCGCCGTCCACGCCGAGCTCCGCAGCCGCGGCGTCGCCGCGCCGCGACTGCCCGAGCCGCCGCGACCCGACCCCGAGGCGGCGATCGCCGCCGCGATCGAAGCCGCCGGCGAGTGCCTCGCCGAGCTGGAGGAGAAGAACGGCAAGCGCGGCGAGGCCGAACGCGAGCTGCTGGCGCAGGCGCTGGAGCGCCTCTCCGCTCCCGGCGGCCCCCCCAGTCTCGACGAGCTGCGGGCGCTCGCCACCTCGAGCCGGGCGAAGACGCTGACCAGCTACCGGGAGGCGATCGAGGCGGCGATCCGCAGCGTCGCCGAGGCCGGTGAGGGAGCGACCGCCTACGGCCATCTGGCCGAGCTGCTGGAGCTGTTCTCGGCCCGCTTCGAGGCGGCGAAGGAACGCCGCACCGGGATCGACTTCGAGGACCTGCAGATCCTCGCCGCGCGGCTGCTCGAGCGGGCCGAGATCGGCGAGCACTACCGCTCCCGCTTCCGCCAGATCCTCGTCGACGAGTTCCAGGACACCAACCGGCTACAGCTGCGGCTGATCGAGGCGCTGCGCGGGCCGAAGACCGAGCTGGTCGCGGTCGGCGACGAGCTGCAGTCGATCTACGGCTTCCGTCACGCCGACCTCGAGGTCTTCCGCCGCCAGCGCGAGGAGGTCGAGCGCCGCGCCGACGCCGAGCTGATGCGGCTGAGCGGCAACTTCCGCTCGCGGCCGCAGGTGATCGGCGCGGTCAACCTCCTCGGCGAGGCGCTGCTCGGCGACAGCTACCAGCCGCTGCGGGTCGGGGCGGCTCCCACCGAGCCGTCGCCTGACACGCGAGAGGTCGCTGGCTCGGAACCAGCCGTGGAGCTGCTGCTGACCGCCCGCGACGGCTGGGACGGCGACGGGATCGAGCTGGAGCCGGCGATCGACGGCGCGACGCCGCTCAACTGCCTGGCCGAGGCGCGGTTCGTCGCCGAGCGGCTGCGCGAGCTGAGCGAGGCGGGCGTGCCGCGCGGGGAGATGGTCGTCCTGCTGCGCGCCTTCACCCACCTCGACGCCTACGAGGACTCGCTCGAACGGGCGGGGCTGCGTCCCTACGTCGTCGGCGGCCGCGGCTACTGGTCCCAGCAGCAGGTGGCCGACGTCTGCGCCCTGCTGGCGACGATCGCCAACCCGCTCGACGACCACGCGCTGTTCGGCGCCCTCGCCTCGCCCGCCTGCGGCGCCGCCCCGGACACGCTCTGGCTGCTGCGCGCGGCGGCCGGCAAGCGGCGCCACGTCTGGCCGGCGGTCGAGCGGGCGGCGGGCCTGGGCGACTCCGAGCTGACCGAGCCCGAGCGGCTGGAGGCGATCCCCGACGAGGAGCGCGAGCTGCTGCGGACCTTTGCCGCGCGGATCGCCGCGCTGCGCGAGCGCGGGCCGCGGCTCTCGCTGGCGGCGCTGATCGAGGCGGCGGTGACCGAGACCGGCTACGACCTGGCGGTGCTCTCGCGGCCGGCCGGCGAGGCTCGCTTCGCCAACGTCCGCAAGATGGGGCGGCTGGCGGCCGAGTTCGAGTCCCGCGAGGGCCGCGACCTGCGCGGCTTCCTCGACTTCCTCGCAGCGCGGGCGGAGGGCGAAGCCGAGGCACAGGCCGCGACCGCCGCCGAGGGCCACGACGGGGTGCGGATCATGACCGTCCACAACGCCAAGGGGCTCGAGTTCGGGGTCGTCGCCGTCCCCGACCTCGCCCGCAGCCTGCTCGCCGGCGGCCGGGCGCCGCTGCTCGCCGTCGGCCGCGAGGAGGAGCCGCGGGTGGGGCTGCAGCTGCGCCGGCTCGGCAGCGCCTCGATCAACCTCTTCGCCTACGGCGAGCTGCTGGAGGAGGCGCGCGAGCGGGACTCCGAGGAGGGCCTGCGCCTCTTCCACGTCGCCGCCACCCGCGCCAAGCGCCACCTGATCCTCAGCGGTGTCGTCAAACCGGAGCCGGGCAAGGAGACGAGGCCGAGCACGCCGGTGATCGAGCGGATCGTCGACGCGCTCGGGATCGCCCGCGACGCCGATGCGACCGTGCCGGTGGCGCCGCCGGCGCCGCGGCCGGGGCTCGAGGCCGCCTTCGAGCCCTCGGCGATCGCCGTGCGGGCCAACCTCCCCTCGCCCGAGCGCGCGGCGGAGCTGCGGGCGCTGCGCCGCCGCGAGGCGAGCGAGCGAGCGCTCGGAGAAGGCCCGCCGCCGCTGGTCGAGCGCAACCCGCCGATCGTCCCCAGCCGCCCCCTCTCCTACACCGCGATCTCGGCCTTCAAGGAGTGCCCGTACCGCTTCTACATGGAGCGCGTCCTCGGGCTGGCGCGCACCGAGAACCTGCCGGACGCCGAGGGCGAGCCTTCCGCGCGGGAAGAGCGGACGGCGCGGGGCGCGGCGGTGCACGCGCTGCTGGAGTGGAGCCAGGCGAACGGCTGGGTCGAGCCAGGGCCTGAGCTGGCGGCGCGGTACGCGGTCGCCAACGGTCTCGGCGAGGAGACGGGACCGGAGCTGCTCGAGCCGGTGCGGCGGTGGCTCGGGGCGCCGCTGCGGGAGCAGATCGGCGCTGAGGCCGTGCGGACCCGGGCTGAGGTTCCGTTGCTGCTTGGGGTTGGGGGCACCGTCCTGCGTGGCTCGATCGATCTGTTGGTGGAGCGGGAGGGCAAGGCGCCGCTGGTCGTCGATTACAAGACCGACCGCCGCGGTGGTGCCGATCCGGCGGAGCGCGCCGGCCGCTACGAGGTGCAGCGGTCGATCTATGCGCTGGCGGTCGCCGAGGCGCTCGACGCGCCGGAGGTGGGGGTCGCCTACGTCTTCCTCGAGCGCCCCGACGAGCCCGTCCTCACCACCGTCGGCCCGGCCGAGATGGTCGCCGCCCGCCGGTCGTTGGAGGAAGCGGTCACGCAGATCGGCCGCGGCGAGTTCCCCGCGGCGGCGCCGGAGGAACGCAGCTGGGACCTCTGTCGCGGCTGCCCGGCCCTCCGCGGCCTCTGCTCCGGCCCGGAGTCAGCCGACGTCTGAGGCGCTGTCGAGTTTCGCCGCCAGATCGTCGAGGCGAAGCTCCTTCAGCCCGGCGCCTACCTCGTCGAGCTCGGCGGCGCAGTAGGTGACGAGCTGCTTGCCCTCGCTGCAGAGGTCGAGGGTCTCGCGCAGGCCGGCCTGGCCGGAGTCGAGCCGGTCGATGATCTCCTCCAGCCGCTCGACCGCAGCCTCGTAGGAGTCAGGCTGCGTCGTCGGGCTCGGGTTTTGCTCGGACTCGTCCATCGCTGAAGCGAAGGCTAATGCGCTCCGCGGCGCCGGCCTCCGCGGCGCTCGCCAGCGGCTCGCCGCCCTCGTCCTCGACCAGGGCGTAGCCGCGCTCGAGGGTGCGCTCGGGCTCGTGGGCGCGGAGCGCGACCGCCGCCCGGTGCAGGGCGTCGCGGCGCTTGTCCATGTCGGCGCCGATCGCCCGCCTGCGCGCCCGCTCGAGCACCACCGTCCCGATCCGCCGCTGCGAGCCGGCGCGATCGGCGAGGCCGCGTTCGGTCGCGGCGCGGATCTCGCGGATCTTCTGGTTCAGCTTGCCGCGCTCGCGCTGCAGGGCCCGCGCCGGCCCGCGCGCCAGGGCGCCGAGGTGCCGGGACCGGGTCCCGATCGCCCCCTCCCCCGCCCGCCGCAGCGCGACCACGCAGCGCTCGAGACTCTCGCGGGCTGCCAGGCAGTCGAGCGGCACCGCCGCCTCGGCCGCGTGCGTCGGGGTCGAGCAGGCGACCGCGGCGACGTCGTCGATCAGGGTGCTATCGCGCTCGTGGCCGACGGCGCTGATCACCGGCACCCGCAGCATCGCCACGGTCCGGCAGAGCGTCTCGTCGCAGAAGGCCCAAAGGTCGGCGAGGCTGCCGCCGCCGCGGGTGACGACGATCGCCTCGACCTCGGGCCGCGCCGCCAGGTCCTGGAGCGCCATCGCGATCGCCGGGGCCGCGTGGCGGTCCTGCACCGGGGCGAACCCCCAGATCAGCGAACCGCCCCAGCCGCGGCGCTCGAGGCCGGCGAGGAGGTCCCGCCGCGCCGCGCCGCGCTCGGCCGTGACGACCCCGATCGCCTTCGGCAGCACCGGGCGCCGCAGCTGCTTCTGCAGCTCGAACAGGCCCTCGGCCCGCAGCTGCTTGCGCAGCGCCTCCAGCCGCGCGATCAGGTCGCCTTCGCCGGCCAGCCGAACGTGGGTGGCGCGGAAGCAGAAGTTCGGCGAGGCCTGGCCGCCGCCGGGGTAGTAGTCGAGCCCGCCGGAGATCACCACTTCGGCCCCGTCGCGCAGCCCGGCCCCGTCGAGCCCCGCCTTCTCGAGGTCATTGAGCCAGATCGCGCAGGGGATCGCCCCCTCGCCGTCGCGCAGCTCGAAGTAGGCCTGAACTTTGCTGCGGCCGACCCCGGTCACCTCGCCGATCAGCTGCACCCGCGCCCGCTCGCGCATCCACCCCTGCAGCTTGCGCGCGTAGGTGCCGACGGCGAAGGGGCCGGGAAGCTCCGGCGTCGCCCGCCCCTGCGGGGCTAGCCGGCTTTCTTCCACCGTCTCGCCCAGGACTTCAGCTCGCTGAGGACCGGGTCGAGCTGCTGGCCCGCCTCGGTCAGGGAGTAGGTGACGCGCACCGGCGTCCCGGCTTCGACCTGGCGCTCAACCAGGCCCTCTTCCTCCAGCTCCCGCAGCCGCTGGGAGAGCAGCCGGTCGGAGAGGCCGGGGATCGCCTTGCGAAGCTCGCCGTAGCGCATCGAATGCTCGGTCAGCGCGCAGACGATCGCCCCGGTCCAGCGCTTCCCGATCAGCTCGATCGCATGGTGAAAATGGGGGCACACGGCCCCACGCGCCCCTTGTTGAACCTCCGCAGAGCTAACCGGCTCCATCTCGCGAGCTTACTGAACGTAAGTGACGGGCTAAATCGGCGCTGGGAGCGGGCTCACCCGGTACAAGGGCCGGTTTCGACCTCTCCGGTGCTCCGCTGCAGCGCCTGCCGAACCTCCTCGGCCGGAATCGCAAAGCCGCCGCGCGGGCCGCTGGTGGTGGCGGCGAAGACGGTCCCAACCGCGTGGCCGCGCGGGTCGACCAGCGGCCCGCCGGAGTTGCCGCTGCGCACGGCGCCGCTCATCGCGACGATCGTCCGCTCGACCGGCCCGTTGCCGTAGGAGTCCTCGCTGATCGTCTCCCGGGTCTCGCCGATCCGCGCCGGGGAGAGCGAGTAGGGGCCGTTTTCGGGATAGCCGAGGACGGCGCCGTCCTCCCCTTCGCGACGCTTGTCGCTGACCGGCAGGGTCGGCAGCGCCACTCCCACCCGCAGCAGCGCCAGGTCCTGGCGCGGCTCGTAGTAGATCGGCGTCGCTTCCAGCTCGACCCCGTCCTGCGTCGTGACCGTGGTGTCGTCGGAGCCGGCGATCACATGCGCGTTGGTGACGACGATCTCCGGCTCGACCGCCCAGCCCGAGCCCTCGATCCCCAGCCCGCAGGCGGTGCTGAGGACGCGGACGACCGAGTCGCCGGCATGGAGGACGTCGGGGTCGTGGGCGATCTGGTCGTCCGGCCGTGCCACCGGGGCGGCCGGCCCGAGCACGGTCGGCGCCGGGTCGACGCGGTCGAGCGCGTTCAGGAGCGGCCCGGTCGGCGGCAGCACGTCGTTGAGGCTGCGGAGGATCAGCGACTGCTGGATGTCGGCGCGCAGCTTCGCCGTCGAGGGCGCGTGGAGGAGGACGGCGCCGAAGACCCAGGCCAGGCCGAGGGCGACTGAGGCGATCAGCGCGGCTCCCCCCGCTCCGTCGGCGGCGTTGAGGAAGGGGCGGCGGACGATCTTCTCCCGCAGCCCGAGGGCGAAGCTCTCGACCGTGACCGCCATCAGCGCCCCGATCAGCAGCGCCCCGAGCGCGGCACAGAGCGGCGCGTAGGGAGAGTGCGAGCCCTTGGTCAGCAGCAGCGGGCCGACCCGGCTGCCGATGAAGGCCCCGGCGCTGAAGCCGAGCAGGGTGAGAGCGCCGACGATCAGGCCCTGCCGGTAGCCCCAGAGGGCGAGGGCGACGGTGAAGGCCAGGATTGCCCAGTCCAAGACAGTCACCCGCTGAATAGAAGCATGCCGGGAGGGCCTCGTTTACCTTTCGCCGGTGAGTTCTTCCCGGAACGAGGCGGAGCGCCGCCGCCGCCTCCTCACCCGCAGCCTGCCCCTGGCGCTGGTCGCGATCGTCGCCTTCGTGATCGGGATCGCCACCGGGGCGCCGGGGTCGCCTGAGAAGGACGCCGCCAACCGCTTCGCCGAAGCCTGGGAAGCCGAGGACTTCAAAGCGATGTACGCGGAGCTGAACGAAGCCTCGCGGGCGCAGGTCGACCGCCAGGAATTCGAAGCCGCCTACCGCGAAGCCGAGCAGGTCTCAACGGCGCGCACGCTGGAGGCCGGCTCGGCCGGCGATCCGCAGCAGACCGACGCCGGCACGACCGTGCCGATCGAGATGACGGTCGCCACCGTCGCCTTCGGCAGCCTCGAAGAGACCCTGGAGCTGCCATTCGCCGATGGCGGCGTCGAATGGGACGAGAGCCTCGCCTTCCCCGGCCTCGAGCGGGGCGAGGAACTGGCCGCCGATGTCGAGCTGGCCGAACGGGCGCCGATCCTCGCCCGCGACGGCACGGTGCTGGCCGAAGGCCCGGCGCAGGAACGCGAACACCCGATCGGCAGCGCCGCGGTCGACGTCACCGGCGAAGTCGGCGAAGCCTCCGAAGAAGAACTGGCGCGGCTCGCCCGCCACGGCTTCCCGCCCGAAACCCCGGTCGGCATCAGCGGCCTCGAGCGCGCCTTCAACGACCGGCTGTCGGGCAAGCCCGGCGGCTCGCTGCTCGCGGTCGCCGCCGACGGCTCCTCGGTCCGCACCCTCGCCAAATCGAAACCGCAGCCGGGGGCGCCGGTGAAGACGACGATCGACGCCGACCTGCAGGAGACCGCGGTCGCGGCGCTCGCCGGCCGTTCGGGCGGCGTCACCGTGCTCGACACCCGCAACGGCGACGTGCGGGCGCTCGCCGGCCAGGCCTTCTCGGCGCCGCAGCCGCCCGGCTCGACCTTCAAGGTCGTGACGACGACCGCGGCGCTGGAAGCGGGCGAGGTCAGCCTCGACGACGAATTCGAAATCACCGACGGGATCAACGTCGGCGGCCGCTTCCTCAACAACGCCAACGGCGAGTTCTGCGGCGGCACCTTCCGCGAATCCTTCGCCGAGTCCTGCAACGCGGTCTTCGCGCCGCTGGGGCCGGCGGTCGGCAACGACAAGCTGGTCGAAACCGCCGAATCCTTCGGCTTCAACTCGCCGCCGACCCTCTACGCGCCGCGGATCGTCAGCGAAGTCGAACCCGAGGAATCGACGATCCCGACCGAGATCGGCGAAGAAATCGACCTCGGCGTCTCGGCGATCGGACAGGGCGAAGTGCTGGCGACGCCGCTGGAGATGGCGAGCGTCTCGCAGACGGTGGCCAACGGCGGCGTCCGCCTGCCGAACTCGATCGTCCTCAACAAGAAGCTGCGGCCGGATGCCGATCCGGTGCGGGTGATGTCGAAGAAGACCGCCGACGAACTGACCGAACTGATGATCGGCGTCGTTACCGAAGGGACCGGCACCGCCGGGGCGATCGCCGAGGCCCAGGTCGCCGGCAAGACCGGCACCGCCGAGCTCGGCCCCAAGCCCGGCGAAGAGGACTCCGACAACCCGGTCCAGATCAAGGACGCCTGGTTCACCGCCTTCGCGCCGGCCGAAAAGCCGCGACTGGCGGTCGGGGTGCTGCTGATCGAAGCGGAAGCCGCGGGCGGGGAAGTCGCCGCCCCGATCGCCTCGGAAGTCCTCGCCGCCGGGCTCTAGAGGTCCAGCGTCACTTCGGCGCCCTCTTCACCCTCGGCGCCGGGGATGTGGAGGGTCAGCGGCCGGTCCTCGGATGCCGATTCGGGCAGCAGGAAGATCGCCAGCGAGCCCTCGATCGGGCCGAGCTGGGGGGCGGTGTCGAGGCGCGGAATCTGTTCTTCGGATTCGACTTCGCCGTCGAACGGGAGGGCGAAGATGCTTTCGCTCGGCAGCACCTCGTACTCGTTCTCGTCGACGTCGGTGATCGTCAGCGTCGAGGGCAGCGTCTGCGGCTCGTCGCTTTCGTTCTGGACCTCGAAGAAGACGCCGAAGTAGGTTTCGCCTTTGGGCGGGTCTTCCTGGCCGGTCAGGTAGGCCTCGTCCTCGTTGTCGTTGGGGTTGAGGTAGCGCGAGAAGGTGACGATGTACTTCAGCTCCCCGAGCTCGACGGACTCGCCCTCGGTCACGTGCTTTGAGTCGCTCTCGTAGCCGCAGGCGGAGACCCCGACGACGAGCAGGAGCAGCGCCAGGAGCGCGAGCAGCGACAGCAGTGGGCGGCGGTGCGGGGACATCGGCGGCGCGGAGTCTATATACGACTAGGGGATGCCCGTCGCGTACCGGTTGCCGCCGGCGACGGCGATGCGCTCGGCGGCGGGCCGGTCGGCCTCGAGGTTGTCGCGCAGGCGGCGCAGCGCCTCGCGCCAGCCGCGGGCCTGGAACAGCGAGCCGGCGCTCAGCAGCTCGAGCCCGCGGTCGAGCGCGCCCGGCTCGCTCCAGTGGGAGACGCGCACCGCGGTAAGCCCCCCGGCCGCCTCGGTCAGCTCCCAGACGGTGTGGCTCGGGATCCGGTTGGCGCGCCCGCCACGGCCTTCCTCGACGACCCGGAACGGCTCCTCGAGGGCGACGATCGTGGTGTCCATCCAGACGCTGCGCAGCGGTCCCTTGGCGCGGAACCTGGCCCCGGCGCCCACCCCGGTGGACTCGATCCGGGTGAGGTGGAAGTCGGTGAGGAAGTGGTCGGTGAACGAGGGCCGGGCGGCGAGGTCGGCAAGCGCGGCGAAGGCCTGCTCGCGCGGCACGTCGATTTCGATCTCGGCGCTGATCGGTCCCATCGGGCGCGGAGTCTAGATGCCACGCCTGCGCGGTCACCACGTTAAAAGATTTGAGTGCTATCTACCTGGGGCCGGACTAGTATCGAAGGGGACCAGTCAGGGAAGCGGTTTCGGGAAGGAGTGAGTCAGATCTTCAACACTGCCGGCACCAGTCCGGCCGGTGAAGCATTCGCCACCGGCGCCATGCCCGGAGAGGGCACGTACTTCTGCCTCGTCTGCGGCACCCAGGTCGCCCTGCACGAGACCGACGAGCTGCCCGCCTGCGCCCGGTGCGGCGCCTCGCGCTTCCGCCGCGACTCGATCTTCTCCTCGCTGCAGGAGCACGGCTCCCCCACGGTCGAATTCGCCGTCGAGGGCGAACGCGAGCCGCCCCCATGGCTGGACGAAGCAAGGGCGCTGCTGAGCGGGGCCGGGTACCACCTGGCGATGCGCGAGCGGGGCGAGATCGAGACCTTCGAGCTGAGCGAAGGCTGGACCCGGATCGGCCGTTGCTCGACGGCGGAGATCTGCCTCGACGATCCGAGCGTCTCCCGCCGCCACGCGATCGTCAACAGCAAGAAGGGTCGCAACCCGCGCGTACTCGACGACCGCAGCCTCAACGGCATCACCGTCAACGGCCGCAAAGTGGACGTAGCCGAACTAGAGCAAGGCGACGAGCTCACCATCGGCCGCCTCCACCTCTACCTCCTTCAGGCCTAGCCCGCCGAGACCGCAAAATTGGCTCCTCAAGGGCCAATTTTGCGGTCTCGCGCTGTTCGGGGCGCGGATTCCGGCCACCCCCGTCCCTACGATGCGAGCGGTGAGCGCCACGCCCCCGGACGATCCCAACCGACCCTCGGGCGAGGAGTCGATCTCGGCCTCGGCCGAACGCGCCCGGGCCGAGCTCCACAGCGAGATCGAACGCGTCCGCCGCGGCGTCGAGCAGATGCTCGACGAGCAGCAAGCGCCCCTCAACAGCGACCTGCGCCAGGAGCTCGACACGATGCAGGAGGACCTGCGCCGCTACGTCAAGACCCGCGTCCGCAAGGCGCAGAAGCAGACCAACCGCCGCGTGGAGAAGCTCGAGGACCGTACCGCCACCCTCGAGCAACGCCTCGACAGCATGGACGCCGAGCGCCGGATGACCGAATGGCGCATCCACTCCGACACCGAGCGCATGCTCGACGGGCTGCTGCAGGAGGTTCGAGGGATCGCCGACCGGCTCGAAGGCCGGCCGGCTCCCTAGATCACTCGGTCGAGATGCTCGGGTCCGCCTGGACCTTGAGCGGCACGATCATCAGGAAGTTGCTGGTCGCGTCGGCGGCCAGGTCGAGGACTCGATTCGCCTCCTCGTCCTGGCCGGTGGCGCGGAGCTCTCCCGCGTAGCCGTTGAGCAGGTCGTCGATGTCGATCAGGGCCTCGGCGTCTAGGTCCTTGAGTTCGACTTTGGCGCCCCGCCCGAGGCGGCGCTCGATCGCGCTGCGGTCGATGCCGAAGGCGTTCTGGCGAACGTAGACGCGGCCGCCGGTCATCCCGGCGCAGGCCCAGGGGCCGATGTCCCCGAGGACGAGGGCGCGGCCGCTGGTCATGTACTCGAAGGCGAAGCCCTTGATGTTCGCCCGGTTGGCGAGCGAGCCGCGGCTGTCGTCGATCGGGCCCTCGGGCTCGCCCGCGATCACCACGTCCGCCCCTGAGAGGCGGATGCAGAAGCGCGAGTCGGCGCTCCCCTGGACGTAGAGCTTGCCGCGCTGGGCGCCGTAGGCGAAGGACTTGCCGACCGAGCCGTTGACGCGCTTGCCCCGCGTCCCCTTGCCCTTGAGGATCGCGATCGTCCCGCCCAGCATCGTCTTGCCGACGCCGTCCTGGGCGCCGCCCTCGACGCGGATGTTGACCCCGTAGGAGTTGAAGGCGCCGAGCCCCTGACCGGCGACGGAGCCGCCGTTGAACTCGAGGCTTGCGAGGACGTCGTCTTCGCTCCCCTCCGCCCCGCCGTCGAAGATCCGCGAGCGGGCGATCGCCCCCGCCAGCTCGGTCCCGAGGACGCGGTCGTTGGCGTCGGTCGCGCGCGGGAACCGGCTGCGGACGGTGTGGCCGGAGCAGACTTCGGGTGCCAGCGCGGCGATCTGGCTCGAGGCCTCCTTCGCCTCCATCCGGATCGGCCGGGCGACGACGAGACCGGCTTCGGCCCGCGCCTCGGCCTCCTCGGCCACCGGCAGGTCGAGCGGTTCGAGGTCGAGGTGCTCCTCCAGCGGTTCGATCAGCGGCGTCAGGTCGATCGTGTCCTTGGCCGCGACCTGCTCCAGCAGGTCGTAGCGGCCGACCAGGTCCTGGGCGCGTTCGTAGCCGAGCGAGGCGACGACCTGCTTGACCTCCTCCCCCATCGAGGAGAAGAAGCGGGCGCAGCTCTCGGCGGCGCGGTCGACCTCCTGCGGGGTGAACTTCTTCAGCCCGTGGGCCTCCGCTTCCTCCGGGGTCTCGATCTGGGTCGCGATCCCCACGTGGCAGGTGTCGAGCTGGCAGCCGCGGCAGATCGTGCAGCCGAGGCTGACCATCGCCAGGGTGCCGAAGCCGACGCGGTTGGCGCCGAGGCAGTGCAATTTGACGATGTCGTGGCCGGTGCGGTAGCCGCCGTCGGCCCAGATCTCGACCCGGTTACGCAGCCCGGCCTCCATCAGCGCCCGGTGCACGGCGCGGGTGCCGATGTCGCTCGGCAGGCCGACATGGCGCAGCGCGTGCTGGCGCGCGGCGCCGGTCCCGCCCTCGAAGCCCGAGAGGGTGATGATGTCGGCGCCGGCCTTGGCGATCCCGAGGCCGATCGTGCCGATGTTCGGCACCACCGGCACCTTGACCGAGACCCGGACGTCGGGGTTGACGGTCTTCAGCTCGTCGATCAGCTCGGCCAGGTCCTCGATCGAGTAGAGGTCGTGGTTGTTGGAGGGCGAGATCAGGTCGGTGCCGGGCGCGGCGTTACGCGCGGCGGCGACCTTGGCGGAGACCTTCTTGCCGGGCAGGTGGCCGCCCTCGCCGGGCTTGGCGCCCTGGCCGATCTTGATCTCGGCGACGTAGGAGCTGTTCAGCATCTCGGCCGAGACGCCGAAGCGGCCCGAGGCGACCTGCTGGCCGCGCCATTTGCGGTACTGCCCATACATGTCGCGGATCTCGCCGCCCTCGCCGTTGATGCAGAGGACGTTGATCGCCTTCGCCGCGTCGGCGTAGGCGCGGAAGGCCGGCTCGGACTGAGAGCCGAAGCTCATCGAGGAGATCACGATCGGGTAGTCGTGGTGGCCGACGCCGGCGTCGACGTTGGCCGGGTCGACCGGGTCGCGGTCGCCCTTCAGCCCCATGATGTGACGCATCGAGATCGGGCTCTGCTTCTCCAGGTCGCGGACTTTCTGCGAGTACTCCTCGTAGGTCCCGGTCCCGTTGGCGGTCGCGATCGCGGCCTTGTAGACCTTCGGGTAGAAGCGGAACGTCTTCGCCGGTTTCGCCGCCGCGTCGTCGCCGCTGAGGGCGTGGGCGCGGGCGTTGGTGCTCTCGTCGAGCTCGGCGAAGCCGGTGCCGGCCTTCTCGGAGGCGGCGTAGTGCTCGGTTTGGAAGATCTCCGCCAGCTCGGGCTTGATCCCGATCGAGCTGAACTGGCGCGCGTAGCCGCGCACCTCGTGGATCCCGATCGTCGAGATCACTTTCTCGATCCCTTTGCGCAGCGCTGCGCAGAGGTTGGCGACGTCGGACTCGTAGTCCTCGACGCAGATCACCTCGACCATCGTGTACGGGCAGACGCCGTTGGCGCCGAGGCCGAGGGCGAGCATCACGTCGTGGACGTTGCGGATCGCCGCCGAGCGCAGGACCAGGCCGCAGCGCCGGCGCAGGTTCTCTTCGCCGCGCTCGACCTTGAACTGCTTCAGCGCCTGGTCGATCGCCGAGGTCGCCAGGTGCGGGTCGAGGTAGCGCCGCTCGGAGTCGTAGACCGTGCGGTCGGTGAGGATCAGCAGCTCGCAGCCGTTGCGGACCTTCTTCACCGCCTCCTGCTTGACCCGGTCGATCGCGCCCTTGGTCGTCTCCGACTCGAGCAGGGAGATGTCGACCGCCGCGGCGCGGCCGCGGAACTGCTCCCAGAGATCCTCGAGCAGGTAGGTGTCGTGCTCGCGGGCGATCCTGCGGTAGGGGCCTTCAGCGAGCGGCGCCAGCTCGTGGTGGCCGCCGAGGATCACCGGGAACCCGGTTTCGACCGTGCCGGTGTCGGCGCTGGCGTCGTCGAGCGAGGGACGGCGGCCGAACAGCGCGCGGGTCGAGAAGTGCTCCATCTCGCGTTCGCGGTCGATCGCCGGGTTGGTGACGACGGCGACCGTCTCCTTGAAGTAGTCGGCGAGGTTCTGGCGCTCGGGCGAGAGCGCCGCCAGCGGGCCGTCGTAGCCGAGCGAGCCGACCGGCTCGGCCCCGTTGGAGGCCATCTGCTGGACGAGTTTGACGTCGTCGCGCTGCCAGCCGAAGCCGGCGAGGACGCGGTCGGAGACCTTGACCGGCTCCTCGGGGCCGGCGTCGGAGTAGCCGGGGACGTCCTGGCCCTCGAGCGGGCCGCCGGTCTCCATCGCCCGCTCGTAGCCGGCGACGGCATCGACGCCGTTCCGCTTCAGCCAACGGTCGCGGACGATCCGCAGCATCTCGTCGTGCGGGTGCAGGGTCGAGGCGCGCGCGGCGCGGTCGATCAGGACCAGCGCCTTCTCGCCGGGGGCGAGCGGCTTCGGCTCGGAGCACATCTTCTCGACCGAGACCACGCCCGGCTCGGAGCTGAAGACGAAGTCGTTCTCGGTCTCGACCTGCCAGAGCGGGCGCAGCCCCATCGCGTCGGCGGAGAAGACGCACTCGTCGGTGTGGCGCGCGATCAGCGCGACCGGTCCCTGGGCGAACGGCCCCATCGTCTGGTGCAGGTACATGTAGAAGGCGTGCAGGTCCTCGGGCAGGCCGCGGACCTCCTCGACGATCGGCGGTACGACCATCTCCATCGCCTCGGCGAGGCTGAAGCGCTCGCGGCTGACGAGGGTGTCGATCGTGCGGTTGAGGTCCTGCGAGTCGGAGGAGTCGGGCTGGATCGGGACCGACAGCATCTTCGCCTCCTGGCGCAGCTGCTGGATCGTGTTGATCTCGCCGTTGTGGCCGAGGACCGAGAACGGCTGGACCCGCTTGAAGGAGGGCCAGGTGTTGGTCGAGTAGCGGTTGTGGCCGAAGCAGCCGATCGTCTCGAAGCGCGGATCGCGCAGGTCCGGGTAGTACTCGCCGAGCACGTTCGGCGCGCCCATCACCTTGTAGACGCAGGTCGTCGCGGAGAAGGAGGGGACGTGGACGCCGAGCTCTTTCTCGAGGCAGATCATCAGGTCGAAGAGGACCGCGTCGCGGCTCTTGGCATCGGGGACGAGGCCGGCGAGCTGCCAGAAAATCGGCTCCTCCTCGCGCGCGGTCGGGCCCAGCGCCGGCGAGTTGACGACGCCTACGCGCTCGGCGAGGACGCGGAAGCCGCCTTCGGCCAGCAGCTCGCGGGCGTCGTGCTTGATCTTCTCGACGTCCTGGGAGCGCTCGATGAAGACGTGGGCGACGGCGAAGGCTTCGTCGGTGGCCAGCGAGGGGTCGTGGCCGCCGGAGCGGACCTCCTCGGCCCAGATCTTGCGCGGGATGTCGAGCAGGAGGCCGCAGCCGTCGCCCTCGCCGTCGACGTTGCCGGCGCGGTGGAGCATCTTCTGCAGGGCGGGGATCGCCAGCTCGATCGGTTCGTGGCTGGGCGTCGCGTCTTTGCGCACGGACGCGTAGATGGCGCAGGCGTCCTTGTCCTCCACGCTCGGCGGTGAGACGAGGGGCCGGTAGGGGCGCTCTGGCGAGTAGCGCTCGACCTGAGCGCTGCGATCGGACTGGGTCTTCAATTGGACCTCCCGGGTTCCACGCCTTCTTCGAGCGGGCGCGCGACGGGTTGACGAGTTACGGGATTATAGGGGCCGGCGTCAAGCCCACGACATCGGCTCGTAGCCGCCGTCGGGCTCGACCCCGATCAGCATCGCGACGACGGTGCCCTCGGAGCGGTTGAGGATCGTCCGGGTCGCCGCCGGCTCGATCGAGGCGAAGGTGCCGGCGGGCGCCGGGTGGTCCTCGCCGTCGAGCCGCATCACCGCCTCGCCCTCGAGGATCACGTAGAGCTCGACCTGGCCGCTGCCGGACTCGTCGTGCTCGGGGATCTGCCCGCCGGGGCCGATCTCGACCAGGTTATAGCCGAAAGCGGTCGTCCCGCAGGCCTTCCGCGCCAGCAGCCAGGTCGACTCGCCCGACCCCTCCATCCGCTCGAACTCGTCGCGGTGCTTGATCGTGTAGTTGGTGGCCATTAGGTTCGACCCTAGCCCCGATGACCGACCCGAGCAAGGATTCCCCCGAGGCGCTGCGCGAGGCGATCGACCGGTACAACGCGGCCTGGAACGCGCACGACCTCGACGCGATCGTGGCCCTGCACGCGCCGGACATGGTCTTCGAGAACCACACCGCGGGCGAGTCGGCCGAAGGCGAGGCGGTGCGCGCACACATCGGCGCGATCTTCGAGGGTTGGCCCGACATCGCCTTCGCCACCCGCCGGCTCTACCTCCGCGAGGGACTTGTGGTCCAGGAATGGACCGCCTCCGCCACCCACACGCAGATGATGCACCGCGGCAAGATCGTCGCCGAGCCGAGCGGGAAGCGGGTCGAGTGGGACGGCCTCGACGTGATCCCCTTCGAGAACGGCCTCGTCAAGCGCAAGGACGTCTACTCCGACAGCGTCTCGATCCTGCGCCAGGTGGGACTGCTCGACTAACGGTTCCAGCTCGGTTCGAACGCTTCCTTGACGAGCGTCTTCGGCTTGCCGCCGGAGTACGGGACGGTTTGCACCTTGTGGTTCTTCAAGCCCGGGTCGAAGCCGCCGTTGAAGCCGAGGACGAGCTTGCCGTCGGCGGAGAGGTCGGTGCCGACGAAGCCGCTCTCCCCCGTCCCTGCGACCGGGCGCTGGGCGCCCGTCTTCGGGTTGACGACGACCGCGTAGCTGACGTCCTGCCCCTGGAACTCGGTCAGCAGGCGCGAGCCGTCGGCCGACCACTCGGTCGGGAAGAGGCCCTGCAGGAGCGGGTCGACCTTGGTGTGGGTGAGGCGCTTGACGCCCTTGCCCTGCGGGCTCATCAGGAAGAGCTCGTTCTTGCCTCCGTACTGGCGCTTTTTGCCGTCGACGGCCTTGACGAAGACGATCTTCTGCGGGCCCCAGAGCGGCTGCGAGGAGTTGTGGTCGCTGGTCAGCCGCACAGGTTCGGGAGCGCGGACGTTGACCACGCCGGGGATCGGCACCGGGAAACGGAAGACATCGCTGCGCGGCGGGAACTTTTCCTTCGGCGCCAGTGCGTAGGCGATTTCGGTGCCGTCGGGGGAGAAGCTGAAGCCGCTGAAGAAGCCCTGGGCGACGACGCTCTGCAGGCCGGTCGCGACGTCGATCAGGACCAGCTTGCGCTTCCCGAGTTCGGGGCCGCGCAGCGCCGCGATCGTCTTCGAGTCGGGCGACCAGGTGACGTAGAAGGCGTCGCGCACGTTCCCCATCAGCGTCCTGCCGGGCCCGCCGGTGGCCGGCGCCAGCTTCAGTTCCTGCGCGAACTTCGGCCCTTCGTGCAGGTAGGCGACCGAGAGGCCGTCGGGGGCGACCTGCGGGTTGTGACCCGGGGCGATCTTGCGGGCGCCGCTGCCGTCGTCGTTGGCGACGAAGACCGTCGCGTTCAGGGGGTCCTGCACGTAGCTCAAGGTCGCGCCTGCGGTTGCTGGCAACACCAGCAGCAGGGCGAGGGCGAGGACGGGCAGGAGCAGCTTCGGCTTCGGCATGGCGCGACTTTATCCCGGCCCAACGACGGCGGCGACGACCAGGCTGCCGCTCATCGCGACGAACGAGACGACCGCCACCACTCGGTACCAGAGCCGTTTCTCGGCGTCGGGATCGAAGGCGAGCGGGACGAAGAGGAACGGGTTGACGAAGGTGCCGAAGACGAGCGCCGCGGCGACCGCGGTCGGCAGGTCCGGGACCGCCAGCCCGACCGCGATCAGGATCAGGCCCATCATCACGTAGTCGAGGTGGACCTGGCGGATCCGCTGCGGAGCGACGACGCCGATTCGCCGCAGCCACTCCGGCCGCTCGTCGCGCACCACCATCGCCCAGCCCAGCAACCCGCCAATCGCCAGCTCGATCAACCCGATCCGCACCACCCAGTCCATGCTCAGAGCTCCGGCACGTCAGCGCCGAGGGGGCTGAAGGGCAGCCGCCGGACCTCTGCCCAGCCGGCGACGCGCTCCTCCAGCGCGGCGGCGACGTTGCCGGCGTCCTGCCAGGTCGTCCAGACGAGCACCGTGGGCCCGGCGCCGGAGATCGTCGCCCCGAGCGCCCCCAGCTCGCGGGCCGAGTCGACGATCTCCATCGAGCGCGGGTAGAGGTCGCGGCGGCGGTCCTGGTGGATGTTGTCGCGCAGGCCGCGGGCGAGCAGGTCGAGGTCGGCGCTGCGCAGTCCGAGGACCAGCATCGCCGCGGCGGAGACGTTGGCGACCGCGTCGGCGAGCGGCACCTGGGCCGGGATCGCCTCGCGGGCCAGCTCGGTCGAGACCTCGTCGGGCGGGATCACGACGATCCCCTCCAGGCCCTCCGGCGGGTCGAAGCGGGCCGCGGTCGGCCCGCCCGGGTCCGCCGCGCAGACGACGAAGCCGCCGTAGATCGCCGCGGCGACGTTGTCGGGATGTCCCTCGATCCCGGTCGCCCGCGCCAGCATCTCCTCCTGCGAGAGCGCCAGCTCGTAGAGATGGTCGGCGGCGGCCAGTCCGGCGACGATCGCCGCCGCGCTCGAACCCAGCCCCCGCGCCAGCGGGATCTCGCTGCGCAGCCGGAAGGCGATCCCGTCCGCCGGACGCAGGCTCTCGAAGGCCCGCACGATCAGGTTGTCGCGCCCGGTCGAGACCTCGAGGCCGCCGGGATCGAAGGAGAACTCGCCGGCCTCTTCGACCTCGAGCTCGAGGTGCAGCGCCATCGCCGCCGCCATCGCGTCGTAGCCGGGACCGAGGTTGGCCGAGGAGGCGGGAACGCGGACGAGCCGGTGGCGCGCGGTCATCGCGGCGGCCTAGTCGAAGACGGCGCGCTCGACGGCGCTGAGGTCGTTGTCGCAGTTGATCACCGCGGGGGCTTTGCCGAGCGCGGTGTCGGGGTCCTTGAGGCCGTGGCCGGTGAGGACGCAGACGACGGTCTCGGGGCGGGCGCCGCCGTCGACCGTCGGCAGGCCGTGGGCGAGGAGGCCGGCGACCGAGGCGGCGCTGGCCGGCTCGCAGAAGACGCCTTCGTTGTCGGCGAGCCAGCGATAGGCGTTGAGGATCTGCTCGTCGGTGACGGCGGCGACGCGGCCGCGCGAGGCGGTGAAGGCGGCCATCGCCTCCTCCCAGCGCGCCGGGTTGCCGATCCGGATCGCCGAGGCGACCGTCTCGGGGTTGGCAACGGGTTCACCGGAGACCAGCGGCGCCGCTCCCTCGGCCTGGAAGCCGTAGAGGACCGGCGCCGCGTCTACCTCCTGGAACCCGCGCCAGTAAGCCGTCACGTTGCCGGCGTTGCCGACCGGGATCGCCAGCGCCCCCGGCGCCTCACCCAGGTCCTCGACGACCTCGAAGGCGGCCGTCTTCTGGCCTTCGATCCGGTGCGGGTTGACCGAGTTGACGAGCTCGATCGGGTGCTTCTGCGAGAGCTCGCGGACGATCCGCAGCGCGTCGTCGAAGTTGCCCTGCAGGGCGACAACGCGGGCGCCGTGCATCAGCGCCTGGGCGAGCTTGCCGATCGCGATCTTGCCCTCGGGGACGATCACCGCGCCGCGCAGGCCGGCGCGCGCCGCGTAGGCCGCGCAGCTCGCCGCCGTGTTGCCGGTCGAGGCGCAGATGATCGCCTCCGCCCCGCGCCCCTTCGCCCGCGAGACCGCGACCGTCATCCCCCGGTCCTTGAACGACCCGGTCGGGTTCAGCCCCTCGAACTTCAGGTAGGCCCTGGCCTCGATCCGCTCCGAGAGCCGCGGCGCCTCGATCAGCGGCGTCGCCCCCTCGTTCAGGGTCACCACCGGATCGCCCGGCTCGAGCGAGAGCCGATCGCGGTAGCGGTCGATCAGCCCCGCCGCCATCAGTACTCCTCCTCGATGACGCGAATCGAGCGAGGCGGCGAGCGCAGGTCGTCGAGCTTCCCCAGCTCCTCGACCGCGGCGGCGAACTTCGACTCGAGGCACTCGTGGATCACCATCACCAGCCGCGCGTCCTCGCCGCTGCCGCGCTGGACGAAGCTCTTGACCGAGATCCCGTGATCGCCGAGCACCGTGGCGACCCGCGCCAGCACGCCGGGCCGGTCGGCGACCTCGAGGTGCAGGTAGAAGGAGGAACCGACGTCGGTGACGATCGGCAGCTCGACCCGCGTCTCGTGCACCGGCGCGTCGCCGGCGAGGATCGAGACGACGTCGCCGAGCACCGCCGAGGCGGTCTGCAGGCCGCCGGCCCCCGGTCCCGACATCGTCACCTCGGTAATCGCCGGCGCCTCGACCATCACCGCATTGAACGGGCCCTCGATTGGCGCCAGCGGGTGGCCGGGATAGAGGAAGCAGGGGAAGACGCGGACGCTGATCCCGCCGTCGCGCCGTTCGGCGACGCCGAGCAGCTTCAGCGAGAGGCCGAGCTCCTTGGCGTAGGCGAGATCGTCGGGCTGGATCGCCTCGATCCCCTCGTAGGCGACCTCGGAGAGCGTCACCGGCGTGTGGAAGGCGAGGCGAGCGAGGATCGCCATCTTCGCCGCCGCGTCGGCGCCGTTGACGTCGTCGGAGGGGTCGGCCTCGGCGTAGCCCAGCTCCTGCGCCCGTCCCAGGACCTCGTCGTAGCCGGCCCCGGTCGCCGCCATCTCGCTGAGGATGAAGTTGGTGGTGCCGTTGACGATCCCGAAGACCTTGGCGATCTCGGTCACCCCGAAGCTCTCCTGGATCGTCCGCACGATCGGGATCACCGCGGCGACCGCCGCCTCGAAGCGGAGCTGCACGCCGGCCTCGCGCGCGACCGCGAAGAGCTCGTCGCCGTGCTGGGCGAGCAGCTGCTTGTTGGCGGTGACGACCGGCTTGCCGGCCCGCAGCGCCGCCAGCACGTGCTCGCGTGCCGGCTCGGTCCCGCCCATCAACTCGACCAGCAGGTCGGACCCGGCGAGGATCGCCTCGAAGTCCCCCTCGCTGCGGGTCAGCGCGCCGGAGACTTGCGGCCGCCGCCCGGTCGCCGCCTCGACCGCGTCGGCGCGCTCGGCGACCAGGTCGGCGAAGGCGGCGCCGACCGTGCCGCGTCCCAGCAGCCCGATGCGGACGGGTTTGGAGCCTTCGGCGGCCACGTCGCTCAGACGTCCCTCGCCGTCAGGTCCTCGTAGGTCTCGCGCCGCACGACCACCCGCGCCTGGCCGTCGCGGCAGAAGACGACCGGCGGCCGCGGCACGCCGTTGTAGTTGTTGGCCATCGCGTAACCGTAAGCGCCGGTGGCCGGCGTGACGAGGACGTCGCCGACGGCGGGCTCGGCCAGCATCGCGTCGCGGACGATCACGTCGCCGGACTCGCAGTGCATGCCGGCGATCGTCACCAGCGTCTCGGCCGGGGCGGCGGCGCGGTCGGCGATCACCGCCTCGTAGCGGGAGCCGTAGAGCATCGGCCGCAGGTTGTCGGACATGCCGCCGTCGACGGCGACGTAGGTGCGCACGCCGGGGATCTCCTTGACGGTGCCGACCCGGTAGGCGGTGAGGCCGGCGTTGGCGACCAGCGAGCGGCCCGGCTCGACCAGGATCCGGACCCCAGGGCCGAAGACCTCGGCGACGCCGCGAACCTTGACGTCGACGTAGGCGTCGATCGAGGGCGGCTCGTCCTCGGCGGTGTAGGCGACCCCGAGGCCGCCGCCGACGTTGACGACCTGGCACCACTCGCCGGCGAGGTCGCCGAGCGCCCGGATCGCCAGCGTGTAGGGCTCGAGCTCGAAGATCTGCGAGCCGATGTGGGCGTGCAGCCCGACCAGCTCCAGCTTCTCGGAGGCGAGGACGCGCGCGATCGCCTCCGCCGCCAGCCCGTCCTCCAACCCGAAGCCGAACTTCGAGTCGAGCTGGCCGGTGGTGATGTAGTCGTGGGTCGAGGGCTTGATCCCGGGCGTCACCCGGATCAGCACCTTCTGCGGTTCGTCGAGCAGCCGCTCGCAGCGCTCGATCTCGTCGAAGGAGTCGAGGATCAGGTGGCGGATCCCGGCGCGGGCGGCGAAGAGGATCTCCTCGTCGGACTTGTTGTTGCCGTGCATGTGGATGCGACCGGGGTCGAAGCCGG
>Ga0268266_10001180_pt1 | contig 32256 bp, 26 predicted proteins | sample KBSS13metaG_FD_190356 | JGI IMG/M metagenome (GOLD analysis project Ga0268266, IMG submission 190356) | Switchgrass rhizosphere microbial communities from Kellogg Biological Station, Michigan, USA - KBS S1-3 metaG (SPAdes) (version 2) | ecosystem: Host-associated > Plants > Roots > Rhizosphere... | reverse complement strand
GGCTTCGCCTTCCGCGCCATACCAAGCCCTCCCAGGTTGAGATGGCTAGATAGATACCATAACCTCAGCATGCGCAAAAAACGTGCCGAACAGTATTGGCCCTCTCCCGGCGGGAGAGGGAGACGCGTTGTCGCGTTTCAGCGGTTGCAACTCCCAATACGTCAGCGAGCGCCACGCCCACTCCGCCGGCCCGTACAAAAAATAATGCAGCCAGATTGGGCTGATCACCAGCTGCACGGCCCAAACCGCCAGCACGACAAAATAAAGCTGATAGCGCGAGAGCGATCCATACAGCCCAAAGCCGTATCCGTAAAAAAACGTCGTGCAGATCAGTGTTGTCGCCAGGTAGTTGCTCAGGGCGGTGCGCCCGACGGCTGCCAGGCTCGCCGTGAGTCGTCGCAGAACTTGCGCCTGCACGATCAGCATCACCATCGCCAGGTACGCAAGCGCCATCGGCAACCGGCCGGGATCGTACGTCATCAGCCACCACGTCATCTGGATCGGATCGAAGCCGTCGCGGTAGTCGGCCCAAGTGGCCAGCAGGTGCAGCGGCAGGCCAAGCGCCAGACCACCGATGGCTAGCATGGTATAGAAGGTTTTGGACCGACTGGCCGAAAGCACCCCGAGCTTCAGCAAGCCCATCCCGATGAGCATCATGCCGATCGCGTCAAAGAGATCCGTTGCGCCGAACTCCTCGATGCTTTCGAACCGCCAGCCAAACACGTCCCAATAACCGCCGCGATGGGCTGCGAGATCCTCCGCGACCATCGCTTCGTCTGGATGCGTTTCGTCGAGCGCGTCTTGCCAGGCGATCAACGCGTCACGCTCGTCGCGAGTCAGCTCAGCGCCTTCCGCCGCTTTAATCTTCGCTTCCGTAGCTTCATTGCGAAGGTTCTCCAGCCGCCGCGCTTCGGTCATCGCCGCCGGCACGGTCATCGACAACACAAGCAGGCCCGTCGCCAGCAGCGCCGGTCCGCGTAGTTTGCGGAAGGGGTACAGAACCAGCCCGGCTAGCCCATAGGTGCTGAGGATGTCGCCCTCCCACAAAAACAGCCCATGCAAGATGCCGATCAAAAGCAACCAGAGCGTGCGGCGATAGTAAATGTCGGCCGCCAGGGCCCCCTCGCCACGGCGTTCGAATCGCTCGGTCAGCAGAATGACGCTGGCGCCGAAGAGCATCGAGAACAACGCCCGCATCTTCCCTTCGAACAGGACGTCGATAACGAACCAGACGATCGTGTCGGCGGAGTTCGGGGGATCCTCCACCAGGCTGCGCTGACCATCCCACGGCAACCCAAACGACGTGACGTTGATCAATAGAATGCCCAGCAGCGCCACGCCGCGCAAGACGTCAACGGCCGAGATCCGATCTTCGCGCGTGACCGGATCCGTCAGCGTAGTAGGATCTATTAGCGCGGCGGAGTCCGTCAAATCTGCGGTCATTGGTTCCAACTCGATTCGCTCATGCTCCATCCGGCACAATTACAAACGCGTCAAAGATCTCTCTTGGCACGCGTTCCAGCGCAAACGTGTTGAAGTTGACGAACGCCCATTCCGTGGCCGCGGTCGCTAGCACTTTGTCGTCGCGGCGGCGGAGCATTTTGAAGCGCCGCAAGCACGAGACGCGGCGAAAATCAGAGACCCAGGTCCGCACGATCACCTCGTCCCCTTCCATTGCCGACATCTGGTACTTGATCTCGTGCGAGCGCACGACAAACCCGGAGCCGAGCCGCTCATAGGCCTCGGTCGGCCAGCCTTGCACGGCCGAATGATCAATCGCCGCCGCCAGGGCCCACCGTAAATATTCCAGGTTGTTGACATGCCCCAGGCGGTCGATCTCTTGCGGCGTGACGGTAAGATGGTGGTCGTAGATCGCCGGCATCGGTAGAGTCCCTCGTGTTGGTCGTGGCCAGTTGGTTGTACCCGGCAACCGGGGCGGCGCTCAACTGGCGCCAACAAATGCGGGAGAAAATACACGAAGAGTTTTGCCACAGAGGGCGCCGAGGACACGGAGAGAAGAGAGAGAAATCAGGATTTGGTTGCGACGTCGATTCGAGATCTACCTGATCGGAGAAGAGGTTGATTCGCAGAATTCGCAGATTGAAAGGATGAAGAACGCTGCTCGTCAGGCTTCAATCTGCGTCATCGGCGGAATCTGCGGTTCTCTGTTTTTATTCTGAATTGTTTGCGGTTACGAATTTGAATTGACTCCTCTGTGTCCTCTGTGCCCTCTGTGACAAAATTCTTTGTTTGAATGATGATCGATGGAGCATCGCGGCTCGGCGGGAGCCTCGCCCTCCCGGCATGCGTAAACTGGCGCAGCGTATAAGTTCACTGGTGTGCGTTCGTTTTTGTTTTCGGAGCTTGCTCCTATGACAGCTTATCCGCCTGGTCCGAAAGGATTTCAATCGCTCGCCGCAGCGCGGGCGATGTCGCGCGACCTGTTGGGCTTTAGTGTCGGCCTGGCCCAGCAGTATGGAGATGTGGCGGCGTTTCATGTCGGGACGCTCTGGTTCTTTCAGCTTACGCATCCGGATCAGGCCCAAGAGGTGCTGATCAAGCAGGCCAAGAAATTTCACAAGCCGAAACGAGTGAAGCAAATTCTTGGCAAGTGGGACGGCCAAGGGCTCGTTCTCAGCGATGACGAACTGTGGGTGCGCCAACGCCGCATGGTGCAGCAATCCTTCCACCCGCGCCGAGTGCAAGCGTACGCTGCCGACATGCTGCGGATCACCGGCCAGATGATTGACCGCTGGCGCGACAAGCCCGAGGTCAACCTGGTCGAAGAAATGCACCGCCTGACGCTCGACATCGTCTGCAAAACGCTCTTTGGTGTCGAAGCCGTTGCGCACACCGGTGTGCAGCAAATGGTGCAGGACCTGCAAATCTCGGCGATGCGCGAGATGGGGCGTATCGTTCCGTTGCCAGACTGGCTGCCGATCGCCAGCAAACGCCGCTTTCGCAATTCGATTACGTACATGAAGCGGATGATCGATGGCATCATCGCCGAGCGGCGTCGCACTCGCGAAGACCGTGGCGATCTCCTCTCGATGTTGCTACTGGCCGTCGATAGCGAAGGGGACGGGCGCGGCATGAGTGATCAGCAAGCGCGCGACGAAGCCATGACGTTGCTTTTGGCCGGTCATGAAACGACGGCCACGACGTTGATTTGGACCACCTGGCTGCTGGCCGCCCACCCGGCGACGCAAGAACAGGCCGCGGCCGAAATCGCAGAAGTCCTCGGCACGCGCGCCGCAACGGCCGAAGACGCGCAGCGGATGGCGGTGATCGATCGAGCGCTGAAAGAATCGATGCGGCTTTACCCAGCCGTTTACTTCACCTCGCGCGAGGCGGCCGAGCCTGTCGAGATTGCCGGCTGCACAATCAAGCCCGGCGCCCAGGTGCATCTTGTTCCATACATCATGCATCGAGACCCGCGCTGGTTTGAAGATCCGACGACGTTTCGGCCGGAGCGATTTGCGCTAGGATTCGAAGAACGCTTGCCTTCTTGTGCGTATATTCCCTTCGGGGCCGGTCCGCGCGGCTGCATCGGTCGCGGCATGGCCATGCTCGAAGCCACTTTGATTCTGACCAGCGTGCTGCAAAACTATCGGCTCCGTCCAGCGGCAGGGCAGGGGACACCCGCGGCCGAGGCCCAGATATCGCTCCACCCGCAAGGCCCGGTGCGAGTGGCCATCTCGCCGCGCGCCGGCGGTTCGGCGCCCGCTACTGTCCACAAACACGAAACGATTCGCGTTTCGGAAGAACCGACAAGGACGATTGATGTCGCCAAGTAACGAGCGTGACAGTCTGGCCGGCGAAAAGTCGGAAGGAGACACCAACATCTCGCCACTGCGCGAGCGCTGGAAGACGGAAAGCATCGACGACGCCACAAGGCAGTTGCTGGCCGAAGATTCACAATACTTTTTGCATCAGTCCCTTTCGACGCCGTGTCTCAACGGTATGCAAGCCTGCGAAGGCATCTGGATTACAGACCTCGCTGGTCGCCGCTACATGGATTTTCACGGCAACAACGTTCACCAGGTCGGCTTTGCCAATCCGGCCGTGATCGACGCTGTGAAGCAGCAACTAGACGAGATGTCGTTCTGCACGCGCCGTTATACGAACCAAGTGGCGGTCGATCTGGCGCGTAAGCTGGCCGAGATCACACCAGGCAATCTTGGCAAAACGCTCCTGTGTCCCAGTGGGACCGGCGCGATTGGCATGGCGCTCAAGCTGGCCCGCGTGGCGACTGGGCGCCACAAGTTCGTTTCGATGTGGGATTCGTTCCATGGAGCGTCGCTCGATGCGATTAGTATCGGCGGCGAAGCGGTCTTTCGCTCGGGCGTCGGTCCGCTGCTGCCAGGTTGCGAGCACGTGCCGCCGGCGGATTCGTACCGCTGCTTGTGGGATTGCTCATCGCGCGGCGGTTGCGATCTGAAGTGCGCGAGCTATCTGGAGTACGTCCTCGAGCACGAGCGCGACGTGGCCGCGGTGATCGCCGAGCCGGTCCGCAGCACGCCCTACATTCCGCCGCGCGAATATTGGCAGATCATCCGCAAGGTGTGCGATCGCCACGGCACGCTGCTGATCTTCGACGAAATCTGCCACGGCCTCGGCCGCACGGGCCGCATGTTCACCTGCGAGCACTTTGACGTCACGCCAGATATTTTGGTGCTTGGTAAAGGTCTCGGCGGCGGAATCATGCCGCTGGCCGCGATCATCGCCCGCGAAGGACTCGACGTCGCGGCCGACCGCGCGCTGGGCCATTACACACACGAGAAAAGCCCGGTTGCTTGCGCCGCGGCGCTGGCTACGATCCGTGTGATCGAAGAGCAGGGCCTGGTCGAAAACGCCCGCCGCCTCGGCGAGCGCGCCGTCGGTCAGCTCCGCGCAATGATGTCGCGCCACCGGCTGATCGGCGACGTCCGCGGGCTCGGTCTATTGATCGGCGTGGAACTCGTCACCGATCGCCAGACCAAAGCCCGGGCAACGGTCGAAGCCGAAGAAGTCATGTACCGCGCCCTCGCCAAAGGGCTCAGCTTTAAACTAACGATGGGCAATATTCTGACGCTGACGCCGCCGCTGATCATCACGCAGGACGAAATGGACCGCGCGATTGAGATCGTGGACGAGTGCCTGACGGACATATCGTAGGGTAGGCGCCCCGTGCGAACCAATCTTTTCGCGGCGCAAATGGTACGCTCGGGGCGCCTACCCTACGGCGTCGTGCGCGCCGCTCTGCCCTCATCCGGTTCGCTAACGCGAACCACCTTCCCCCGGCGGGGGAAGGATTTGATTGTTTCCTCAAGCCTCACGCCCCACGCCTTCTCAAAACTGCACAATTGCGTCGAGGCCCAGCAGCAACTGGTATTTTCGTTGCCCGTCGTCAAACGGGTTTGCTGAGCCGGTGTAGCTGTCCCAGCGGAGTTCGGGCCGAATCATCACGTTCGTGACGGGCAGCCAGTTCACGCCGACCGTCCAAGACGCGTAGCTGCCAGGCAGTGGCGCCTTGTTCGGGTTCGAAGGCTGCGTCAGGCCGACGCGCGTTCCTTCCTGGTCGCGGAACCACTCGATGCGCGTTCCCAATCGCCAGTTTTCGTTCAGCCGGTAGTAGACGTATTGGTCAATGCCGTACCACTTGGCGGTGCCGCCTCCGGGCGCGCCGGTCTCTTGCGTGCCGAGCCATTGATGGAAGACGTACTCAGTCCGCGAGCCCAGGTTCTTGCTGACCAAAAAACTATATCGCGTGCGATTGGCGTAACCATTGACCACGTTCGGCAGGTTCGCCGGATTGTTTTGTTCCTGCCCGGTGATGATGGCGAACGACGACCACCAGTCGCCATTCTCGCCGGTGTACTTGAGGTTGCCCAAAAACGCGCCGTGGTTCTGATCTCCCGAAAGCTGGTTCCAACCGTTGACCATGCCCGCTTGCAAGTGCCAATTGCCAAACTTCTGGCTGCCGATGGCGCCCCAGTTCGTGAACGGTCCGGCGAACATGTAGCTGTAAGAGTGGGAGTAGAAAAAGTTCGTCGGCGATTGCACTCCTTCATACCCGACCAGCGTGTAGAAGTGGCCGATCCGCACAGACGAGTCGCTCGTGCCCAGCTCGCCGTACAACTGCGGCAGGGCCAGCCCGATAAACTGGCTGTCGTTCCAGCGAGGGCTGCCGCTGCCGTGCGTTTCGAAGCCGAGCGACTGCGCGAGAAAGTAGTCCGTGCCGTAGAGAATGTCGGCCCGACCGCCGAGCGTGAAGTCGTCCCCCATCGGCCGATCAACGATCATGTAGAGCTGATTGAGCTGGCCGTTATCGACCTGCGTGGCGTTGTACGGCCCGTTGAAATTGCTGGCCGGGTTGGACGTATTGCCAAGCAAGCCACCATCGACCCAGCCGCGGAGGCGAAAGAATTCGTTTTGCGAGAACAGCCGGTTGTACGGATCCGCGGCGCTACCGGCGCTTTGTCCACCGCGCCGGTAGTTGTAGTCATTGCTACTAGGCGCGGCGCCGGTCGGATCCTCGCCCACGATCTCTGGCGCCAACAGATTTCCCGGGGCGCCTTCCGCAATGGCCGGCTCCTGCGCCACGGCGATACCCGTCGGCGAAATCACAGCTACGCAGAACGCAAATCCAAACGACCAGACAACGCTGTGCAATAAGCGCTTCATGCAACGGTGCTTTCTTCAGTCAAAATGTTCGGCGCAAGCGCGGTCGATTCGCTCGCAGGTTCGACTCGCGCCGCAGGGGGGCAGGGGGGCCGGGCAGAAACGAGGAAGGTGGGACGCAAACATCGATCGACCGAAATCCTCGGTCTACTCCAGACCCTTGTAGAAACGTCCGTTGGGGCGAGGGGGGGTGGTAGTCAAGGTTTGTATCGGTTTTTCCGTCGGTAATAGTTGCCGTTCCCGGCGATACGCAGCCATCCGACAGGGGTTCAATCAGCGACGTAAGCTTGAGCCGTCCAAGGTCGGTCAACGCGCCCAGAAAGTTTCAGTTTTTCCAGCGCGATCTCGCAGGATGCATGACTGGTGTATTTCCACCTGAGCCAGAACCAATGGTAGAACACAACCTGGTCCCGATATTCATGCCCGAGGTCGGCGACCGCGCGCTGCGCAAGCTCGAAATTGCCGAACGCGGGATTGCCGAGCTCACGCGGGCCGAAGACGCCGCCGCCGACATCGCAGTCGCAGACGTAGCCGCCAATCCAACGCGGGCGCGGACCGGTAGCCATCAAAAAGCCCCCCCACCCACGCGCCAATGGAAAACGCATTTGTTTTTGCTGGCGATGCAGAACCGCCTGGCCACGGAAATGCTTACCAAGATCGGCCGCACCGTGCGCTGCGCGTTGAAGACGCCGGAACCGATGAAAGGGGGCTCCGAAACCTGGGAGTACCTTGGCGATCTCAGCGAAGTGGCGCGCTACGCCGTGATCGTCGGCTATATCCGACGGCTTTGCCCCAACGCTTCGGTCCTCGATGTTGGCTCCAGCAATGGGGTGCTGGCCGAAGAGTTGCGCACAAGCGTGCGCCGGATCCGCGGCATTGAATTCGATCCGATCAGCGTCGAGCGCGCCAGCGAGCGCAAGATCGCCAATGCGGAATTCGAAGTCGCCGACGCCAACACGTTTACCACGACCGAGCGTTTCGACGTGGTGGTCTTCAACGAGTCGTTGTACTACCTGCACGACCCGATCGAAACCTTGCACCGCTACGCCGGTTTCTTGAAGCCCGACGGCGTGTTGATCGTGTCGAACTTCGTGGCGCGCTATCTGCTGAAGTTCCCCGGCGAAATTGCCCGCAACTTCGAAGTCATCGAGCAAGCCAACGTTATCAACTCCCGCGGCTTCGGCTGGACAATCCAAGTGCTACGACCGTAGGGTACGCACTCCGTGCGTACCAGGGCGTTGCCAATTGAGCCGGCGCTCGGAGGCTCCGGGCGGGCACGCAGCTTTGCAAAGGCTGCCAGGGGCGCCTAAAATTCTGAGATGGCAGAATCAACGCCACCCCGCCGCCGCTGGTTTCAGTTTGGCCTGCGAACGTGACCCTCTTTTCTGGAGCGGTGCCGGCCCGCGAGTTAGCGCCGCTCAATCGCGTGAGAGTCTTTTCTTCGTAACGCGATCACGCGCTAAAAACCCCGGAAATGTGTCCATATGTGTCCGTTTTCGCGCTTTATTTGTGTCCGCTTTGATGTGGACTTGTGTCCTCAGAGAGCGCGACAACGGACGCTCTTAGCGCGCCATCCGGTACCTCAAGGCGCTTTAAACTCTCACTTTTGCAGACGTTCGAACGACCCAGGAGTTAACGCCCCGCGGGGCGAAGCGCGCCTGGATCGGCGGGTTCGAGATCGAAGAAAAGATCAGTGTTTACGAAGCGTACGAACGGTTTCCCGAACAGCGATTGAAGCTAGACAACAACGGTCAGGTCACGGGGAACATCATAGTGGATGCAGCCGGAAATCAGCACGAACTTGATCATCATCCGGAAGAGACGTTTGATAGGCGCATTGATAACTACATCATTGGACGTAATCCTATCGTGTTGGCGACGCCCGCAGAGGTGGCTGAAGGGCGGCGGCTGACGCTCGACATTCTTCGCGAGGTCTTTGAACTTAACGGGCATTCTATCCGCGAACTTCTGGGCCGATGCAGGAACATGACTGGGAAACAAGTCATGAAACTTCGCGATCGTTTGGAAGCGGTAAAACGATCGACTTAACCATTCGTCAACGTCAATTCTTCGTTAGGCCAGTGGTATCGTCGGCAAAGTGAGGCGCCAGCATGGTAGTTCCAAGGAAAAGCAATGTGACCACTCGGACCGAGGCCACTAGGCAACCATTACTGTTCTCACTTGATCGGCCGTCTTCACTTCCCGTGGCAGGTCCGGACATTCCATGTGAGGTAGTTGCAATTGAGAAGCGGCGTGACGGTGGCACGCGATACTGGTGTGGCATCCACCGTGCCGACGCTACGGCAAAAGGCGGCAAACCCTCAGAGAAATGCCGCTTAGCCAACAAGATCCCCCTTCGGGCCGATGAGATCGAGACTCTCGATATCGACAAGTATCGCGGAGGGGTGGCGCTCTGGGGTGCCGTACCCGCCTTGTATGATACGACGCGACGCCCTATGGACAGCGGCATTCACATCCACGCTCGACTAACGCCGGAATCGAAGAAGGAGTTGGATTTCACCTATCGAGCAGTACGGCTAATTGGGAGGTCGTTACCAGCAGGCGGGATTGTCGTCAATGAGAATGACGCCATTTACTACATGATTAGTTCGGTCTTTGGCTTTTCGATGATCTTCGTTGTATGCACCTATTGCGGCTGGCCACATCTGGATAAGGACTGGTTCAGCGTCCACCCTCACAGACGCCACCTCTGCGCGGGTTGCGGGAAACATTTCCACGACCGCTCGCGGGGCATCGGCAATCCGATAATTGGTGTACGAGAATCTTGCAGTGCCGGTGTCCACGAAGTTGCACCGGCAGCAAAGAACTTGGAAATTACGCAGTCGGAGTATCCGGGCGGCATTCAGGTTTGGGGGTCGAATCCAGCCTTCCTTTGGACGCAGCCCAAGCCCGAAGAGGAGGGCATCCACGTCCACGCTTATAACGCGGATGATCAAGAGGAGCCGGTCATTGATGACACTTTCGCCGAGCTCGTAATCGATGGCGTTCGGCTTGACCCAAACATGGTCCGCAGAATGCGCTTCCATCCCTTAATGGTCGCGTGAAATCAATGGACTGTCCGAATTGCGGGCATGCCCAGTTCGATCATGGCGATGGTGCGTTCGTGCCGTCGGCGATGCACATGTGCACTAACTGCGGACGCCATTTTCCAACGAAGGGTCGGACCCGCAATGTGGTCGCAAACCCGTTGCCAGCAATCTTGGCCGGGTTGGCCAACCATGCCTTTCGAACTCCTCAGGACCACCGCCTGAATCTAATGCCGGAGTCGCTTTAGCGGCGCTCCGTCTGCCATTTTGTTGCCGGCGCTTCGTAGTAAAGGTCTACCGTCGCGCAAGGCACGTACAACAATATTAGCCCCACACCTAGATCGCCTTAAGCGGTACGCATGGATCGACGCCGACTATAACCAGAATTGAGATTTAGATGACTCACAAGCTGACTTGGACAAAGCTGTTGTCCCCAATACGAACTCCCCGCCCCGCAGACCTCCATCCGATGGTCAACAGAATGTACGTAGACAAAGATGAGAGGTCGCAGTTCGAACAAGATTATGACCGGATCGTATTTTCCCCCCCGTTTCGGCGACTTGCCCGAAAGACACAAGTGCATCCGATGGCGAGGAATGACCACATTCACAATCGGCTGACACATTCGATCGAAGTAGCGAGTGTTGGACGGTCTTTTGCAGTGCGGGTGGCTGGTATCGCAACGGATCGAAGCGATTTGAACGCAGACGATATTCCAAAGTTGGCGTGGATACTTCAATCTGCCTGCATGATCCACGATGTGGGAAACCCGCCATTTGGCCACGCTGGTGAAGAAGTTATTCGGGTTTGGGCCGAGGAACATCAATCTTTGCTATTTCCCGAATGCCACTTGCAGGCCGATGCTCATCTGGCAGATCGTAGAACCGACTGGCTGCATTTTGAAGGAAATGCACAAGGATTTCGTTTGGCCTCCCGCGCGGACAATCCAAGCGCCGGTTACCTCCGACTGACATATGCTACTCTTGGTTCCGCCATTAAGTATCCGTGGTCGTCGGCAGACCCCAGAACGGTACGGAAGCATAAGCACAATGTCTATAGCACTGAGGTCGCTATCTTTGAGAGTGTGGCGGAAATGCTTGGACTGAATGCAGGCGATGGTCAGTGGTGTCGACATCCGTTGTCTTTCTTGACCGAAGCCGCGGACGACATTTGTTATCGGATCATCGACTTAGAAGATGCGGTAGAGATGGGCATTATTGCTCATGACAAAGTCCATGACTTGTTCCTTCGGATGTCTCAAACTACCTCCTATAAGTGGATGGCCCTTTCTCAATTAAGGGGTCAAGCAATTAGAAGCCTTATGGACCAGTGCTGGGAAGTGTTTGAGAAAGACTTCGACGCAATCATGAATGGGGACAGAGCAGACGACCTAAAATCATCTCTCGTTTTTGAATGCACGGAACAGTTACGTGAAGTCGCTGACATCTATGACTCAATCTTTGGGCATAGGAAAAAAGTTGCAACGGAACTTGGTGCATACCACGTTCTGGGACGGATCCTTAAGGCGTTTGCTAAGACGATTCAGGCGATTGCAGAAGCATCGTCCTACTCGCAGATCCACTTTTTGTCCAAGAGAACCATTGAACTGACATGGGGGCGAAAGCATGTCGAATCAAATCTCAAAAAGCCCTACAGTTGGTGGCTATCGCAAGTCATGGACTATGTGAGTGGAATGACTGATGACTATGCCACTCGGCTTTCACAGGAAATTGGCGGCTTCTCCACAAATGCGGAATAAACCTTTCGCAAGCCGTCGACAGGATTCGACCATTCAGGTGCACGGAAAAGAGCTTTTGGCCTTTAACCGGGCGTAGCTAACCGTTGCGTCGGCAAGGCTGTTTCAGACCACACTCGAAGTCGACTTAGAAAGGGCTGCAAAGAGGCTCATTGACGGTCGTCGTGGCCATACGATGCGCAGATACACCACGATATCTTGCCCCAACGTCGCTCCGGTCTTACGTACCTTTCGAGTGTGTGCACTGCAGATTAGCCTGAATCAGACAGTAATAAAAATGTCCAGAGTTCGCGTTGCCTCGTCCAGTCTGGTACGGTCGCGATGGGCTGCAATTGGGCGAGCCACACTGGCCGTGATTCAGCAAACGGCAGGAAGAGCAGTGCCTCCTGGATGTCAGGCGCCAACAATACCAGATTCATGATCTGAGTTAGCCGCGCGCGAGTCACGTATCCCAAACGAGCCAGCTCTGCTTGGCTCGCCACGCGTCCCTCGCGTAAGAGCATGTCGAACTGAATTGCCAGCGCCATCAGTCGTGTGATTCGTGGGATCGGCCGTACAGGTCCCGACGCCGAGCCGCTCTGAAATAACTTCCGTCCACGCTTGACTCGCTCAATGTGAAACTTCCGCTGAAACACCAAGTCCTCGGTCATTCCGAAACCTCCTGCGCCAACACTTCGGCTGCCAGCGCGCGAATTCCATCTGGCTTGAGCGACACGCTAATCTCCCCCCCCGCGCGACCATCGTAGTGAACTGTCCGAATCAAGCCGGCCAATCGCCCTGCTTGCTCGCGTGGATTCCATCCGTCCCAAGACATTCCAAACCAGCCGATCGCCTGCCTCAGATCGCCTTCCGTGATGGGCGCGTCGTCATCTTCCTCGGGCGAATTCCGCGCCGCGACGAGCGTCGACAGATCTGGATCATCTGCCAAACCTCGGACCTCCTCGATTACGAACCGCTCGAGTTCCGGCGCCGGAGCGGTTGGCGACGGACAGTTTGCGTAGCCTCGCCCCTGGGCGTTGTTGCATAAATAATACCGGTAGCGCCGCGTGCCTCGGGACGTGTAGGAGTGGACCATCGCGCAGTCGCAATGCCGGCAACGCAAGATCCCGCGCAACAGCGGCGGTTCTTCATCATCCTTGCGATAGTTCGGCGTTTTGCCGTTAGCCTTTAGTTTCGCTTGCACCTCCTCAAACAGCGCCAGCTCGACAATTCCCTCATGCTCTCCCGCGTGAGCCTCGTCTTTGTAGCGGATCTGCCCGGTATAGGTGGCGTTCCGCAGCAACGTAAAGATGGATGGCTTACTAAACGGTTTGCCACCGCGGACTCGGCCTTTGTGTGTCGTCCAGCACTTGGTTGTCCAGCCCAGTCGAGCTACCTCTTGAACGACCGGCATCAGCGAACCTAATTCTTTGTAGAGTTCAAAGATTCGCCGGACCTGTTGCGCTTCGACTGGATTAATGACTAGTTTGCGATTCACAACGTCATAGCCCAAGAGCGGCATGCCGCCCGCCCATTTGCCTTTGCGGCGGGCCGCCGCAATCTTGTCGCGGGTCCGCTCCGAAATCATCTCTCGCTCAAACTGCGCAAACGACAACAGCACATTCAAGATCAGCCGACCCATGGAACTTGCCGTATTGAACTGCTGGGTCACCGATACGAAGGCAATTCCATGCCGGTCGAAGATCTCCATCATCCGCGCGAAGTCCAGCAGCGAGCGGCTCAACCGGTCGACTTTGTAGACCACCACGCAGTCGACCTTGCCGGCCTCGATCTGCGCCATCAGCCGTTTGACGGCTGGCCGGTCCAGATTACCGCCACTAAAGCCGCCATCGTCGTACTTTTCGGGTAGACAGACCCAGCCTTCCGCCGCTTGGCTCTTGATATACGCCTCGCCCGATTCCCGCTGGGCGTCGAGCGTATTGAATTCCTGCTCCAGTCCCTCTTCGTGGCTTTTGCGCGTATACACTGCGCAGCGCACTTTGTTGGCCGGGCGCTTGGATTTGGAGGTCATCCGTTCACCTCCGACTTGGCGAGACCAAAGAAGTGAAATCCGTTCCAGTGGCTGCCCGTGACCTGTTTGGCGATCGCCGTCAGCGTCGGCAACACCTCTCCCCTAAACTCAAAGCCGTTTTCCAAAACGGTCACTACGATCGTCTGGTCTTTGTACTGACGAGTGATCTGGGCGCCTGGACCGGGAAGCCGTTCGTCGTAGCGCGTGCTCTTCGCCCGGCGTTTTCGTGGGGGCCCCTTAGGATAGTTGCCCATGCCAGCCGGCGCTGTGACGCGCAGATCGGCGTGATTCGCCAATTCCAGCGCCCGGCGCCGGGCGCGCTCCGAAAGATCACCTTCGGCGTTGGCCTGCAAGCGCCAGGCAATCCTCCGGATCAGCCATTCACGATGGCGGCTCCGCGGTGTGGCGCCAAAAACCGTTTCAAATTTGGCCTGCAGCTGACCGACCGTCATCCGCTGCATGGTGGCCACCTCACGCTCGATATTCAGGGCCATGTTGGGCCTCCTGGGTGTGGAAAAACACCTACTTCCTCACGTCCAGTGAGCACGGTTCTCACCCGCAGCTCAAGGCTCGAGAGAGCAGATTTCTTGGCGTTTTAGGGCCGCCCAAAAGACTCGGCGTCTGGCCCAAAATCATGGTGCGTCGGAGCGCAGCGGGGATCAGTTGCAGCCCGTGGGGCGAATATTTCATAGCGCGAGGCGGTATAGGTCTTTACAGAAAGAGCTCGTCGAAACGAGCTTCGAACGAACGTAAGCCAGCTGGAGATACGTCATGAACATCGAGCTCTGGAAACCAAGCGATCTCAAGCCGTACGCCAACAACCCGCGCCAGAACGACGCTGCGGTGGCGGCGGTCGCCGCAAGCATTCGGGAATTTGGCTTTCGGCAGCCGATCGTGGTCGACTCTGCAGGCGTGATCGTCGTCGGCCACACCCGCTGGAAAGCGGCCATGCTACTGGAGTTGGACACGGTGCCAGTCCACGTCGCAACGGAACTAACTGCCGAACAGGCCAAGGCCTATCGACTGGCCGATAATCAGACCAACACGCTTTCCGATTGGGACCAAGAGCTCTTGGTCAGCGAGCTATTGGCGTTGCGTGAGATCGACTTCGATTTGGATCTCGTGGGATTTAGCGTCGACGACCTGGCCAAACTGCTCGATCCGGATGGCCAAGATGGACTCACGGATCCAGACGATATCCCCGAGCCACCCGACAAGGCGATCACACAGCCTGGCGACCTGTGGGTGCTCGGGGATCACCGGCTGCTTTGTGGCGATTCAAGTAACTCCGAGGATATCGATCGATTACTCGATGGCGGGAAAGTCGATTTGGTGAACACCGATCCGCCTTACAACGTCCGAGTTGAGCCGCGTTCCAACAACGCCATCGCCGCTGGCTTGAGCTCTTTTCAAGCTACCCATCACCAAGGACTCGATTTGGCGCGCCATCCCGAAAAGTCCAAGAAGACGACCAACAAGCTGCGCCCCAAAGATCGGCCGCTAATCAATGACTTTGTCAGCGACGCGGAATTTGAGCGTTTGCTGCAAGCGTGGTTTGGGCAGATCGCGCGAGTATTGGCGCCAGGCAGGGTGTTCTACGTCTGGGGCGGGTACGCCAACTGCGCCAACTACCCGCCAGTCCTCAAATCGAATCAGCTCTATTTCTCGCAGGCGATTATTTGGGTCAAGGAACATCCGGTCCTGACCCGCAAGGATTTTATGGGTAACCACGAATGGTGCTTTTACGGCTGGCGCGAAGGCGCGGGGCACAAGTTCTACGGCCCGAACAACGCGACCGACGTCTGGAGCGTGAAGAAGGTCAATCCGCAGTCGATGGTCCATTTGACGGAGAAGCCGACCGAGCTAGCCATTCGGGCTATGCAGTACTCGTCGAAGGTTGGCGAGACCGTCTTGGATCTGTTTGGCGGTTCGGGATCTACGCTGATCGCCGCCGAAAAAACCAAGCGTCATGCTCGATTAATGGAACTCGATCCGCTGTACTGCGATGTGATCGTGCAGCGCTGGGAAGAGTTTACCGGCAGAAAGGCGGAACATTATGCATCAGTCTGCGCCGGATGAACAACCTGCGGAGTCGAGCGCTCTGAACATCGCGCAATTGCAAGCGATCGCGGACGAACTGCGCGACCATTCCCATTGGCAAACGTTGCTGGAGCGGCAATTGGTTGCCGTCAGTCGGGACACAGTCCGCGAACAACCGCTGCCTCGCGTGGCGGAGTTTGCGGGGATCTTGGAACAGGGAATATTTGAGCCGCGCAACCGCACGCCTGTTACTCCCCTCGCGATGGGCACGGAACTTCGTCCCGACGATGATGTGCTGGAAATGGACGCTACGATCCCGCGTGGCCCAGATCAAACCGAGGAGGAATAGCTCCATGGGCAAGATCAGCAAAATCGACAAGCAGAAGCGAGTCCAACAGGTTCTGCGGTTATTGACCGCATTTGCCGATCCATCCGAAATCCGAAGACTTGCCGAAGCGCAAGGCTGGGACCTCAGCGACCGTCAGCTGCGCCGCTACGTCTCCGCGGCCCGCAAGCAGTTCGAGCAAGCCGCCACTCGGAATCGAAGACAGGCCTTTGGCCGTCACCTCAAACAGCTGGAGGCCCAGGGGCAGCTGGCGATGAAAAATGGAAATCAACTCGTCGTGCTGCGAGTGCTCCATGACTTGGCCAAAATCCAAGGACTCTATCCAAGAACGCGTGGAACTTCCCGGGCAAGCGAAGAAGATCCGCTCAAGGCGCCGGCGCGTTCGAGTTCGGTGCTTCGCTCGGTTCGCTTGGCGCGACTGCTGGCTGCACAATCGCGCGGCGATGCTGACGAATCGCAGTTGTTGTTGGAAGCCGCGCCACTGCAGTTTTTCCGAATTCCGGATACGACGCTGGCGATTCTGCAACTGCATATTTTGGAAAAACTCCATTTCGCCGAGCAGATCGAGCAGCTGGGCGTCTTATTGCTGGCGATCACGAATCTCGAACACGAGCCACAATGCGTCCTCATCGCCCAATTGGCCGCGTATCGCTTGAAAGCCGCGGAAGAAGGCTGGCGCGAATTTATTCGGTCGCAGGGCTTGGCAGAACTATCGACCATTGGCAATGCGACTGCCAATTGGTGGGAACAATGGCGAGAACGAATCCTGGCTATCGCGCCATCGCGCCAAGACGCGGTAGCGGCTGTCCGATCGTCGGGTCTGCCAGCGCCGCGACTGGTGAGAGCCGAGGATTTTGCGAAACGGTGGCGCGCGGCCTACGCGCTGGTGCAAGCTAGCTAGCGTTTCTCAGCAATCGAGTCGTTCGCAAGTGACAACGCCAACGTCGTCGGACGTTGGCGCTGCGACGAAATCTGCAGAATACTATTTCGCGAGGGCGAATTTGCCGGGCTCGGCTTTTGTGAAACGGGCGTCTTTGCCTTTGGTTTTGAGTTCGCGCAGGATCGCGCTATACAGCGTCGCAGCCGGCGTTTGGCCCCCTGGGGTCTTCCAGTATCCCTTCTGGGCCATCAGGTCGATCATTTCGCCCGTGGTCAGGGGGACATTGGTTTCCGATAAGACTCGCGCTGCAGCATCGAGCGCGCTTGGTTTCTTGTTAGCGGTGCGCTCCTTGCTCGACTTGACGGGCGGCGAGGCCTTAGTCGAAGTGACTGCGGCTGCCTGTTTCGCGAGCATTGGCTTTGAGTTGGCCTGCTTGGGTGGGATCTTTTTAATTGCGGTCATGGTTGGTCTCCGGATTGGTCCGCCGCGACGAACGCCGAACGTCGGCGCCTCAAATTGCAGCGGAAGCAGGAGACAGTTACCTCAGCCTGGGCAGCACATCCAGTCAATTTTGAAGATTCGGCAAGCCCAAGTCTGTGTTTTGGCGCATTCATGTGGCGGTAGGCTGAGTTTCCCATAGTTTTTTTGGGGGGGATTGCGTATCAAGACGTGTCGATTGGCTCACGCGCAAATCTGTAGTATGGGCCTGCCGTGATCGATCTCGAGTCGCTTGCGTCCGGGGATTTCGAGCTTGCGCGAATCGAGTCCAAGCAGGTGCAGAATAGTGGCATGAACGTCGGTCACATAGTGCGGGTGCTCGACGGCATGAAATCCAATCTCGTCGGTAGCGCCATGGATGATGCCACCTTTGATTCCGCCGCCTGCCATCCATACAGAGAATCCGAATATGTGGTGGTCGCGCCCCGTCTGTCCTTGAGATCCGGGAGTGCGGCCGAACTCCGTCGCGAAAAGAACGATCGTTTCGTCCAATAAGCCCAGTCGCTTGAGGTCCGCCAATAAACCGCCGATCGGCTTATCAACCTTTTTCGCCTGTTTCGCATGGTTTTCCGCCAGGTTTTCATGAGCATCCCAGTGGCCAGCGCCTCCACCGCCGTGCTGAATCTGAATAAAGCGAACACCACGCTGAATTAGACGACGCGATGCGAGCAACTGCGCGCCATATTCTGCCGTGACCGCGTCATCCAAGCCGTAAAGCGCCTTCGTCTCTAGCGTTTCGTCGGCGAAGTCCAGAACTTCTGGGATCGATGTTTGCATGCGGAACGCCAGCTCGTACGACTTAATGCGAGCGGCCAGTGCTTGATCATCCGGATATTCGACACCGCGGAGGGCATTCAGCCGATTAACCAGCTTGAAATTGGCCTCCTGCTCCTTACTCATGCGAGTCAATTCGGGTTTCGCGAAATCGAGCGGACTCTCCTTGTCGACCTTTAGCGGCACAGCGTCATGCTCCGGGCCGAGGTAGTGCCCGTCCTTCAGATTCCAATATTCTCGAAAGCCCATCGAGATAAACTGCGGAAGATTCTTGTTCAGCGTCCCCAGTCCATAATCGACCCAGGCTCCGAGCGTGGGAAAGCTGCCATCGAGCATGTGGCGACCCGAGTGGAATTGCGTTTGGGCTCCATGATTATCTTCGGTCGTATAGACCGATCGAATGACTGCCAGATCGTCGGCGCATGCGCCAATATGTGGGAACCAGTCGCTGACGGGTATGCCGCTCTTCCCGTATCGCTTGAATCCGATCTGCGTGGCAAACAGCTTGTCGCGTAACTTGCCATTGTCGTCGTTCTTGATCTCTTCGCGTTCGAGTTTGAGCTTCTGCGGATCTTGCGTGTCGGCGTATGGAGTTTCGCGGATCGTTTTGCCAGCATACTTGTCGATTGCCGGCTTAGGATCAAAGCTCTCAAGGTGACTGACACCCCCATTCATGAACAACCAAATCACACTTTTCGCCTTCGGCGTAAAATGCGGCTGTCCAGTTGGAGTCGAATTCGGCGTTGCTTCGGTAGCCCGCGCGACTCCGTCTTGCTGCAACATCGCGCCCAAGGCCAGACCGGTAAATCCCCATCCCAGGTCAGCCAAGAATGCGCGCCGTTGCATTCGACCAAACGGCATGTCAATTCGTTGGTGGGACTCATGCATCTCTTGATCCTTAATCAGCGCACTGTGATGAAGTCGTTGTGGTTCAACAAAGCGAGCACGAAGTTGATCCTCGCCTGCAACGGGGGATTCCGGTTGTAAGCGTTGAAAGCGATATCTTGCATCTCCCGCAATCCGCGGCGGCTTTCGGCCATTTCTTCTAGACTGGGGCTATATCCCAGCACAACTTCGAACATGGCACGAATAAAGTCCGGGTTCTCTTTGCTGGCGTGCCGGCGAGCAAGCCGTTCGGCAGCGCGCATGGCCAACTTGCTATTTTCCAAGGCCAAGGCCTGTTGCGGCAAGATACTTTCGGCGCGCCGATAGCACTCCAGCACGTTGGCATCATCGAAGTTCTTCAAAAACCGTTCGCGATCATTGTGCGAGTGGACGAAGTAGACACTTCGCCGGTTACTTTCATCTTCGACCGGAATCGATGCGCCTCCGAGCGTCAGTTCGAGTTCACCTGAGAGCTGCAAAATGCTATCCCGAACAACCTGAGCTTGCATACGATTGGAATTCATTCTCCACAGCTGAAGATTATCCGGATCTAGGCGGCGCGTCTTGGGGTCAGCTCCCGCCAAGGATGAAGTCCTACGATAGGCGTCGCTCGTGACGATGAGTCGATGAAGGCGCTTCATGCTCCAACCATGTTCCACGAGCTCGACGCTCAACCAGTCCAGCAGTGGTTGGTTTACTGGCGGCGGCGCGTTGCGTCCAAAGTCGAAAACATTCGGCACAATCGGTTGGCCAAAGTGCCGCAACCAGATGTGATTGACGGCCACGCGCGCTGTGAGTGGATTGCGTGGATCGGTAATCCACTTGGCCAAGGCGGTGCGACGCCCGGTGCTAGATGCCGGAAATAGCCCTTCCTTAATCTTTAGCGATTGGTTGCCTCGCTCGGTACGGGCGATCCGGGCTCCTCGTATGGGAGCGTATTCGACTCCGGCATCGGCCAGCTTGGCCGTGGCCCGCTCGACTGCCTTCTTGGCTTCGTCGACAGCCTCTTCCAGCGCAGTGGACTCATCGATTGCAGCAGCCTGATCCAATTTTGCCTGAGCCAGCTGTGATTCGGCCACGGCCAACGCATGTTCCCGTTCCTTTTTCGCCGCAAGTTGAGCAAGCTCCCTTGCGTTCGTTGCGACCTGCGCCCGGAGGTTTGCCTGATCGGCTGCGGCTCGCGATTCGATTGTCTGTCGCTTGAGAAGTGCGGCTCGGACGAACTTCTCGGCACTCGCGACTGCCTGCCGATGCAACTCCACTCGTTGTGTATCTACGGCTTTGATTCTTGCTAATTGTGATCGGGCTTGCGAGAGCGTTTCAGTCGCGGTCGCATACTCTGCATCGGCAACGTCCATGTAGAGCTTCACCACCGCGGGCTGAAGCCCGATGGCGTACACGGACTCTGGTAACGTAACAGGCTCAATTCCCAGTTCGGCCAACGCGAGAAACTCGGGAACTCCCGAACTTAGCGGACGATCTTTGTCTGGTTGACTTTCGTTTCCGCGCACAAAAAGGTACGTCGGCGCGTCAATGTAACAATCGTATGCGCGGGGCAGACCTGCCTTATCGAAGTCCAATTCGCCATCGACGATATCGGTGCGGACAAAATACGGCTCGAAGAAAGCGCGGAATCGATAAAAGTCTTCCTGCTTCAGCGGGTCGTACTTGTGGTCATGGCACTTGGCGCATGCTAGCGTGAGCCCGAGCATCCCCTTAGCGGTGTGTTCGACCACTTCTTCCAGCCAGGTCGTCCGGCTGAAGTGGAAGTAATTGCGCACGAGGTAGCCAGTCGCTCGAAGTCGCTTTGGTTCAGTCGGATAGAGTTCATCGGCCGCGAGCATTTCGCGGATCATCTGATCGTACCCTCGGTCTTCGTTGAGAGATTCGATAATCCAATCTCGCCAATGCCACAGATGAGGTTGGCCATTGCGGATATCCTCACCGAGACCGTACCACTCCGAATAGCGCCAGACATCCATCCAATGCCGTCCCCAGCGTTCGCCGTACTGAGGGCTGGCGAGGAGTTCATCGACGATTTCTTCGTAGGCCGTTGCAGAGCGGGCAAATCTCTGCAGCTGCGCTTCCGTGGGTGGCATGCCGATCAAATCGATATAGACGCGTCGGAGCAGAATCCCGCGGTCAGCCGGAGGCTGCGGGATCAAACCATGCTCCTGCCAAGCCGCGCGGAGAAACGCATCGACTGGATTTCCCGCACCGGGAGTTTCAGGACGCCGGGGCGATTTGAACGCCCAATGGTCGCGCGGATCGGCATCGGGTGTTTCATCGGCGACGCCTGGGGCGCCCGCGTTGATCCAATGACTTAGCAATGCCACTTCGTCGGCGCTGAGCGCATTCCCTTCAGACTCAGGAGGCATACGAATGGCGCCATTGCGCTGCGTCACGTGATCCATTAGCAGGCTTTGCGCACTATCGCCGGCCACGATCGCCGGTCCTGACTCTCCACCTCGCTTTATGTGGTCAACCGTATCGAGCCGCAGGCCGTTTTTCTGATTCAGGCCTCCATGGCAAGCGTAACAGTGTGCCTTCAGCAAAGGTTTGATCGACTTGGCGTAGGCAACCTTGGGCTCTTCTGCACGAATTGGCGACGCGAGAAGTGCAGAGGCTACGATGGCTATCGGGAAAACGTTGAGCATAGTGGGCGACTCAATTCAATTCAGCGAGGCAAGCATTACGCACACGGAGTTTGGCGCCCGCGCCGCTTAGGTCCTGAAAACCGATATGACCGCGACGCGGTCGCTTGGCGACTGGCAGTACCGGCTCGTCACTTTCATGTCGTTTTACTGCGATTAACTCGTGATCAAGATTCGTGTCGTGAATCAGGATGTTATTGAGCCAGGCCTTCAAAACTGGGCCGCGCAAGTCTACTCGCACTTGGTTCCATTCCTCGGGCCTGTAAACAAGCTCCTTCGGGGCAATAGCCAGATAAATGCCTCCGGTAAGTTGCGACGGTGTCGCATTCGGAAACAAATCAAGCTGATATCGCGGGTCGGTCAATTGCAATTCCATACCATCGAAAGCCGGATCGCCGTACAACGGCGCGCGTAGCGCGAGCCCACCGTTCCCACCGGCGCCTCCCAAGTGAAACTCGAATTCCAGGATAAAGTCTCCATATTCCTTATCACTGAGCAGCCAGGTGCCAATCCAGGTGTCCTCAGGTAATCCACCCGTGCCATAAAGCACGTTATCCTTGACGGCCCACGATTCCGGCTTGTGAGGCGGCTTGCTGACGTCAGACCATTCGCGGACCATCCAGCCATCACTTACGATTCCGTCGTCAGGGAACAATCGCTCAAAGCGGAGCGTTTCGGCGGCGGGCGTTGAATGTTCTGTGCTGCTGGACGGCGCGCACCCGGTGGCTAACACTGCCGATCCTGCGACGATCACTGCCGTAAGTCGATGTCTTACCGGCGGCTGGCATTTGACAGCGAGTCGAAACATGTTCGTGTGCCCTTCAGGATCGAAGCGAAGATACGAGCATTCCTTGTTGACAGAATCTCAGTAGCCGTCACGGCGATTTCCAAATCGACGATGGGTTTCGGGGTCGATGTCATACGAAACCTCCCGCACGCTGCCGTCGCACATCGCCATACCGCATGAGCCTGGATGAGCGCTTCCGAATTTCCACCAATCCCAAACATTCGGCGTGTCTTGGCCCGGAACTTTATAGCTCGGGGACTCGCCCGTGCGCGCTCTCGATGTTGTCCGCACTACGTCCCAATTGAGCCCGCTCCAAGGGCTGTGGTTGTCACCAAGGTCAGCGTTGTTGGCTGTATATTCATCAGGGGGCAGATACTTTTCTCCGAGAAGATACGTTGTGCTGGCGCCATCCGTGATCTCCGCGAATCGCAATAAGCATCGCGCGACCCAGACACCGTTTGAAATAGGAAAATGTCTCCAGTAGGCGGAATCATCTCCCTTCAAAAACGTGCTGGGCTGCCAGGCCTGTGTCGAGTCAATGATATTGTTGTCGCCACCGTTGCCGGCGTAATCGATCTTCACTGAACCTGCTACGGCAGCGCAGTTGTAGGGCCGATCCGACCTCGGAACAATTTCCGTGCTACGTCGGCTAGGACACTGATAAATACTGACGGGCGATGCCATCAGTCGCATCATCGCCTGGCACTTGGGGGACATAGCGGCTGGAGCCCCGGCATCGAGACCTCGTCCTATGTCTGCCAGTTGCTGCTGCTCAATGAGCGGGAGAATACTGTAGAACCAACCGCCGGGTTGATCGATCCCACCCCGGTCGGGATCGCCAATCCAACTGAACCCCCACCCACCGCTCGGTAACGATTCATGCATTGACTCGAAATTCAAGACGCCGAGCGAGATCTGCTTGAGGTTGTTACGGCACTGAGCTCGGCGGGCAGTTTCGCGCGCAGCCTGAACTGCCGGCAGCAAAATCGCGATGAGTATGCCAATGATTGCCACGACGACTAGCACCTCAATCAGCGTCAGACCGGTGACTTTCTCGCGCCGTGTACGGCGCTGAGGGCAGCGCCGTACATGCCGATCGTAGTTCATCTCCATCATCCTGAAGCTCGGATACATTCGTCACGTAGCGGGAGAACCCTCGGCATCCAGTTTCGTTCCAGCGGCTCAAATGGAAATACAATCGGAGGCAGGTGGCTCCCAGTGGTTTTGCGGGTCATTAGCACTTTGGCCCTTTCTCGGCTGGTTGCGGCGATCTCCGATCTTTCTGCCGACGACGTTTCGCACGATACGCGCCGAGGCCTGCGGCGCCCATCACTAAAAGGGTCATACTTGCTGGCTCCGGAATTGCCGTCACCTGCATAACCTGGGGATTGAAGTGATCCGCCCAGATAATGTAGTCATCGCCATTGACCGTGCCGTCTAGATTGAAGTCGCCGTTGTCCCAAGTCTGGCCTGTTAGCTGGAAATGGTCGGCCCAGGCAATGTAATCATCTCCGTCGACGACACCATTGCGATTCGCGTCGCCGGGAATCAGCGCGCTGCCGCCCACTTGGATCGGTTCGTTCAGTTGATCGTTGTAAGCGAACCCCAGCAATCGGACATTGGCTGGTGTTGCTGGCAACAGGTTCGGATCTCCAATTTCAATCTGCGCCCAACCATAGTAGAAGTTCTGGCCGTTGTCCGGTGAAAAGCGCAATCCCAGGTAACCAGCGTCCGGCACAGTGAAGTGTCCATACTGCAACGACGAACCAGCCAACGTCTGAATGTTTGGCAGGCCCCAGTTTTGTCCGACGAACGGACTGCCGGCGCCCACAACAGTTCCCGTCGAAAGATTGAAAGGATTGGGATAAACCTCGACCGCCACGTCACCAACCGCGTTATTGAAACCGTCATTCTGTAGCGAAGCCCAATTGCCGTATCGTCCAAGAATGAACTGAGTCCAATCCGGCGTGTCTTCCGGACCGCCGCCAAACGGATTCGGGTCGTACGCGCCCAACAAAACCTGCCCAGGCTGACCGGGCGAAGTGAATAGCGAGAAGTAAATCGACTGCTGACCAGACGTGCCCGTCGTCGCGATATTCTGGTTCGATACGTCCGTATACACCGTGGCGGCTGTTGCGTCTTGCGAAGTGAGTGCCCCAGCGCCTACCGCCAGTGCCATGCCAGCGGCCTTGTGGTACCAGGATTCTTGTGGGTTCTCGGACGACTGCTTTTGCGTTTTCAAAGTCATTACGTTACTCCTTGATGTTGATTGAGAATTGTTACTTGCTTAGATGATGGGCCAAAGGCGCATTTGCCGCGGTTCGATTGCGGTGGAGGTCGCTGCGGACCATGCTCGCCATGGCCGACGCGTCGAGACGTACGCGATTTCGCAAGAAGTCGGCCACCCGCTCTGACCAACGCAGAGGGTCGGCCACCAGCTCGTGATAAGGCACTACTAGTAATCGCACGTTGCAGGCCTTCCGCAATGAGTCCAGGGCTATGTCACGATGATTGAGCAGTGCCGCCCGCAACTGCTCCTTCTCGGTCACAGTTGCCCCGTTCCGGCGTTCTCGCATCTTCAGTTGCGACGCGATGATCTCGTCGATGGGCCGGTCGAGAAAGACGACATCGTAGCGATGCCAAATCGGCAGATAATACAACAGTGAGGAGATAATCTTCACGGCCTTGCCTTGGGCCTGACAGAGAACCTCGGGATGCTGCGGCAGTTGCTTGATCGGTTCCCACTCCAGATAGCCGTGAGGGTTGTCGATATCTGCCCGTCGGACATCGTCGGTTAGCACTGGCGCGCCACCGGACTTCAGCATTTGCATCATTACAGACGTGCCAGAACGCGGCAGCCCGGATACCACAGTCATGTGATGACGCTCAAACGCCTCTGCGGGCGGCTCGGCAGGGCCGGACTCTTTTGGCTTACGCTCACGATAGAGTGAGATTAGCACTTCCAAAGATTTGCGCCGGGCCACATTCAAATAACAACGCCGGTGGACAGGTCGCGCTACCTTGTCGCGCTCATGCGCGTGATCGTCCACTAGCCCCGGATAATGCGCAGCGATCAACCGCTGGGGAACTCGCCAGTTGGGCGCTTGATGGCTCGCCACGCGAAGCGATAGCAAGGCCTCCTCGCAGTCGCCTTGCCTCAGTCGAGCGAAACCCAGTACGGCGTGTGCCTGCGGGAACATGAACTCCAGGCCAATGGCTTGCATTGCGTGTTGCGCGGCCGCGTGCCAATCCTTCCGCCGCAATGCGCAGCGCGCCAAACCTAGCCGAGGCTTGGCGTCATGGGGATCTATCTCTGTCGCGCGCCGAAATTCACGCTCCGCGGCCTCTGGATCTCCCAGGCGAAGGTAAGCGCGACCCAATCCAAGACGAAGCCCGACGACATCCGCGTATTCCTCGGACACACCTTGCAACAATTCAATTGCCGCTGCGTGGTTATTCTCGCTCATTCTGGCGATCCCAAGCAGGTAACGAGCGGCGGAGGTGTCAGAATGATGTGCAACCAAGGCCTCGATCAATTGGCTTGCCTCACCGCAGAGTCTCATTCTTCGCAAAGCCTCGGCTAGCTCGATCGCGTACCAACGTCGATCGGGCCATTCCTGACACAGTTCCAATAGCAGATCGGCCCCACGTTGCGTTTCTCCCGCGTAAAGCAGTGATTGCGCCAAATGCCAGCGGTTTTCTCTTCGGCAAGCGTCCGGTCCCACGGCGCCCTGCATCTCTTCCGCGTCCAAGTACCCTAGCGCTGCGAAATGTTCCAGCACAAGGCTCTGATCTCGCGAAGGCGCAATGAACCCCCGCGGATGCATGCCGGAGTCACCGTCCACATCCTCCCAACTCGAAATACGGCAGACCTCGGGCTCGCCTGCGAACGCGTCAACAAGCACCCGCCCCGGCATGTCTCGACCCACTGGCAGACCCAGCAGAGTTAAGACCGTGGGCGCAATATCGAGTAGACCTGCTCCGTAGATTCGTTCGTCCTTGACGGTTTCTGGACCGGCGATGACGAGCACGCCATGATCACGATGCTGAACCGTTGGGCCAACCGGATCATGTGGGATATGCTTCGGTCGCAGATGATCACTATGAAAGCCATGGTCGGATAGCAATACGACCGTTGTTTCGGGCCCCGCTAGCCGGATAAGCCTGCCGAGAAATAAATCGTGCAGGCGATACGCCCCCGACACGACTTCCGAATAAATCTCAAAGTCCGCGTCTGAGATGCCTCCCTGTTGGGGCGGATGGTAGTTGACGAAGCCATGGCAAAAATGATCGATCCCCGGGTAGTAAACCGCAGCCAAATCCCAGGGATGGTCTGCCACCACGCGCGTAGCCTGGTTATGCACGGAGAACGATTCAGCAAGTAATCTTGCAATCTTGATCAGACGATCATCCGCGTCCTGATCGACAAGCGCGAACTTGGGCACAAATAAGTGCAGCGTCTGCTCGTCGATCTCATCGGGAAGCATGCAAAGGTCCGCGAACTCCGCCAGCATTTCTGCCGGGTGGACCGCGCCGGTTGGCGCCGGGACATTCGCGGTAGAGTGTTCGCGCCGGAGCGCATCCGTAACACAGATGCCACGAATCGCCTCGGCCGGATGGCTGGCGTACCAATTCACCACGTGCGCACGACCGCCGGTCTGCGTCACGATGTTCCACAGTGCTTTGCAATTGCGCGAAGTGCTGCCGACCGATCGGACTGTGTTCGTTACCGGGTCAACTTCGGTGAAACCATGGACTCCATGCCTTTCCGGCCAATGACCAGTTGCAATCGAGTTCCATAGCATCGGGGAAAGCGCCGGCTGCAACGTTAGCAAATCCCCCATCGCGCCGCGATCGATGAGGCGCGCTAGGTGTGGCATCTCACCGCGGTCGAGCATCGGCGAGATGATCTTCCAATCAGCAGCGTCCCAGCCCACGAGCAGCACACGGCCCGAGATACCCAGAGATTGCGTCATCGTGGCGGTCATTCCAAAGCGCTCAGCATCGTTCACAGTCCACTACCAGGCAGCTTCTCCGCGTCGCGACTCGTGGTGAGTTCCCACACGATCGCAACCGGCCATGCTTACGTCACCGAGTTCCGCTTCAGCAATCCAAACGACTCCTTCGCCAAAGTCTGCCGCCGCACGCCAACAGGCCGATCGCCAGCAACGCCACTGTGGCGGGCTCTGGCACTGCTAGCGTGCCTTCTACACTGAGGCCATTGGGGACTGTGTATCTGCTGATTCGCCCCGAGTAGTCGATTTGGCCACTGGCGACAATGTGCGCTAGCAAGACCGTGGTGTAGGCGCTACCGCCTCCGGTGCCGCCCGTAATTGAGAACACGCCTGGAGTGTCGACGATGGCGGGTGGCGGAAAATCGACCCAGGCCGCGCCGGCCCAAGTGTCGGTGAGCTTCACGTACCCGCCCAGGCCATTGAAGGTATTTGCATCCGACTCTTTCGAAACGGTGACGGAGCCAAACGCCAGTATCTGCTGGATGGCTCCGGTGAATTCGAAATCGGTCACAAACCAGGACTTAGCGTCACTTCCCGGGTCAACAAGATACACGTCAAAGGCGTGCAGGCCGCCACCAAGATCGGAGACTGTTGAGGTGACGATGGGAGCTGCTGTGCAATACTGCGTAGCCAAAACCAAAACCGCGATCGCCAAGAGGGCCGGACGAATCCGCTTCATAATGTGTCGATTCCTATGTCAGTGCAGAGTTGTATGCCTACGAAAGCCTCGTCAAGCGGTGGATAATCCGAGCAACGCGAGGGAGCGCGCGGCGAAGTCAGCGACAAGACTGCCGGCGTCGATGTTGAGATCCTTGGATTGCCGGATGCATGTAGCCGAACCAGACCACCCACAGAGCGAACAAACCTGAGGGGGCAGTCCGCGCCAGAGCGGCGCACGGGGGCCGGACAGAAAAACGGCTTAGGATCTACCGAAGAACATTAGCGTTACCAATTTCAATCGCGACGTAAAGCTGCCGGGCAGGAACTGCCAAACCGACACAGACTTGTCATGTGCAGTACCAGCGTTGCCATCGCGTGGCGACGGGTTATGCAAATACCGCGCCAAGCTTTTTTTTGAAGACCCAGAGTGGACGCATCTACTTCTGTTACAACCTTCTGTGCGTAGAGCTTCTCGATCGGCTTGCTTGGCGCCCTCGTGTGGCGTGACGAACAGATCGCCATGTGTGGCCAAATAATCAACGCGAGAGTAGAGAGCGGCCTGTTTTCGCCGCAACAGGTTTCAGCACGCCAACTGTCATCAGGCAATTCTCCAGTAACACCTCGACGGCGCTCTGAAGTCCGGTCAACGTCAGGGCATTCTTTCGCCATGCATGTAGGACTGCTGCTTCCGTTTGCGAAATTCCGGCCGCGCGTGACCTATTCGGTATTCGCAGGCGCGTGCGTTACTTGTGATCTTCGTCGCGAGACTTGATCGCGGGGATGTACATTGCGGCGATCCTTCGCTCGATTGTCGAAAACGATTCGCACGGAATCAGCAGATAGATTTGCCAGCAAAACGACAGTGATTTTGTCATCGACGTAGCGGCATATGCTGGTAACAAAAACCCCTTGCCAGGCCCCACCATGCCGCACAACCCGATGGCCTGCCAAATCTTCGCAAACCCATCCGAAACCATACTTGCCAGGATTGTCGGAGCCATTGGACAACTTAGCGACAGTCCACATCTGGCTTTGAAGTTCGGGCTTCAACACGGTTCCAGAAGTCAGAGCGGCGTCCCATTTCGCCAGGTCGCGGATGTTTGTGTAGAGACTGCCGTCGGCCGTCGAGTTCATTGTTGGAGATACCCACTGCTGGTTCTTCAGCTCACCGTCGACCGGACGGTATCGGGCAGCGCGATGTGGCACGATATCCGCCTCGCTGATAATTCGAGTCGACGACATTCCGGTCGGCCGGAAAATTCGCTCGGCCAGTAGGTCGCCGTAGGGCTTACTCGTAACCTTCTCGATGACGATAAAGTGTGGGAGCAGGATCAGTGACATCTCTCTGAGGCCCTTTGAATACGGTTCAGCGCTGAAGATGTTAAAGATCAGCGCGCGGAACCAAGAGGTTAGGCGATATCGCGATCTGATCCGGCGTCGTCAGCTCAATTGACTTGACGTCACAACGGAGCTAACTGCCGAACAGGCCAAGGCGTATCGACTGGCCGACAATCAGAACAACACGCTTTCCGATTGGGACCAAGAGCTCTTGGTCAGCGAGCTGTTGGCGCTGCGTGAGATCGACTTCGATCTGGATCTCGTGGGATTTAACGTCGACGACCTGGCCAAACTGCTCGATCCGGATGGCCAGGATGGGCTCACGGATCCAGACGATATCCCCGAGCCACACGACAAGGCGATCACACAGCCTGGCGACCTGTGGGTGCTCGGAGATCACCGGCTGCTTTGTGGCGATTCAAGTAACTCCGAGGATATCGATCGACTGCTGGATGGTGGAAAAGTCGATTTGGTGAATACCGATCCGCCTTACAACGTCCGAGTTGAGCCGCGAAACAACGCCATCGCCGCTGGCTTGAGCTCTGTTCAAGCTACCCATCACCAAGGGCTCGATCTGGCGCGCCATCCCGAAAAATTGAAACAACCTCGCTCGTCGCATTTCTCGAGGTGGTTGTTCACTTTGCTGGTATCACCCATGGAGCGCCTTTCTTATGAATCAGGAACACATGCGATCTTGCTGACTTAGTACTACTTGCGTTCCGGCTAACGACCGGAGCTAGCGCGGTGGGCCATTGCCAAACCCCGGGAAGGGCTGGCCGTTCGGCGTGAGACGCATGAGAAATGCGTCGTTATCGTCGCCGTTCAAGAGAGAGCCGGTCAGGTAGATGCTCCCATCGGGTCCCAGTAGCGCGTCGTCAATCGCATCGTCACCAGCAGCCAGTCGCATGGTGACGGTTCCATTAACGCCGAATGTCTTGTCCGGCGTACCATCCGTCTTCCAACGGTAAATCAAAAGTTCGTGATCGCCATTATTTCCAACACTGCCTGGACTCAACCAGAGGAGCTTTCCATCCGGCTGGACGATCAGAACTGGATGCCTGACGAGCTGTGCCGCGCGAATAACAGGTGCGATGACCCCGTCAGAGCCTGGCATTGGAAAACTAACATCCCGCGCACCGTTCGCGAGACGACGAACCATCAATGCTCGCATATGCCGATCGTCGCGGCTCAGCCCACCATAGACGAACCCGCCATCCGGTAGTATCGCGAAGCGTCGCGCGCCGACAACCTGCCGGCCCCCTTGCACGGTAACTCGTCCGTCGCCTGAGAATGACTCATCGAGTGTGCCATCCGGGTTATATCGGGCGAACGCCAACGAATCCTGATGGCCGTCGTAACTGGTGCCGGCGACCCAAATTGATGTGCCAACAAAAGCGACACTCCGGGCATAGTCTTGCATCTCAAAGCCGGTGGTCACCAATCCGTCCTGTCCGAATCGTCGATCCAGCTTTCCGTCTGCGGTGAGCCGAGCCATCGCGAAACGGCTGAGCGCGCCCCGTTCCGTGTAGCCAACCGCAACGACATTGCCACTGGCGTCTTGAGCCATCCCATGCAGACAGGCGGGCTCTGGGAAATCGACTACAGCAACACCATTGCGGCCGTATGTCTCATCGCGCGAGCCATCTGGGGCAAATCGCATGACAAAGAAACACCTCTTATCAAGCTCGAGAGTTCCACCGATGAGGAAAGAATTGTCGTTCAATACCACCAAACAGGATTGGCCCGACCAATCCTTGATCTTCGTGGTAGCGACTCCGGCCAATCCAAAGGTGGTGTCGATCGCACCATCAGCGTGGTATCGTCCCACTTTTAAATCGCAACTACCTTCGCCAATCGTGCGTCCCACCAGCAGCAGGCGCCCGTCCGGCAGTAGTCCAAGTGATGCCGCTTGATCGTTCCGGTCCGACCAGTGGACAACGACCGTGCCGGCCAAGGGGTCGCTCATCGTAGACTCGATACTTGCTTCAGCCTCCTGAGAAGACGGCGGCTCCGGCGCTGCCAGAGACGCCGACTGCGTATCAGTACCATGCGGAATTGCACGTACTGCCGAGACAACGGCGATCCTTAATTGCTCGCCGTTACCGGCGTTCAATAGGTAGAGCTCCGTGCCATTAACCGAGAATACAGGCTTAGAGCTGGTTGCGCACTTCGTGGCAAATAACTTCTGAGCAGTCTCGACATCCCAGAACTCAATCTGGTCAGGCTGCTGGGTCAGCAGCAGTCGACCGTCGCGGCTGAAGGTCAATCCATAGTCACCACTAACCTGCGCGGCCAGCGTGTTCACAAGTTGCCGGCTCTCCAGATCCCACAGCAGAACGCCTCCGCGCCGATCGCGCGAAGCAAGCAGTCCGTTTTTCGAAACGGCAAGCTCCAGCCCGCCCGGCTTCAAACTTCCCGCAGGCGTGTAGTCCTTCGTCTCCCACAAATAGGCGGTACTGTCGTGCGCACAACTTCCGATCAGTAACCTGCCGTCAGGTGAAAATTCTAGATGCCCGACGGGATGTTCACCCGGAACGGTCAACCAATAGGTACTTGCGCCCGTTTGCAGATTCCAGATGCAAATATGGTCACCACTCGTGGATGCCAAGATGGGCGCAAGCGGATGATATGCCACGCAAGAAACTGCGCCACTGTGGCCCGACATTAGAGGGAAGATTGCACCCGACGGCACATTGATCCGAGAAATACCTCCAGTACTGTCCCCAACAGCCACTTCATCGCCCTGGGGAGCAAAGACTGGCGGCGACGTGAAATTGTGGAGGGAGGTATAAGTCGTTGAAATCTGAAGGTTGGCCGTTAGATCGAGAACCGTCAATTCCTTGGGGTGCTTAGCGAGCAAGTATCGGCCCGTCGGATCCACGGCGATATCCTGGGCTGTATG
>Ga0268266_10001179_pt1 | contig 32274 bp, 20 predicted proteins | sample KBSS13metaG_FD_190356 | JGI IMG/M metagenome (GOLD analysis project Ga0268266, IMG submission 190356) | Switchgrass rhizosphere microbial communities from Kellogg Biological Station, Michigan, USA - KBS S1-3 metaG (SPAdes) (version 2) | ecosystem: Host-associated > Plants > Roots > Rhizosphere... | reverse complement strand
CGAGGCGCAGCTGGACATCGACCGGGAGAGGGTACCCCAACTGGAACGAATGTAGGAGAGGATCTTTGCTTTGTCGGCAGCGGAGGGACCAGCAGACGAAGTGGTCGCACCACCGGCGGCAACAGAGCAGAAAACGAGCAGCAAGAGAGGGATGCGAAGAAGTTGCTTCATACAGAATGGGTCTCCGCTATTGAATCGCTCGAACCTTCTGTTTTTATTGTAGGCTGCCAACCGTTCCGCAGGCTGCCGAGATCAGCAGTCCGAGATGTAAACAGGCTTGCTTTAAAATTTGTTTCAATAGAGACTTATTTTCGGAAAGGGAACAGGCGCATTCATGTCGAATCGTGAAACAACGCAATCGAAGCAGGATCAAGTCTGGGCAACGCTCGATCGTTTTCGTATTGAGATTCCTTCGTGGGGTTTCGCGAATACAGGAACGCGTTTCGGCAAGTTCGTTCAGAATGCCGCTGCGACGACGATCGAAGAGAAGTTTGCCGATGCGGGTGAGGTCAACCGTCTGACTGGAGCCAGTCCAACGGTAGCGCTGCATGTTCTGTGGGATGTGCCCAACGGCACAGCCGACGTCGAAAAGATTCGCGCGCTTGAAAAGACGCATGGCGTTAAGGCGGGTTCGATCAATCCGAACCTCTTCCAATCGCAGGAGTACAAGTTTGGATCGATTGCAAATCCGAGCGCGGAGGTTCGCAAGATGGCATTGGGCCATCTGCTGGATTCCGTAGAGATTGGCCGCGCACTAGGAACGCGGGATATCTCTATCTGGGTCTCCGACGGCTCAAACTACCCAGGCTCGCAGTCAATTCGCCGGAGGATCGGCTGGATGGAAGAGGTGCTCGCAGCGATGCATGCGGCGACGACCCAGGATCAGCGGCTGCTGATCGAGTACAAGCCCTTCGAGCCGGCTTTTTACCATACAGATATCGCCGATTGGGGGATGGCACTTCATTTGGCGCAAAAGGCAGGTCCGAGGGCGAAGGTTCTGGTGGATACAGGACATCATTATCCCGGCACCAATATTGAGCAGATTGTGGCATGGCTTTTGCATGTGGATGCTCTGGGCGGGTTCCACTTCAATGACCGTAAGTACGCCGACGATGACCTGACGCTGGGCTCGATCGATCCGTACCAGGTGTTTCGAATCTTTCATGAGATTCTGAGCGCCCCTGCTTCCGTTACGGAAGGAGTGGCCTACATGATCGACCAGAGCCACAACCTGAAAGGCAAGATGGAGGCGATGGTTCAGACCGTAGTGACGGCGCAGGAGCTGATCGCCCGAGCTGCCCTGATCGATCGAGATACGCTGACGAAGCTGCAGGATGAATGCCGCCTTGTAGAAGCCGAAGAGCTGTTCCGGGATAGCTTCTGGACGGACGTTCGGCCGATGGTCCGAGCGTGGCGTGAGGCTCGTGGATTACCAGCAGATCCGCTGCGACAGCTGCGAGAGAGTGGATATGTCGACAGGATTGCTGGCGAGCGGGCTCAGCGGAACCGGAGTGCCGTTTCAAGCTACGCCTGAGGGTTCTCCTCTGGTGCAATCCGGGGCTCGGGTGATAATGGTCCGAGCTTAATAAGGAGCTGTACGCGTTGGCCAAAACTTCGAAGCGTCTTTACCTTATCCCGGTCCTTTCAAAATCCCTGGATATCCTCGAACTGCTACAGGCGGAAAACCGCCCAATGTCGCTTGAGGTGATCCATCGTCGTACCCGCATCTCGAAGACGACGGTCTACCGCGTTCTAAAGACTTTGGTGCATCGCGGATACCTGGCGCAGTCGCAGGACGGCATGTACAGGCATGTCATGCGTCCGAAGAAACTTCGTTTCGGGTTCGGCGGTCAGAGTGCCGACATGCCGTTCTCCGAAGAGGTTACGCGGAGCCTTCGGGACGCGGCAGCAGGAGCCGGTGTCGACCTGGTTGAGCTGGATAATCGGTACGATGCGACCACTGCGGTGCAGAATGCAGAAGAGTTTATCCGCAATCACGTGGACCTGATTATCGAGTTCAATGTGGAACAGTCGGTTGCGGCGATCATCGGCGACAAGGTCGCCTCAGCGGGTATCCCCTTGATCGCTATTGATATTCCACATCCGAACGCAACCTATTTTGGCCTGGATAACTATCGCGTGGGAGTAGAGGCCGGTGAGATGCTGGCACGACACGCACAGACGGAGTGGGGCGGCAAAGTAGACAGAGTAGTCGGGTTGGATCTGCCAGAGGCGGGATTGCTGGTACAGGGCCGCATCTCGGGAGCCTTTGAAGCGGTGCGTTCAGCGTTTCCGAACCTGCCTGCAAGCGCTTTTCTTCGGATGGATGGCCGAGGCATGCGCGATACCAGTGCAAAATTGGTGGGAGAGTTTCTGAAAAAGCACCCCAAGGACAGGCATATCCTCGTTGCCGCAGCTACAGATACCAGTGCGCTGGGAGCGGTCGATGCGGCACGCCAACAGAAGAGGCAACGCCATCTCGCTGTTGTAGGCCAGGATTGCATCGCTGAAGCGCTCCAGGAGATCCAGTCGGGTTCATCTCCGCTGATCGCATCAGTCTCGCACGAGACCAATGCCTATGGGCCAAATCTGATTCAGCTGGGACTTGCCTTGCTGAAAGGGCAGATCGTTCCTCCTTATAACTATGTCTCGCACAAACTGGTTACACGGACGTCCCTTCCCTAGGAGAGGGAGGCGGCTCGGCGCACTTTAGATCGCCCAAATTTCTACAATATTTCGAATCGGAAACATTTGCCGTATTGGTCCTCGCTGTGGAATGATGGTGGTCGGATTTCTGAGAGGGAAAACTGAATGGCTGGGGATGGAAGACTTAAATTTCTCGATGATAAATGGGACGACGCTGTCGCAGCGAAACTCGATGCTCCGGAGCTTCTGCGTTATCGCAGCAATCTATTGGGATCGGATCTGCGCATCACTAACTTTGGTGGCGGCAATACAAGCTCCAAGTTGGATGAAAAAGATCCTGTGACGGGCGAGAAGGTTAAGGTGCTGTGGGTTAAGGGATCGGGTGGAGATCTCGGCAGCATCAAGCGCGCTGGCTTTGCCGCGCTCTATCTGGACCGTCTGTTGGCACTCGAGAAGCAGTACAAGGGAGTTGCTGAGGAGGATGCCATGGTGGCGCTCTATCCTCTCGTCACCTTCAATAACAATCCCACTGCGGCCTCCATCGATACACCGCTGCACGGATTTCTTCCTTTCGCACACGTCGATCACCTTCATCCCGACTGGGGCATTGCGTTGGCAGCTTCGGCCAACGGAAAACAGAAGATGGACGAGTTCAATAAGGAGTTCGGTCATAAGCTTGCTTGGCTGCCTTGGCAGCGTCCTGGCTTTGAGCTGGGCATGATGCTGCGCAAGGTCGTCGAGGAGACACCCGGCTGCGACGGCGTGGTGCTTGGCGGGCACGGATTGTTTACCTGGGGTGACACACAGCGTGAGTGCTACCTGAACACCATCACCATCATCGATCAGATTGGCCAGTTCATCGAGCGCCATGCTGGTGTCTCCGCATACAAGCGTTTTGGTGGCGAGAAGGTGAAGTCGCACGCGGATCGCAGCAAGATCGCCGCTGAGGTGATGCCTTATTTGCGTGGAGCCGTGTCACGCAAGCAACGTTGGATCGGCAGCTTTTCCGACACCGATCATGTGTTGGGCTTTGTGAATTCAGAGTACGCGGAAAAGCTTGCCCACCTTGGCACAAGCTGCCCAGATCACTTCATCCGCACCAAGATTCGTCCGATGTTCCTCAAGTGGGATCCTTCGAGCGACCCGAAGGAGATTCCGGCGATCATCGAGAGTGCGCTCGAGACCTATCGTACAGAGTATTCGGAGTACTACACCAAGCATGCGTTGACGGATTCGCCCAAGCAGCGTGATGCGAGTCCGACTGTTGTCCTTCTTCCCGGGGTCGGCATGTTTACCTTCGGCAAGAACAAGACGGAAGCTCGGCTGACCGGAGAGTTTTACATCAACGCGATTGGCGTGATGCAGGGTGCAGGAGCGCTTGGTGGGGGTGTGGAGTGCAAGGACATTCCTCAGGCCGGACCTGCCGCTACTGCTGATCAGTTCACCGTATACGACAATTACGTTGCGCTTCCTCCGAGCGAGGCCTTCCGGATTGAGTACTGGGCTCTCGAAGAGGCAAAGATTCGCCGTCAACCGCCCGAGAAGCAGTTGAGCCGTCAGGTCGCTCTGATTGTGGGAGGTGGTAGCGGAATCGGCCACCAGGTAGCGTTGATCGCGGCCGAGCGAGGAGCTCACATCGTTGTGGCTGATCGCGACCTGGCAGGCGCAGAACGCGTAGCGGAAGAGTGCAAGACCATTGCGGGCAAAGAAACGGTCGGCTTTACCTCAATCGATATTCGCGATCGCAACGCCATCAAGTCTGCACTGGAAGCTACCGTAAAGTTGTTTGGCGGTGTCGACATCTTGATCAACACGGCAGCGATGTTCCCCTCGTCACCGGATGGAATCATTAGCGATGCGCAGTGGGCGCTGACGCTGGAGATCAATGTCACCGCGAACTATCTGCTCGTGGATGAAGCGCAGAAGATTCTTAAGGCACAAGGGCTGGATGCGAGCGTCGTGTTGACCAGTTCGGCGAATGCTGTTGTTGCCAAGCGCGGAAGCGAAGCTTATGACGTGAGCAAGGCGGCGCTGAGCCATCTTGTCCGCGAGCTTGCTGTCAGCCTGTCACCCAAGGTACGAGTCAACGGCATAAGCCCGGCGACGGTCGTAAAAGGCTCCACGATGTTTCCGCGCGATCGCGTGAAGGCATCTTTGACCAAGTACAAGATTCCGTTCACCGAATCGAGCTCGGACGATGAGCTGCGCAATGCATTGGCTCAGTTCTATGCGGAGCGGACGCTGACACACACACCGATTGATCCGAAGGACTGCGCTGAGGCGATCATGTTCCTCGCTGGACCTCTTACGCGGTGTACCACCGGCCACATCATTCCTGTGGACGGTGGTCTGGTGGAGGCGTATCTGCGATGAGCGACGCGGGGCCACGTATCCCGAAAGACAGACGTGCCTCCATCGCGATTGATCTCGGCGCTGAGAGCTGTCGAGTCAGCCTGCTGCGATGGCAGGACGGAGCGCCAGAGCACCAGTTGGTCCATCGTTTCGGCAATGGACCGATGCAGCGCGAGGACGGACTGCACTGGCCACTGGATCAGATTGTGAATGGCGTAGAAGAGGGGCTTCGGAGATGCGTCGATCTTGCACCCGAAGGCATTCGGTCGATCGCTGTTGATGGTTGGGCGGTGGACTACGTTCGTCTGAAGGACGACGGTTCACCGGTGGCAGAGCCCTTCTGCTATAGGGATGAACGGAACGTTCGTGCTGAGACGGAACTGCATAAGCAGATCTCGGCGGAGCGGATGCGAGAGATTACCGGCATCCAACAGCTTTCGATCAACACGCTCTATCAGCTGTATGCGGACAAGCAGGCGGGCTATGCGCCTTCGCGTTGGCTGAATCTTCCTGAATACATGTTGCACCGCCTGGGCGGCGAAGCGGTGGGTGAGTTCACGAATGCCACGCATTCGCAGATGATCGATGTTCATACTCGCGAATGGAGCGGAGAGATCTTTCGCCAGGCAGGGCTTGAGATCTCGTTGGCACCCAAGATTGTCCCCCCAGGAACCCGCCTCGGCAAGTTGCGAGGAGCGCTGCAGCAGATGGATGCTTTCCGCGATACGGAATTGATTGCTCCTGCCTGCCACGACACAGCCTCTGCAATCGCAGGAATTCCTGCCCTGGGAGACGACTGGGCCTACATCAGTTCGGGAACATGGTCTCTGGTTGGTGCACTCACCGATCGGCCTGAGGACGGCCCTGCTGTGCGTGCAGACAACTTCACGAATCTGGGAGCTGTGGGCGGAGCTAACTGCTTCCACAAAAATGTAAACGGTATGTGGCTGCTGAAGCAGTGCGAGAATGCATGGGCTGAACAAGGCTTCCGTCCTGGGGTGGAAGAGCTGCTGCGAAGCTGTGAGGGACTCGAAGCTCCAGCCACACTTCTTAATGTGGATGATCCCGATCTTCTTCTGATGGGAGAGATGCCGCAGCGGATTAACCGGCAATTGATAGCAAAGGGCGCTTCGCCGTTAGATACCTCGCCGGAGGGAGCACCTGCTATTGTTTCGCTAATTCTATACAGCCTGGCTTCGCGCTATGCCGAGGTTCTCAGCCGGTTGAGTCAACATACCGGCAAAAAGCTGAATCGAATTTTTATTGTAGGTGGCGGCTCGCGGAATACGTTGCTGAATCGCCTTACAGCGGAGTTGACGGGACTCGAGGTCTGTTGCGGCTCTACAGAAAGTTCGACTCTTGGCAATTTTGCGGTGCAGCTTGCCACGCTGGAGGGTACATCGGCCCCTGACTCGCCAGGATTTGCTGCAGAGGTCTACGACTGGGCCCTCAGACTCTCCTGAGAGGAATGGAGCGATTGATGAACCGGATCCCTGGCGTTCGACGAGGGCGTTTTCTTCCTGCGATGGCTGCCATCGCGATGAGCGTGGCTGTTGTAACGCCTCTCACTGCGCAGCAGACCGTGGATCAGCTGCGAAAGCAGTTCGCTTCGCCTTCGGCAGATGCGCGCCCGATGGTGCGCTGGTGGTGGTTCGGTCCTGCGGTGACGAAAGAAGAGATCGCGCGCGAGATTCATCAGATGCACGATGGCGGTTTCGGTGGATTCGAGCTGGCATCGGTCTATCCGTTGGCCTTGGACGATCCCCAGAAGGGCATCCGTAACCTTCCCTACGCCTCGAAGGAGATGGTCGAGATGCTGCGCTATGCGCACGAGCAGGGAAGCACGCTTGGAATGCGGGTTGATCTGACTCTGGGTAGCGGGTGGCCCTTTGGTGGACCGCAGATTCCGATCGACCAGTCAGCGGGACGGTTGAAGATTGTGGTCGCATCCCTTCCGCTTCAAAAGATACCTGAGCTGGCCGCAGGTGATGCTCCGATAGCTGCGTTTGTGGCCAAAGGGACGCCGGAGCACTACGACGCTGCGACTGCAAAGCAGATCCAGTATCCTGCGGGCTCTTCCGACATTGCTGCCGGAAGCTCTGCAGAGCCACAGGTCGGTATTTTCTTCATCGGCAGTCATACAGGGCAGATGGTGAAACGGGCTGCAGTAGGCGGCGAAGGTTTTGTGCTGGATCATATGTCTCGCCAGGCAATCGAGACGCATTTGCATACGGTAGGTGACGCTCTTCTTGGAGGCTTTGTTGATGCTCCACCCTATGCAATCTTTTCCGATTCGCTTGAGGTCTATGCCAGCGACTGGACCCGTGAGTTGCCGGAAGAGTTCAAGAAACGCCGTGGGTACGATTTGATTCCTCATCTACCCGAGCTTGTTGCCGGAGGAACACCACAGGCGGAAGAGATTCGTCACGATTGGGGCGTAACTCTCTCGGATATGGTTCGCGAAAACTATCTTCGTCCGCTGACTGACTTCGCTACAGAACACCACACGAGATTTCGTTCGCAGACCTACGGGTTTCCCGCCGCAACACTCAGCGACGAACGGGTTCCCCAGCTTCCGGAGGGTGAAGGCCCGCAGTGGAATCGGTTTTCCTTTACACGGTGGACTTCTTCGGCGAATCACCTCTTCGGGAATAACGTTACTTCGGCTGAGACCTGGACGTGGCTTCACTCTCCGGCCTTTCGCGCTACGCCGCTGGATATGAAGGCGGAGGCGGACCGGATGTTTGTCGAAGGGGTGAACCAGATTATCGGCCATGGATGGCCGTATTCTCCTTCCTACGCGACCGAGCCGGGATACTCGTTGTATGCGGCAGCCGTGTTCAATGCTCATAACCCGTGGTACCCGGTAATGTCGGACGTCACGCGCTATGTGCAACGCGTGAGCTGGATGCTTCGTCAGGGTGAGCCTGCAAACGATATTGCTTTGTTGTTGCCCGAAGATGATGCGCAGGCTGATTTCCGTCCAGCCCATGTCTCTGTAACCGACGAGATGAAGACAAAGATCACGCCGGCGCTGATGCAGGCGATCTTAGACACAGGCCACAACGTCGACTATGTGGATGGACCGGTGCTGAACGAGCTTCAGAAGCATCCGCATCCACTGCTGATCGTTCCACCAACGCAGCGTATTCGTCTCCAGGCACTTGAAGACGTAGCGTCTTACGCTAAGCGCGGTGGCAAAGTAATTTTCATCGGTACGACGCCTTCCATGGCCCCCGGAAAGATGGACGCGCAAGATACTCCCAAAATTCAGGCGTTGATGCAGCAGCTTCGCTCGGGCAGTGTGCATATTGAGAACGAAGGCGAGCTTCCGGCCGCGATCAACCAAGCACTGAAACCGGATCTCGATATTCATGCGGCCGCTGGATCCATCGGCTTTTTGCATCGCCATCTGCCGGATGCGGAAATTTACTTTGTTGCAAACATCACCGCGCAGGATCTGATGTTGCCTCTGCACACCGGCAGCAACTATAGCAACGCTGAACTATGGAATCCCGATGACGGCACTGTCACGACAGTCAATTTGAACCAGGCGGTGAGGCTTGCACCTTACGGCTCTCGGCTGCTCGTGCTGCATGGAGGCAGTACACCTGCAAACGTTGCTAAACCGCAGGAGTTTGTCGTCGAGACGCGAACCCCGATCAATCTGAGTCACTGGTCAGCGGAGTTCCCTGGAAGCCCGGGCTCATCGCCATTGCCTTCACGTAAAGACGTGGATACAGTCTGGACGGATGATGCTGCGGAGAAGTCCTATTCCGGAGAGGTGCGTTACAGCACTTCGTTTCAGGCCGCGAAGCCGAAAGCTGGGGAGCATCTTCTGCTTCATTTTGCGGATGGGAAGGCAATCCCCAACACGCAACGCGAAGGGACCAATGGAATGCGAGCCTGGTACGACGCCCCCATTCGCGAGGCCGCGATCGTATATCTCAATGGAGAACGCATTGGGTCGCTGTGGCATCCGCCCTATGAACTCGATCTGACGAGGTTTCTACACGCTGGCGAAAACAAGCTGGAGATTCGGGTGTACAACACCGCGATCAACGAGTTGTCCGGGCAACCGCCTCGCGACTACGCCGCGCTGAAACAAAAATATGGTGATCGTTTTCAGATGCAGGATATGGAGAACCTCCAGCCTGTGCCCTCTGGGATCTTCGGGCCTGTGCAGGTTATCTATAAAACCGAACGCAACAGCCAGTAGGTGAACTGTAGAGCACAAAAGAACGATCATCGATGGAAACGATCAGTTTGTTATCAGAAACAATGACGATTCATCGCCGTGCTTGTTGACATTCGTTTGTCAGGAAAGACAGTCTAGAGGGACAGTCCATCCCGTACTGTATCTATCTTCTCTGCGAAAGTGACCCTGCATGTCTGTTTGTCGTTGCCTGCCGTACTTTTTCTCTGCTCTTGCGATTCTGACCTGCTCTTCAGCGCATGCGACAAGCAAGACCTGCGATGTTCGCGCGATGGGAGCATTGGGCGACGGACATACGAAAGATACGGTCGCGATTCAGCGAGCGATCGACACGTGCTCTGTGCCGCAAGGTGGAGTCGTGCACTTCGTTGCCGGTACCTATGTCTCCGGCCCGCTGGATTGGAAGAGCCATGTAAGGTTGCAATTGGATTCCGGAGCCATGCTGTTGGGATCTCCGGACCGAGGAGACTATCCGATTCGTGAAGATGCGAAGTGGCGTAGAGTCTCACTGCTCCATGCAGATCATGCGACCGATATTTCCCTGACCGGTGAAGGGAAGGTGGATGGTGATGGCCACGTTTGGTGGGATGCTAAGGCTGAGGATCACAGGAGAGGTCTGCCGGAGGCTCCGCGTCCGATGCTCTTCGATCTGACCCACTCAAGCAAAATCTTGATTGAGGGTGTGACGATTCAGAATTCGCCGCAGTACAACATCATGGCTGTGCTCTGTGATGGGCTGACCGTGCGGAATGTCAAAATCCTGAATCCGGGGCACATGGCACCCAATACCGACGGCATCGATCCGATCTCCACCAGCCACGTCTTGATTGAGCATGATCTGATCGATACTGGGGACGACAATGTGGCGATCAAGAGCGGATTGGTGGAACGCGGCGACCCAAATGTGCCCAGCACTGACATCGTGGTTCGGGATTGCGACCTGCGCAACGGTCACGGTCTTTCCATCGGCAGCGAGACAGCTGGTGGCGTACGCAACGTGCGAGTGGAGCATGTGACGTTTGACGGGACGCGCCAGGGAATTCGCATCAAAAGTGCACGGGGACGCGGAAATGACATCGGAGATTTTGTCTTTCGAGACATCACGATGAACAATGTCGAAACGCCCATTCAGATTACGAGTTACTACACGGGGGGAATGAAAGGCGACACAGCGCGCCCGATGGAAGAGCACACTCCAAGATTCCATGACATCACGATCGAGAATGTGACAGCTACCAATGCAAAACGGGCTGCAGTGGTCTATGGACTCCCGGAAAGCTCAGTGAAGAACCTCGAGTTGAAGAACGTGCGTATCGACGCGGAGACCGGAGCAGACATGCAGTATGCGCAGATAACGGTGGACAACTTTGCCGTAAAGGCAGCAAGCGGACAAGCCATTACGAAGGGGCCGGGTGTAACGATCGTCGAGAAGCGGCGGTGAGACTGTTATGAAAAATCGAGCTTTGACTTGCTGCATCACGTTTGCAGGAGTATGCGCTCTCTCCTTTGGCAAGGATGTTTCAGCGCAGCAAGCGGTTGCGTTGCATGAGGCGAAGCCTGTTGCGCAGAGAGCAATGCAGCGCTTTGAGTTTGCTTCGGATGGCCCGATTGGGCCAGGATGGACGAGGCCGGATCAGATCGCACGTGTGTATCTGAAAGAAGATCTGCCAGCTTTGTTTCGACGGACAATCCAGCTCGATGGCGATGTGCCGCCTCAGACGAAGCTTTCGTGGATCTTTACCGGTCCTCGTGCCGGCTTGACGGTGGAACTGACCGGGTCTAAGGTTCGTCTCTTTGAGCGCTTTTACGATTCAGCCGCACTGGCGGATACAGGAAGCTATCCGGAGAAGATCGTACGAGATGAAGCACGTCCGTACACAGGGCATGCACGCACGCTGACTATTGTCGTGGATGCACACCTCTCCGCGCATGTTCTGCTCAACGGCGAGGAGATGCTAACCGCGCCCTTGGTATTCGATCTGACGCGCCACCAGGTCATGTTTTCCGGTCCGCGCAATCAGCACCTGACGTTATCGGGCGACGTACTACAAGAACAACCTGAAGATGCCGACATTACAGTCGCGCCGAACAAGACTCATCAGACGATAATCGGGTTTGGCGGAAGTCCCAGCGTCCCGGCGTATGCGCGGCTAAGCATAGAAGGGAAGCGGCAGTATTGGGATTTTTTGCGACGTTACAACCTGCTGGTCGATCGGGAGTACCCGATGGGAACACAATTGAAGCAGGACCTGTCGAATGTTGAAGACCTTCGCGAGGCGACGCCGCATTACTATGGGGATAACTTTCCCAATGGAGAGGTCTCCGACTTCGAGTACAGCCGCAAGATCCGCCAGCTTGGCGGCGAAGTGCTGTATGAGATGTGGGCGCTTCCGCGGTGGGCAGACGAGGCTTACACGCCGCAAGGGAAGCCGATTCTCGACGCATGGGGTAAGCCGGTACGAACTGCAGCGAAACCTGAGGTCTATGCACGCATCGTCGTAGATTTCTGCAAATTGGCCAAGGAACGATCTGGTGCTGCTCCCGAGATCGTCGGGATCCAGAATGAGGTGGAGCAGGCGCCTGAGATCTTTGCCGCAATGACACTGGCTCTGCGGAAGGCTTTGGACGCCGCCGGTTTCGAGAAGACGAAGATCCAGATGGCGGATGCTCCTTATGTGTGGATGGCGACGGGACGCATTCGCGATCTAAAGCGGTTTGCAGATGCCTGGAAAAAGACGGACTATACGGCTGCGCACCAGTATGACTATCAGGAGTTTCTTGCCAACCCCGATCTCTACGATGAGCGTTTGCGCGAGATGCTTGCGAACAGCGATGGCAAACAGTTTCTCGCGACGGAGATCTGCCTGAACGATCCACACTTTCAGGAGGCTTCCTACAGATTGGCATTGCAGGTGGGCCAGCTCTATCAGAAGGACCTGACAGAGGCAGATGCGGAGATGCTGTTGTACTGCTGGCTCCTGCTGGATGTAGAACAGCCGAACTTCGGGGCATCGCGTTCGTTGCTGGTTCCTGACCGGGCGCACGGTCAGGTTCCCATTGCTTCCAGCTTTCAACTTCGTATGCTGGGAGCGTTTAGCCGGCATGTTTTGAAGGGAATGCATCGCGTTGAGACGCAAACGTCCAATCCTGACCTGATGACGGCTGCCTTCAACGATGGCAGCCGCAATACTCTGATCGTTATAAACCGTTCTACCGCTCCGCAGCAGCTGCACATCGACTGGAAAGGTTCTCAGTGGCATTACATGGAACACACCAGCTTTTATTCTGAGAACGAAGAGAAGCAGGCGCCGGCAGAGGTCGTAGTTGCGCCAGGCGAGGTTGTGACGCTCTCCACCTTCAGCGCAAAGTAACGCCAAATACAAGAAAGATACGGACGAATCAGAATGAAGCCGATTTTGCGGCATATTGCCAATTTCTGGACTTTGATGGGACATCCGTCGCACGAAGCCGAGTGGTCTGTTGATCAAAAGCTCGAAGCGATTCAGATTGCAGGCTTCGATGGTGTCTGTTGGGCGCCGAGCCTGGAGTTACACGAAGAGTGCGAGCGCCGGGGACTGATCTTTGTGGGAGGTATGGCATCCGGTGACGTTGCTGCGTTCCCCCAGATAACGAACGACCTGCACCGCTTTGGCGCCAAACACGTCAATGTTCAGCTTGGGGACGATACTCTTGAAACGCCTGAGGCGCTCCGGTTGACGCTAGCCCTGATGGATTGCGCGCGCCAGCTTGGTCTGTTGCCCGCAATCGAAACCCACCGCGGAACCTGCACAGAGACTCCAGAGAAGGCTTACGCGCTCGCGAATGCATATCAGCAAGCTACCGGAGAACTGCTTCCTCTCTCCTGCGACTTCTCGCATTTTGCCGTCGTCAAGCACCTGGTGCCTTCCAATTTTGAAGAAAAGCTTCTCGTGCGCCCCGATCTGATTCAGAAGGCACAGCAGTTCCATCTACGTCCTTTTAACGGACATCATGCACAGGTGCCGATCACAGATGGCGCAGGCGGCCTGACTCGGGAGGTAAAGGACTGGCTGCCGTTTGCGAGAGCGACCCTTGCCTGTTGGCTCGAGGGCAATCGCGAAAGCAGTCGAGAGATCTTCGTCTGTCCTGAATTAGGTCCCGTTGAAGGCGGGTATGCCCTGTCCACTTTCCCCAACAGCTGGCAAGATGCGAAGGTGCTGCGCAAGGAGATTGACGCAATCTGGCAAAACCTGATGGCCGGTTAGCGGTTTACCGACGCGTCTGTCTCGCATATTCCTTTGGAGAGCAACCTACGATATGCCGGAATACGCGGTGAAACTGCGGATAACTTCCAAAGCCGGCCTCAAGCGCAGCGTCGAGTAGGGTGTGGCTCTGTCCTTCGAAGAGTTGCTGGAAGCGCTCAATGCGACGTCTGTTGCGGAAATCAACCAGGGTGGAACCGATCTGTTCGTTGAAGAGACGGCTGAGGCGTGATGGACTGAGCCCTGCACGATGCGCAAGATCGGCCAGGCTAATGTCTTCAGAATCCATGCGCAGAATTTGGGCAGCTCTTTCTACGGCCGGATGAACCACCCTTACGGGGACCTCGGCTGCATTCTGAAAACAACTCCAGGCGTGCAGGAGTGCATAGCCAAGGCCAGCGTTCATCAATCCATCTTGGACAACTGACGACAGTTCTCCGAAAAGGTCTTCGAAGCGAATCAGATCGCGCTGACTGAGGCGTCGGCAGGTATCGCCTGAATAAGACGATTGCAGTAGTGTTCTAGCTTTGTCATCCGTGGCGTGTCTTCGAATGGCGCGACGCCGGAAGACCGCAATCCACATCTCAAACTTCTGAGTCTGCTCTATGAGCACATGTTCCTGGGATGGGAACAGCCAAAGCAGATCGCCACGACGAATCTCGTATCGCCGGCTCCCCAGAAGATAAATTCCGCTTCCCTGTGTAACCAGATTGAGCTCCAATTCGGCGTGATGGTGCGGCCGGTTGGCATTCGCAAGATTCGCGTAACGCCAGACCTTGCCATCGAGAGAAGAAGGAAGTTGTAGATGTTGTAGCACGACAAAAAATGATAACAACTTCGGTAGAAATGAGAAGTCAACTCTGCTTTACGATAGATACAGTTGCGGGCATGATGATCACCGACGAGCAGCGCCAACTCTACCGGACTGAAGGGTACATGATTCTCCCCGGTGTGATCCCCCCAGACATGCTGAACATGCTGAGGGAAGAGTGTTCCTACTATCTGGGCTATTACGACTCCATCATGGACGCTAAAGGCGTAAAGACGGAGAACATCAGTCATCGTGGTAAGCGATACTTTATCAACAATCGCTACCGGCTAAGCAATCGTTTGTACCAGTTCATCTTCAGCAATCTCATGGCAGAGGTCGCACGATCGACTATTGGCGACGAAGCCTATCTCTTTCACGAACAGTGGGTGGTGAAGGGGGCCGAACAGGGAATGAAGTTCGCATGGCATCAGGACTCGGGATATGTGAAGTGGTATAACCCGACAACCCAGCACAGGCCTTATGTGACCTGCTGGTGCACGCTGGACGATGTAAGCGAGGAAAACGGCACAGTCTACCTGTTGCCGCATTCGCGGGGTGGCACCAAGAACGAGATCATCACTCACATCAAAGAAGACGGAACGAACGATCTGATCGGTTATAGCGGGAGCGATCCCGGGGATCCTCTGATCGTTCCTGCGGGCAGCATCGTGGCCTTTGACAGCTTCGTGTTTCATCGCAGCGGCCCCAATAAAACCGACAATATGCGGCGCATCTACCTGCCGCAGTACAGTGGAACTCCGATCAAGCGGCCGGATGGAAAGCCGTGGGCGATGGCGACTCCCTTTCTGAAAGAAGGAGTAAACATCTATAACCACGCTGAGGATGCTCCTGAGAGGTATGGCCCTTTCCCGGATCCAGGAAAAGAGCAGGTCGCATAACCGATTGTTATGCCCGCTATCTCGATTCTCTACCGTTAACTCATCGAGCTGGCCATTCGATATGGCTAGCTTGACTCGCATGGCGACAGTTGTGTATCCCGGAGTTTGACCAGACGCCCGGTACAAGACAGAATGACCGATGAAAAGCTTAAGATGCGCTTCAGCTATATGGCCAGCGAGGTAGCTGGACAGCTCATCTTTTGTGTCATCTCTTTCTACATTCTTAAGTTCTATACGGACGTTTATGGCCTTTCTGCCGCTACAGCAGGTTCAATCCTTCTGCTCGCTCGCTGCGTCGATGCGTTCGATGCTCCCATCTGGGGCATTCTCTTTGAGAAGACGCATAGCCGCTGGGGCAAAAGCCGCCCCTGGTTCCTATGGCTGTGTCTTCCGTTTGCATTGTTTGGCGTATTGACATTCGTCACCCCGAACCTCGGCGCCACGGCGAAGATACTTTATGCCGCGATAACCTATGTCGTTGCCAGTGTTCTTTATACCGGCATCAACACGCCGGTGACTTCTATTCTGGCTGCTCTGACGCCGGAATCTCATGAGCGTGTTGTGTTGACTAGCTTTCGGATGTTTGGATCCAAGGCGGGCGTCCTCTTCGTAAACTTGACCGTGCTTCCTCTCGTGTCATTTTTAGGACACGGCAACGATCGCAAGGGATTTATGTTCGTGCTTCCGATCTACGCGATCGGAACGGTAGTGCTTTACCTGGCTGCTTTTCGTAACCTGCGAGAAGTTGTCAGAGAACCACGGCAGACGCTGTCGGCGAAGGAAAGCTTCAGCGCTCTGAAACAGAATGGTCCATGGCTGATTATCTTCATCAGCAGTCTCTTCTTTTGGATCGCCTTTATCGCACGCATCTCCTCTGCGCCTTACTTCTTTGAGTACGTCCTGCATCGCCGTAGCCTTGTCTCAGTGGCAAACAGTCTGGACTTTGTCTCCTTAGGGAGCATTCTTTTTCTGCCGTATCTTTGTCGTCGCACCTCCAAACGCAATGTCTGGGGACTCGGGCTGGCAGGATCCGTCGTTGGTCAGCTCATCGTCTTCGCAGGAATTTATCGCGGCTCGGTCGCTCTCGTCATGACAGGTTGGGCGTTTGGATTTTTCACCAGCGGATTAGCTATGGCAATCCCGTTTTCGATCCTCTCCGACAGCGTCGATTATGGCGAATGGAAGAACGGAGTTCGAGCAGCTGGTCTGCTCACCGCAATCGGCGCGGCTTTCTGCCTCAAAGCTGGGAGTGGCTTAGGTGGCGCGCTACCGGCGTGGATTCTTGCTCACTGGAACTATGTCCCTAACGTGGAACAAAGCGCGCGCGCAATCTTCGGTATCGAACTGAGTTGTATCTGGCTACCTGCTCTCGCTTATATTCTCGCCATACTTCCGGTCCTCTTCTATTCCCGCTACGAACGAATGGAGCCTTCAATCCAGCATGAACTGGCAGAACGTCGAAAGATGGCCGCTCTAGTGAGCGAGAGTCTCTGATGAGCAGATCTCCATTCGTGCTCGAATCTCCAGCGGATGAAAAGTCTGGTGCTATCTTCTTTCGCTCAAACGATCGCAGAATACGTATCGATTTCTTTTCCAAGGATGTGGTGCGCATTACCATTATCGGCTGTCATGAGTTTTCTTCACAGAAGAGCCATATTGTCATCGGAATGCGAGGAGAGGTGAAGTACGCACTACGCGAGGATGAGGAGAGCTATACGATCTCTTCATCGGCCGTGCAGGTTGTGCTGTGCAAGGAGACCGGCGCATTACGTTATTACGACACTGACGGAAATCTGCTGATGCAGGAACCGCAGAGTGGAGGAAAGTGGCTCACTCCGAAAGCAGTCACGCGAAATATCTTTAGTCGGGACACAGCAGTGGAACTCGGCCAGAACATCGATGGTGCTCGAGCGTCCGCAGCAGAGTACACCACGGAATTTGATCGCAATGCATACGAGGCCAAGCTTGAATTCGTCTTCAGCGAAGACGAAGCTTTGTACGGGCTCGGCTCGCATGAGGAAGGCTACGCGAACTTACGCGGACACTCGCGCGAACTGTATCAGCAAAATATGAAAGCTGTTGTGCCACACCTCGTGTCCACGCGAGGTTATGGGATCCTGCTCGATTGCGGTTCCGCCATGACCTTTCACGACGACGCATTAGGTTCGTACTGGTGGGCAGACTGTGTTGACGAGCTGGACTTTTACTTTATCTACGGGGCAACATTCGATGGCGTGATTCAGAGATACCGCCTGCTGACCGGAACCACGCCTCTTCCCCCGAAGTGGGCTTTTGGGTACATACAGTCAAAGGAGCGGTATGTGACCGCCACGGAGATAGTCGATGTTGTGGCAGAGTATCGTCGCCGACGTATCCCGCTTGACGTGATCGTGCTCGACTGGAAGAGTTGGCCCAACGGGGACGGCTGGGGCCAGAAGTCTCTCGATCCACTCCGCTTTCCCGATCCAACGGGGTTTACGGATCGGCTCCATGCAATGGGAGCGCGATTAATGGTCTCCATCTGGCCAATCATGACTGGCGGCTGCGATGATCAGGTCCAGCTTTTGAAACACGATCTGATGCTGGGGAATCAATCTACTTACAATGCGTTTCTCTCCGAAGCGCGAGACTGTTATTGGCAACAAGCACAGCACGGCCTCTTCCGCCACGGAGTCGATGCATGGTGGTGTGATTGCACGGAACCTTTCGAAGCAGACTGGGTAGGAGCTGTAAAACCGGAGCCGCATCGAAGATTCGAGATCAATACCGAACAGTCGAAGCTGTATCTCGACTCAAGCGAGATCAATGCATACTCTCTGATGCATTCGAAGGGCATCTACGAAGGTCAGCGTCAGGCAGATTCGTCCAAGCGTGTTCTCAATCTAACTCGTTCTTCTTACGCAGGGCAACATCGCTATGGCACGTTCACGTGGAATGGTGACGTGTGCGCAACCTGGGAGACGCTTCGTCGTTCCATCGCTGAAGGCGTTCATTTCTGTGCAACCGGTGAACCTTATTGGACCGTAGATATAGGTGGCTTTTTCATCGATAACAATCCCGATCTCTGGTTCTGGCGTGGTGATTATCGGTCCGGATGCCGTGGATTGACCGAGATGAATGCGCGTGCTCCAGATGCTGCTGACACAGGATGCAGTGACCTCGGATTTCATGAGCTCTACACCCGGTGGCTTCAGTATGCTGTCTTTCTTCCCATGTTCCGGTCTCATGGAACCGATGCCGCGCGCGAGATATGGAGGTTTGGGGAAGAAGGTTCACCCTTTTACGACGCCATCGCCGCTGCTATTCGCCTGCGTAATCAGTTGCTGCCGTACATCTACTCGTTGGCTGCAGGAGTAACCTTTGACGGATCGTCGATGATCCGTGCTCTTGGCCTGGCATTCCCCGAAGATCATGCGACGTATGCGATTGGTGATCAGTATCTCTTTGGTCGTTCGCTGATGGTCTGTCCGGTGACGAAGCCGATGTACTACGGTCCTTCTTCGCAGCCCATCGAAACAAAAGAGTATTCACAAAAGGTCTACCTTCCTGCCGGTGCTCTCTGGTACGACGCAAGAACCGGAACCGCGTACGAGGGAGGGCACACGATTGAGGTGCAAGCTCCTCTGGAATCCATCCCGTGGTTCCTTCGGGCTGGAGCGATTCTGCCAATGACGTGCGTGATGCAGTATGTGGACGAAATCCCAGACGCCGCCTATGAACTGCATGTCTACACCGGGGCAGATGGAGAGTTCATCCTTTATGAAGATGCAGGGGATGGATATGAATACGAAACGGGCTCCTTCTCGCGTGTTCGTATCAGTTGGAGCCAGGATCGCGCTGAGCTTACATTTCATGGTCGCGAAGGAAGTTTCCCGGCCTTGATCGTCGAGCGCGAATACTCCGTAATGTTCTACTCCCCGGGTGCTCAACAGGCTTTCGCATTCCGTTATACAGGATCTGCGTATCGCATCAGGCTTATAGACGGAAAGGATCCGGTTCGCGTCGATGATCACGAAATATAAACTTGCATCTTATTTGCTATTCGCTTCTGTCGCCCCATCTCTTCTGGCTGCGGCGAAACCCACCAAAGATGCCATTGTGATTGCAGTCTCACCCAACGGTGACGATCATGGCGCGGGAACTCCTGCAAAGCCTTTCCGCTCCCTTGAACGCGCGCAGCAAGCTGCGCGACAGGCGAATGGCACGCACGATGTTGTAGTGGAACTTGGTGACGGCACTTATCGCCTTACTCAACCTTTACGACTCACCGCGCAGGACGGGGGACATGATCGTCACACTGTAACCTGGCAGGCCACCGAAGGAGCGCACCCGGTCTTAAGTGGAGCTGCGCAGGTGCTTGGGTGGCGACTCTCGGATCGCGCAAAGAATATCTATGTGGCTGATGTTCCACGTGGTTCGGAGGCAAGGCAGCTGTGGGTGAACGATCGCCTTGCATCCATTGCTTCGGTCGAGATTCAACGCGGGGATTACACCTTTACGCGGGAAGGAATGGTTCTCAAGCCGGGCGCCTCTCTCCCAAACGATATCCGGCAAGCGAAGCACCTTGAACTTCTTGCGACCGGGTTCTTTACGGAACGCATCTCTCCAGTCGAACGTATCGAGCAGGGAAGACTCATTATGCGGCAACCTGCCTGGGACAATAATCTCTGGGGATACGACACCGTAGAGAAACCCTTTCACCCGGAGCTCTCTCATCTCTATCTCGCCAACTCTTTGAGTCTTCTTACGAAACCCGGCCAGTGGTATCTCGACTCTGAGCAGGGCAAGCTCTATCTGAAGCCCGAGTCTGACGTCGACATGTCCAAGGTAGATGTCGAAATGCCGCGACTTGCAGTGCTGCTATCCATCGGTGGAACCCTTGAAGAGCCCGTGCGCGATCTCGTCTTTCGTCACATCCGCTTCTCCCATAGCACATGGTCCGGTCCATCCGGACCGGAGGGTTACGCGAGCCAGCAGAGTGGTTCCTATCTGACCGGACGCGCCTCTGCCTACCCTGCGGATCCAATCGCAAGCTGCCCTCAGGGATGCCCTGCGTTCGAGAGCATGCGCAATGAATGGATGCAGATGCCGGCCTCCGTACAGATCAGCGCAGCCGAGCGCATCACCTTCGAGGGAGATGTCTTTGCCCACCTCGGTCAGTATGCCTTGGGCGTCGGCAACGACTCTAACGCGATGCTCTCTGGTATTGGCCTTGCCACAGGTGACATTACCGTGGAGTCAAGTGTCTTCACCGATTGCGCAGGAGGCGCCATCCTTGCTGGCGGTGTCCAACGCGATGCGCATCACCCCCACGATCCGCGCCAGATCAATCGTCAACTCATCGTGCAGAACAATCGCATTCAATCCGTCAGCAAGGATTTCCAGGACAACTCCGCGATTCTAAGTACCTATGTCGAAGGTGCCGTCATTCTTCACAACGACATCTCCGACGTTCCCTACGACGCGATCGATATCGGATATGGTTGGGGAATCCAGGATCCTAACGGAAACCCGAATTATCGCGTTCGCATGCGTGGCTACGATTGGCCGCAGAACCTCGTCTATCGCACACCCACCACGCATCATGATGTCGTCGTTGCTGCCAACCGCATTCATAATGCGAAGAAGCTCTTCCATGATGGAGGAGCCATCTACAATCTCTCTGCCAGCCCAGGGACGCTGATTACTGAAAACTACATCTTCGAGAATCACTCCCGCATCGCTCTGTATCTCGATGAGGGATCGCGCTACGTCACCGTTCGCAAAAATGTTGTGCAGGATCCGGAAGGGGAGTGGCTCAACATCAACACCGTACATGCTGCTTATCCACTTCGTATCTCACCCGATAACACGGCGATCGACAACTGGCACGACGCGACCAAGATCGGCGGGTTATGGACCAACTATCAGAATGATCTGGTCCTGGACGATCACCTCATCACAAATGGGAGCTGGCCTGAAGAGGCAAAAAAGATCATGGACAATGCAGGACTCGAGCCAAAGGCCGGAACAGTCTCATACAGCGCCAGGCAACCGTGATATTGATAACGGCCTAAGCGCCAAAGACCGGGATGCCATTTGTTTCTCTCGGTTCAATTAGGTAAATCGGAAATTATATGTAGTTATCAAAAATTATGTTGACAATCGAATATTTGGCCGTCTAGTGTTCAGAATCGTCGTGATCATGCTGGACTCTGCGTCCTGCATGGGTCACATCAGAACAGCCATTCAAAGAGCGACCCGCTGTGACGGATGAATGAGCTGTTCGCTTCAGGAGAACTGTGATGCTATTCAAGAAACTGCTGTCCACAAGCGGTCTGGTACTTGTCTTTCTTATTTCCAGTTTTGCTCACGCGCAATTCTCAGGCGGTCTGCAGGGATCGGTTCAGGATTCGACAGGAGCCGCGATACCCGGAGCCTCTCTCACTCTGACGAATACGGCGACGAACGTCTCACAGACGGTTCAGTCCGATCCAAAGGGAGACTATCGCTTTCTCAGCCTCGCCCCTGGAAATTACTTTGTATCCGCGACTGCGAATGGATTCGGAACCAGCAAAGTTCCTTTTACGCTCTCAACGGCTCAGCTGATGAATATTCCTATCACTCTGGTCGTGGCAACCTCACAGCAGGTAGTTCAGGTCTCTGACCGTGCTCCTGTACTCGACACTGCGGAATCGCGTACGCAGTTGACCATCGACACGGAAGCGCTGGACTCTCTTCCGCTCCCCGGACGCAATCAACTCGGTCTGGTCACGCTTGCCCCCGGAGTCACCGGCCTTGGCGTACAGGGCAACGGAGGCAACGGACAATCGACCGACAACTATGGTTCGGAAACACAAGTGTCGGCCAGCGCCAACGGCCGCAGCAGCGTAGGAAATATGTATGTGGTCGATGGTCTCGATATTACGAGCAACATCACACCCGGTGTCCTTAACCTCGTTCCCAATCCCGACACGATTCAGGAAGCCACCGTTCAAGTCAATACATTCGATGTAGAGTACGGGCGTAGCAGTTCCATCGTCGAAGTGATGACCACTCGTTCAGGAGCAGACCGCTATCACTTTCTAGCCAGTCAGTACTACACGGCAGACTGGCTGACCGCGCGGACCGAGTTTCAGCCTAAAGAAACGTACAAGATGCTGCCGTTTCACTCCACCAACATCTCCACAACGCTCAGCGGTCCGGTCCCATTCCTGAAAAATACCTTCTTCTTTACCGGGTGGGAACCGCTGCTGTCTTCCACGCAATCCAACTCTCTCGTGACCTACGAAGATCCTCAATTCACCGCGTGGGCGAAGGCGAATTGGCCGAACTCGATTGGGGTCAAGCTGCTTGACCAGTATCCTGCCACGAATGTCACCACAACAGGAGTGGCTCAGACCGGAGCTACGCTCTTCAAAACAACATGCGGTACAGCCGCGGCCGCCAATATCCCATGCTCATTGCCCGTCGTGGATAGCGGAGTCCTCGCCGCGACCAACTATCGCGATGCTCTGCAATGGAACGCGCGCGTCGACAAGGTCTTTTCGAAGGACCGTATCTACGGGAACTACTTTCAGACACGGCTCGATCTGGGCGGCCCATCTGTGCGCGTCGATCATAACTCCCCTCAGCATTACAGCGTTCGCTCGGTCCAGGGAAATGAGACCCACACCTTCAATTCCAACACGGTGAACGAGGCCGCGTTCGGCTGGCTACGCATGGAAGGTCTCATCAACCCCACCGGACCCTTCCGTGTCCCGATTATTACGCTCACCTCTGGTTGGGGAACCCAGCTTGGCGTCAGCAAGGCCGACGAAAATTATGTGCAGCATCACACCGTATGGAAGGACACCCTCTCTCACGTCTTCGGGTCGCACAATCTGCGGTTCGGATACGAAGGATTCTGGGGCGACAACCTGACCTTCTTCGGTCCCTGGAACTCGCAGCCGAGCTACTCTTTCCAGACCGTATCTGACTTCGTTCAGGACAAGATCTTCACCGAGTCCGGAGTCTCATTCGATCTGCTCACCGGACAGCAGGCAGGCCTGCGCGGAGGCAGCTTCCAGTTCGATGGCAACATGACTGGTCTGTTCGCACAAGACACCTGGAAACTCAACAAGAAGATGACCTTGACCTATGGCCTGCGCTGGGACGACTTCGGGAATCCTTCTCCACAGAAGGGAACTATCTCTTCGAACTTCTTCTATGGTCCAGGCCAATCCATTACCGACCAAGTGGCGAACGGATACGTGAAGCAGGTCTCCAACGTCTTCAATCACCCCATCATGGCGTGGAGCCCCCGCGTTGGTCTTGCCTGGGATCTGACCGGCCAGGGGAAGTGGATGGTCCGCGGCGGCTTCGGTCTTTATCATGACTGGGTCACGCTCGGGAACGTGCAGAATGAATTCGCGAACCCGCCTGCTCCTGCCACCGTCACATTTCAGAGCAACACCAGCGGCATTCAACCCGTGTACAGCGTAGGAACCAGCGACACCTATCCCTACGGATTCACCTATCCGGATTTCAAGGGCTACAGCCTCAACGATCACGGCGGCATCGCCGGCCTCCAGGTCAACGTAGGTGGAAACGATCCCAATCTCAAAGCCTCGAATACCCTCAACTACACCGTTACCCTCGAACGTGGAATCACCAACGACTATTCCGTAGCGGTCGGCTACTCAGGCTCTCACTCAAACAATCTCTTTACCGGATTCGCCTCTCGGACCACCAATGCGAACTACGGTGTGGACGTCAACACCTTTCCCGGAAGCCTCATCGTCAACAAAGGAAAATTCGTTCGCCTGAACACGAACTTCGGCTCTATCCGCTATACAGTCAATGGTCCCACCTCGACCTACAACGCATTTATCGCGTCCTTCAAAGGCAGGGTAATGCACCATGGCTTCATCACTGCTTCGTACACCCGTTCCAGTTCGTATGACAGCGCCGGAACCTATCCCACAGCTTTATCCAACACAGGAGACTACAGCCAGTACTGGGGACTCTCGAACTGGGATACACCAAACCGCCTCTCTCTCGCGCTCGCCTATGAGCTTCCTAATCTCACCCGCGGTCCCGCATTTCTTCACTATCTAACCAACGGATGGAAGCCCAGCGCGATCACTATCCTGCAAGGCGGGACGCCCTTCACCGTCCTGCAGACATCCTCGTACGCCCAGGGCGGCGACTACAACGCCGATGGGAACAACAGCGATCTGCCGAACATCCCCACCTACGGTTACAACATTCCCACCGATCGCAACCGTCAGCTGGGACGCAACGGCGATCGCACTCCCAACAAATCTGTGGCCGGCGTCTTCGGGGCCGCAACCGACTTCACCCCTCCTGCCAGTCTTCCTGCTGAAGGCAACCAGGCCATCAACGGATACCGCAATCCGGGATACGCCAACACCGACTTTGCTCTCCTGAAGAACAATCGCATCCGCGAGTTCGCAAACCTTCAGTTGCGCCTTGAGGTCTTCAATCTCTTCAATCGCGCCAGCCTGGGAGGCATCTCTTCAACCCTCACCAGCTCCACCTTCGGAAGAGCCACCAGCCAATATCCTTCGCGCTTCCTGCAATTGGGAGCTCGATTTGAGTTCTGATCTTAGGACCCGGATAAGCGGCTCAAAATTATCTTTCAGAATTGAAAAATAATTGCCATTATTGTTGCCGATCGAATGGTCCATCCACTATAGTGGACCTCGATCGGCATAGCACTTTGAAATGCCGCCCTAGACCTATGGGTCCTCTTCTCAGATCTTCAGCACGCCCTGCTCTGCTGGCATTGTTCGCGGTATCTATGGCTGCGCGTCCGTCGCTGGCAGGCGCGCAGAGCCGCTTGCTCGATCCCGGGCAATACCAGCACTACGTTCAGACCTTCGAAGCCGACGAGCGCTCCGCCACCGGCAAGCTCTTCAACGGCGAGCCGGCTGTTGCTGGACAGCAATCTGAATCCGCATGGCCATGGATGCAGCGCGAGATCCCCTGGTTCGACTCCTCCGACAAATCCTTCGAGGAGATGTATTACTTCCGCTGGTATGCCTGGAAGAAGCATCTCGTCCACACTCCCACCGGCTACATCATCACCGAGTGGATGCCGAAGCCGGAGTTCAAAGACGGCAGCTTTGGTGCGCTTCCCGATGCTGCGCCGTTTCACCTCGGCGAAGCGCGCTGGCTGCACACCTCGGCAATCGCCGAAGACGATGCCCGTTACTGGTTTCGCCCCGACGTTGACATTAAGAAGTACTCCGATGCAATGCCGACAGCCGTCCGCGATGTGACCCTCGCCAATGGCGACACCAAGCTCGCCACTAGCCTGCTGCCCGAGATGGTGCGTGTCTACCACGACTGGGAGATCACCCAGCAGGACTCCAACGGCCTCTTCTGGTCCATCGACACCCGTGACGCTATGGAGAAGAGCATTAGTGGAGACGGATATCGTCCCACGCTCAACAGCTACATGGTCTCCGACGCTCGAGCTATCGCCGCTACTGCTCGCGCCGCTGGCAACACGACTCTCGCGGTCGAATACGAAGCTAAAGCCGAAAAACTGAATCACCTGATCGAGACCATCCTATGGAATCCGAAGGATCAGTTCTACGAAGTTGTCTCTCCAGCGAAGGACTCAGGAATTCGTGCGCAGAAGAAGTTCATCGATCCTGGCACGACCATGCAGCTCTCCGGAGTTCGCGAGCTCATCGGCTATAACCCCTGGAACTTCAGCTCTCCCGCTCCCGAACACGCGGTCGCCTGGAAACAGCTCTTCGATCCCAAGGGCTTCGATGGCAAATATGGAGCCACAACTGCTGAGCGTCGCAGCCCGCGCTTTCGCTTCACCAGCTCCGATCAGTGCACATGGAACGGCCCTGCGTGGCCATTCGCCATGACCCAGACCCTCAACGCACTCGCCGCATATCAAAACACCCCCGGCCCGCACTCCATCGGACCCCAGGGGTTCTACACCCTCTTTAGCCGCTACGTACTCGCCCAGCACATCAAGCTCCCAGATGGCCGCTTCATTGATTGGATCGACGAAGACTACGACGCCGATACCAACGAGTGGATCGCCAAGCGCATGCTGATTGAAAAGAACAAGCAGATTGGGCGCGGCAACTACTACAACCACTCCGGCTTCGTCGATCCATTGATCACCGGGCTCATCGGCCTTCGTCCTTCCGCGGACGATCGCATCACGATCCACCCCCTCGTCTCTTCAAAGCAGTGGAGCTACTTTGCCATCGACCAGCTTCCGTATCACGGTCATCTTCTGACCATCGCCTGGGACGCAACCGGCAAACGCTACGGACGAGGCAAAGGCATGTGGCTCGCGGTCGATGGCCGCATCCTCGCGAAGCGTGCCGATCTTGGACCGATTGAAACTCATCTGTCGCAACTCAAAGAATCCGTGAAACCTCGTGGGAGGAAAGAGTGAAGCAACGTGGAACGATCCTGTGCACCGCCGGACTCGCCTTGGCATGCTTTCTGGTCAACCCTGCTATAGCGCAGAAAGATGGCGTGCTCGCGCGCATGCCCGGCGAAGCACCGCCTATAGCCGCGAACGGTGTTCCCGCAACTGTGCGCATCTCCGCTGGAAGCTTTCTCATGGGGGCCGATGACGAAGCGCTCGGTGCTTCCATCACCAAGGGTTTCGGCGTCATGTCGTCGCGGCCGAAGCATGGCGACTTCGACGAAGTCCCTGCGCATCACGTGCGCATCTCGCACGACTTTCAGATCGGCATCACCCAGGTATCCCCTGAGGAATTCGCACGCTTCGATCCCGCTTACAAACCGCTCGCAGCAACGCCTGCCTATGCTGCCGGAGTCAGTTGGGATCAGGCGATAGCCTACTGCCGCTGGCTCACAAAGAAAACCGGCAAGCTCTGGCGCCTTCCCACTGAGGCAGAGTGGGAGTACGTCGCCCGTGCTGGTGGCAAGCACCTGTACGGAGACGCGAACTCACCCGACACCGTCGATAAGCCTAATGGCTTTGGCGTAAAGAATATGGAGGTCGGCCGTCCCGAGTGGACCCTCGACTTCTATGGACCTTATCAGCCTGGCGATCAGACCGATCCCACCGGAGCGTCCTCCGGTATGACACGAGTCGTGCGTGGTGGTGGTCTCGACTGGCGCCATACTGCCACAAAGACCTCACCCGATCTCAACGTTCCTGCTACATCGCCTTACTTCACTCGCCCCGCCAACCGGGCCAGTCTGCCTCCAAGCTACACCTCTCAAACCGGCAATGTCGGCTTCCGCGTCGTGCAGGCACCTATGCCCCTTACGCCGCCCACCGCGCCGTGGCAATACTTCTTCCAGACTGCGATAAAGCAGCACTCTATCCTCGGCGCTCCAGCACTCAGTAAAGCTATCGACACGCCCGATATGAGCCAACCGCTCTATCGCACGCACGAGCTCTTTCCCAACCTCAAAGACAAGAACATGCGTGGCATTGGCTGGAAGCTCGGTCTTGCACCCGCGCTCGGCATCAATTATCACAACTCTGCCATTCAAGTGCTTCCCAACGGAGATCTTCTCGCGGCCTACTACAACACTCCCGATCAGGAAGACGATCCCGACCAGACCGTCATGACCCTTCGCCGCCGCGCCGGATCAGAAGACTGGGATATGCCGGAGCCCTGGCCGGTCTTCGGCGATGCAGGACTTGCCGCTCCCGTTATCTGGAACGATCCGGTCCATCAGTCGCAACCCGGAGGCAAGGTCTGGTACTTCTTTGGATTCGCCCGCCTCATCGGCGCTCCGCCCTTCGCATGGGCCACCTCCAGCGATAGCGGCGCGACATGGTCCCCCGCACACTTTCCTGTCTTTCCTAAGCCCATCGGACGCTACGTCTCGCAACCCATCAACAGCATCGTGCGCGGACCCGACGGAGCCATCTACATGCCGACCGATTCCACCGGACGTGACTCCGACGGAAACGGATCCATCAGCGCTGTCTGGAAGACTGCCGACGAGGGCAAGACCTGGTCCGACACCGAAGGTCGCACCGCTGGCCGACACACCACCATCGTCTTTGAGAAGAACGGTGATCTGCTTGGCATCGGCGGCAAAAACTCCGAGATCAACGGTCACATGCCCATGGCCACCTCGCACGACAAGGGCAAGACCTGGAGCAAATCCGAGACTCCCTTCGACGAGCTAATGAGTGGAGAGAGGCCCAGCGTCATCCGTCTCAAGAGCGGCAATCTCTTCTTCGTCTCCGACTACAACCCAAAGCACGAGAAGCACAAGCATAAGGACGGCAGCTTCGTCGCTATCTCGAAGGACGACGCGAAGACTTGGACCATCAAGCGACTTCCTGAAAACATCCTCACCGTCGGATACACGACCGCCACACAAGGGCCGGATGGTGTCATCCACATCGTCACATCAAAGAATCAGATTAACTACGAGATCGAACTCAACGAGGCATGGGTGCTCGACAAATCCGCCGGCGATCTCGAAACCTCAGGTGAAGTCGCGCATGCGCAAAACTTCATCGAGCACTATCCCAATGGCAAGATCAAAGCCACCTGGAGCGCCGGACGAGCCTCCGACGGCCGCGTGCTTCTCGATGGAACCGAACACTTCTTCTATCCAAGCGGAAAACCGATGTGGACCGTATCCTTCCACGCGGGCCGCAAGACCGGAGAAGAGCGCTACCAGCGTGAAGACGGAACGCCCATCTGGGTCAAGATCTACGGAGCCGACAACACCTGGACCTGGGATACCTTCGACACGGCTGGCAAGCGTATAGCAGAATCGCACTGGCGCGGCAAGACCCTCGTCTCAAGCGACGTTCCCGACGGCGGGCCCTTCGACAAAGTCCCCGGAGCCGACAAGCTTCCGCCACCTCCCGGTGAATAGATCGTCGATGGAGAGAGAATGAGGGTGCCAGGAAATAGGCTGAGATGAAATATCAAGAGATGTCATCCCGACCGAAGCGCAGCGAAGTGGAGGGATTTGCTTCTCTACCGCAAACGCTCGCCCATGATTGATCTCTATCAGCTACTCATTACCGACTGAGCGCGACCAATGCACCTAAGCCGCATCATTAAAATGATTCTCGCTGTGTCTGTCTTCGTCGCCCCGGCATACGCTCAGACCAAACCCACAGACCCTTGGGTCTTTGCGTACTTCAAAGAGCCCGGCTCGCAGGGCATCTATCTCGCGCTCAGCCGTGACGGCTACACCTTCACTCCTCTGAACGACGGTCAGCCATGGCTCAAACCAACCGAGCCCGGCGAAATCATGCGAGATGTCTTCATCACTCGCAATCCCGACGATCATGGCTTTCGCGCGGTCTGGACTTGGGGCTGGCGTGGCAACTCCATCGGTACCTCAGACTCCGACGATCTGATGACGTGGACTCCACAGCGCAAGATCGAGATCATGGGAGCCTTCCCCAACGTCCACAACACCTGGGCTCCTGAGACCTACTGGGACAAGGACAAGAAGCAGTGGCTCATCCTCTGGTCCAGCGCCTTCGATCCCATCGCCGGACAGAAAGAAGGGGAAGGCCTCCGTCTCTGGGCCTCACGAACCAAAGACTGGCAGAGCTTCACCAAACCCGAAAAGTTCTTTGATCGTGGCTTCCCGGTCATCGATGCCACACTCTTCCATCGTCATCTTGCAGGTAAGAATGACGTCGTCATGGTCCTCAAAGACCAGACTCCCGACCCGCTCCGTTACAACGAGCGTTGGACCTCAGGCCCAACTGTAGAAGGCCCATGGGGCGAGCTCTCAGCTCCCATCAACGAGACCTGGTCCGAAGGCCCGAACGTCCTTCAAGTCGGCGATCACTCCGTCGTCTACTACGATCACTATCGCCCGCCGCATCCTCGCTTCGAGGCTGTCGAGACCAAGGACTGGATCCACTGGACCAGTGCGAACGATAAGATCCATCTCCCCGAAGCCTGCAAACACGGCAGCTTCTTCCAGATCACGGAAGCGGAAGCACAGCGCCTCCTAGCTCGCCACGATCGCTGAAATAGTCGCAACTCACTTTCGAGCCATTAGAAATTTTCTTTGACAAACTCATAACCATTTGGCTATGGTTTTCTTGTGACGTCGACCAATACCAATCACGTCTTCCGCGCACTCGCCGATCCCACTCGAAGAGCGATCTTCGAAGAGTTGACCCGGCAGGGAGAACAGACCGTTCATGCATTGACTCGCCACGCCGGCGTCTCGCAGCCTGCAGTCTCCAAGCACCTTACCGTGCTGAAGCGGGCAAAGCTAGTGCGGCATCGCCGCGAGGGACGCGAAACGCACTATCGAGCGCAGCCCGAAGCGCTAGGCCCGGTTGTGGATTGGCTGCGCGACTACGGCGCATTCTGGCGCGATCGATTCGACCGCCTCGAAGCACTTTTGGAAAGGATGGACTAATGAGTAATCCAGCAGAGGATACCCGAACCCTCGTCATCGAAAGGGTGTTTCAACACCCGCCAGAAAAACTGTGGCGCGCGCTCACCGAGAACCCGCTCATCGCACAATGGCTCCTGAAAAATGACTTCGAGCCTGTGGCCGGACGAAAGTTCAAGTTCCAATCCGAACCCATGCCGCAGTGGGATGGAGTCATCGACTGCGAAGTGCAGATCGTCGATCCCATAAAGCAACTCTCCTATACCTGGAATGCATTAGGGCTTGAATCAGTCGTCCTCTGGACGTTGACCCCCGCAGAGGGAGGGACTCACCTTCGCATGGAGCACTCCGGCTTCCGTCCCGATCAGCAGCAAGCCTATGGCGGCGCCAAATACGGCTGGCAGAAGTTCCTCGACTCATTGCAGAAGGTACTCGATGGAGGTGCAGCATGACAGTCTCAAGTCGCACGATGGATTCGTACAACACAACAGGCATCGCAGACACGAAGACCTCAAGCGCACTCGTCGTCGGGTTCTGGATCTCGACCGCGCTGCTGGCCCTCCAGATGGGCTTCACTGCCTACGCGCAGTTGCGGCTCCCGCAGGTGGCCGAGACCTTCGCTCATCTCGGCTTCCCCGCCTACTTCCGCATCGAGCTCTCGTGGGCCAAGTGCGCGGGCGTGGCCGCACTGCTCATCCCCATGGTCCCCGCGCGGCTCAAGGAGTGGGCGTACGCTGGCTTCGCCATCACGCTTGTCTCGGCACTGATCGCCCATCTCGCCGTCGGCGATCCGGTTTCAGCGTGGAGTTGGTCAGTTGGAACCGGTGTCCTTTGGGCCTTGTCGTACTTCTTCTGGCGCCGTCTGCAAACGCGTTAGCCATAAGCGCGGACCCCGACGAGAAGTCCATCACTCACTTCTGAGTGCCACCATAGGCTCCACTCCGGCTGCGCGATATGCCGGAATCAGCGAGGCCAGCAAAGCCGCCAAAGCCAGCAGAACAACCGCAGTCGTGATCATGAATGGATCCCACGGCTTCACACCGAATAGCTGATCGGTCATCAGTTTGCCCGCTCCTACTGCTGCCGGGATACCGAGAGCCAACCCGATCCCGACCTGGGAGAAAGCATTGCCGAGAATCATTCGCAGAACGTGACTGCGGTTCGCACCCAATGCCATCCGAACTCCAATCTCTCCGGTCCGCTGTTCAACCATATAGGCCATCACGCCGTACAGGCCTACCGCGGCCAGCGTCAGTCCGAGTGCGCCGAAGAGCATGGTCAGCGTTGCAATCATGTTCTCCTGCTGGAAGTCTGCGCCGAAGATTTTTTTATAGGAGTCGACACTATAGAGCACCAGATCCGGATCGATGCTCCCCAGCGCCTTGCGCACGCGTTCTTCCATGCCAGGAACATCTCCCGGAGCCCAGATGACGATGTTGTAGAGATAGTGTGACCATATCTCATCGCTCTTCATCGCCGGGTCGTCATATTCGTTGGTCTGGGTCTCTGCTAGCCAGAACATCGGCTTCACCGGTTCCTTGTAGTCATAGGTCATGTAGCGGATGTCCTTAACCACCCCCACAATCTCGTATGTTCCTGCGTATCGAATCTTGGCCTGTCCGAAGTGCTGGCCGATGGGGTTTTGGTCCTTGAAGAATTTTTTTGCGAACGCCTCATTGATCACCGCAACCTTGCGCGTCGTGGCGGTATCCTCCTCGGTGATGGACCTCCCCAAAGCCATCTGCGCACCGAGCGTTTCAAAAA